>WNFX01005877.1_pt1 | contig 11764 bp, 9 predicted proteins | sample 5400111 | NCBI WGS metagenome assembly WNFX01 (sample SAMN13153363, study PRJNA577476) | soil metagenome | isolation source: 40 cm soil or saprolite under grassland replicate 1 | place: USA:California | collected 2016-06-15
GACTTCGGCTACTCGGTCATCAAGGCCGTCATCTTCGCGTTCCTCGTCATCTCCGTTGGAGTGTATTACGGCTACCACGTCAAAGGCGGCGCGGTCGGCATCGGCCGGGCCGTGGCCAAAACCATGGCGATCAGCCTGGTGATGATCGTGGTCGTCAATGCCATCCTCACCCAGATCTTCTGGGGCACCAACCCGAATCTCCCAATTCCGTCATGAGAGCCTGAAATGAACAGCGAGAACGGCGAGTACATGGTCGAGGTCGAAGACCTCCACAAGGGGTTCGACGGCAACCAGGTGCTCGACGGCGTGACCTGCCAGATCCCCGCCGGAAAGATCTCGGTGGTGATGGGGCCGTCCGGGACGGGCAAGAGCGTCTTGCTGCGGCACGTCGTCGGTCTCCTCTACCCGGACAAAGGCGATGTTCGCGTGGCGGGCAGGAGCGTCCCCAACCTGAACGAGGAGGAGCTGCTCGAGCTCCGCCGCAACGTCGGCATGCTCTTCCAGGACGGCGCGCTCTTCAGCTCGATGAACCTCTACGACAACGTCGCGTTCCCGCTGCGTCAGCACACCAAGAAGTCGGAACGGGAGATCAAGGAGATCGTGATGCAGCGGCTCGAGGAGGTAGGGCTGCGGGAGGCCGTCACGAAGATGCCGAACGAGCTATCCGGCGGTATGCGCAAGCGGGCCGGCTTCGCGCGAGCGCTGGTCCTGGAACCGGAGCTTCTCCTCTTCGACGAGCCGGACTCGGGGCTCGACCCGGTGCGCACCGCCCTGTTGTGCGATCTGATCAAGCAGATCCAGCGCAAGTACAACTCCACCGGCGTCGTGATCAGCCACGACATCAAGTCCTGCTTCAACATCGGCGACCACATCATCCTGTTGCACGGCGGGAAGGTCGTCGACCAGGGGTCCAAAGAAGAGCTGCAGCGGTCGACGAAGCCGTTCACCCAGCAATTCATCAAGGGCGCGGTCGAAGGCCCGCTCGGCATGGAATAGTGGGCGCCCTTCTTGCCTGGGCCTTAAGGTATCGCGTCGCCATCATCCTCAGCATCCTGGTGGTCCTCGGCATCGTGTCCTACCGGGTCGTCAATGGCATCACCGAATACCGCCTGGTCGTTCCCCTCGATTCGGCTGACGGCCTCTATCCCGGAAGTGATGTGCTGATCGCCGGGGCCAAGGCGGGATCCGTGCGGGACATCGGTCTCGACGGGACCCAGACCCTGGTGACGATCGCGGTCGACGATGCCTACGCGCCGCTTCACGCCGACGCCCGGGTGACGGTGCGACCGAAGAGCCTGCTCGGCGAAAAATATGTGGCGCTCGACCCGGGGACGTCCGATACGTTAGCTTCCGGCTCGCGGCTGCCGCAGCAACAGGTGGCGCGCTCGGTCGAGCTCCAGGACGTGGTCAACAGCCTCGACCAGCCGACCCGTGAAAAGCTGCGCACGCTCATCGTCTCCCTGGGCGGCGGCCTGGCGGGTCGAGGTCTCGACACCAACCAGACCATCGATTACGGTCGCCAGGACCTCGACCACCTCGCGGCCCTCGCGGAGACCCTCTCGGCCCGCGACCAGGACCTGCAGAAGGTCATCCAGGGGCTCGACCAGGTGACCGCCGAGCTCGCCCGGAATGACCGCCGGCAGCAGCTGGGCGAGCTGATCAAGAACTCGGAGGCGCTGCTGCATTCGCTCGCCCAGCAGGACGCGCAGATCAAGGCAACCCTGCAAACCACCAACGCCGCGCTCGGGCGAACCGACACGGCGCTCTCGGGTACCGGCGCGCAGCTCAACAGCATTTTTCAGCAAGCACCCGTCACCGCCCATCTCCTCAACGGGCTCAGCCGTGATTTCGCCAGCAACACCGACCTGCTCGTCGGCGACCTCGCAACCTTCGACGCCGGCATGAAATACGGCACCGATGTCTTTGGCGCGCAGGACGGGCAGGGCTACGCCACGCGAATCAGCGTGGTCGCCGGCGGCTGCAGCGTCGCGCCCTGCACGCTGCCGGGCGGCCCCGGACTGGGTGGATTGCTCCACGTTCCCGACGCCTTCGATGCCGTCGTCGGCGTGCTCCTCGGAGGCGCGAAGTGAGGAGCCGGGCCAACCTTCCGGTGTTCATCGCCTATATGCTGATCGGCTTGCTCGCCGTCGCCGTCCTGGCGCTACAGATGGGCGGCGAATTCGTCCTCGGTGGCTACCGGGTGAACGCCATCTTCAAAACCGGCGCCGACCTGGTGGCGGGCGATGACGTCACGATGTCAGGGCTGCGGGTCGGCAAGATCGAGGCGCTCGCTCCAATCGCCGGCGCGACCAGGGTGAGCCTGCTGCTGCACGGCGACTTCGCGCCCGTCTTTCGGGATGCGCGGGCCGTCATCCGGCAGAAAAACCTGCTCGGTGAAGCCTACGTGGAAGTCAATCGCGGTACCGCTGCCCAGGGCCCCATCGCGGACGGCGGCACCATCGACCAGGATCACACCCTGACGCCCGTCGAAGTCGACGAGGTTCTGAACGCCCTCGATCCGCAGGTCCGCGACCAGCTGAACATGGTGATCAACACCCTGGGCCAGGCTACCGCCGGACGCGGCCAGGACATGAACGCCGCTGCCGGCGACCTGTCGTCCCTTGCGTTGGACCTCAAGACCCTGGCCCACACGCTGGCCAGCAATTCGGATCACCTCGACGCGCTGATCGCCGACCTGCGCAAGGTCATGGAGACACTGGCCGCCTGGCATGCGGACTTCAGGTCCATGCTCGCCGACTGGGACCACGTGATGGCGACGCTTGCCTCGCGCGAAGAGAACCTCAAGGGGACGATCGTCGAGCAAGACCGGGTGATGGCGATCCTGGACCAGGCGCTCGGCGGTGGCGCGGCCCAGCAGCTGCACGGCGCGCTCGCCGAGGCGCCGGCCACCATCGACAACGCCAACCACTACCTGGGCGACGCCGCTACGGGTGTTTGGCGTCGTCCAGAACGACACTCCCGGGATTCAGCGGCTGTTCCGCGAGCTGGCTTCGGTGATGAGCGGCATCGGGCATCCCGATGAACCCGGCAGCAACCCGAACGATTGGGTGCACATGTGGCGCGTCTACTGCGCCGACCAGTGCTTCCGGCCGGGGGCGCCGTGATGCCGCACCGCACCATCGTCAGCGTCGTCATGGTGCTCCTTTTCGCCGCGGTGTGCCTGGGCGGACTGGGCCTGATCGCGCTCAACATGGGCCTGCGCGGACCGTGGAGCAACGAGTTCGCCCTCAGCGCGGAGTTCACCAGCGCCAACGGGCTCGTGCCGCAGGCAGAGGTTCGGGTCAGCGGCGTCCATGTCGGCACCGTGATCGCGATCACCGATGCCGGTGGTGGCGACGCGTTGGTGCGGATGGCACTCCAACCCGGCATCCAGCTCCGGCAGGACACCCGCGCCGTCATCCGGCCCAAGACGTTGCTCGGCGAGAAATTCGTCGAGCTGGTTCGGCAGCAGGGAAGCACACAGGGCTACCTGGCGAGCGGTGCAATGATTCCAAAAGCCCAAACGGGACAGGCGATCGAGATCGACGACATCCTCAACGCCATGGACGCGCCAACCCGAAAAGCGATGTCGGAATCGTTCCGCCAGCTGGGCATCGCGCTCGACGGCCGCCAGCAGGACATCGGCGCCGCACTCCCGCCGCTCGACGCCACGATGGCGAACCTGCGGCCGCTGGCGCGCGTCGGAGAAAGCCGCCAGCAGGAGCTCGACCGGATTTTGACGAACCTCAACACCATCATGCAGGCGCTCGCCGATGAGCAGGACCAGCTCGGCCGCCTCGTGGACAGCGGGGACACGGTCATGAGTGGGATCGCCTCGCGTGACCAGGCGCTCGCCGGCACGGTGCGAAACGGCGCCGCCGTCTTCGGATCCCTCGATGCGGCGTTCAACGGTGTGACGCCGGCCGATCGCAGCTCATTGCAGAAAAGTCCCGCCACGATCGCAGCGGGACGGCGCACGTTGGGCCTGACGAATCCGCAGGTGGATCAGCTGCTGCCCGAGATCCTGCTGGGACAGATCAGTTATCCGAATGACCAGCTGAACATCAGCGATGCGGAATCGCTAACGCTGGCCGCCGAATGGATTTCGGCCTTCTCCCAGCAGGACGCGACCGGCTATCACTCGCTGCGAATCACTGGTCTCACTCCATCACTCCAGAAGATGCCAGGCTCGTTGCCCGGTGACCTCGGCGGCGGAACGCCGACGGCACCCCAGGATCTCGCCGACCTCTTGTTGCAAACATTGGGGAATAGCCGATGAAGCTGCTGCTCGCGCTCCTCGCCGCTGGCGGTTTGGCCGCCGGGCTGCTGGGCAATCTCTTCGGCAATCACCCCTACACCGTGACCGCCTACTTCCTCAGCGCCGAAGGACTCACCCCGCAGAACGATGTCGTGATCAACGGCGCGCGCGTCGGCAAGGTCGCCTCCGTCTCCATCGCGCCCGACAACGGCCCCAGCCAGGGCGGAGCGCAGGTGGTGCTGGAAGTCGAGGGCAGCGCCGCCCCCCTTCATCGCGGCACCCGCGCCACCATCCGGCCGAAGGGCTTGCTCGGTAATCCCTTCGTCGAGCTCACCGCCGGCCCACCGAGCGGCGCCGCGATCCCCTCGGGCGGTACGCTGCCGCTGCAGGACACCGCCTCCCCCGTCGACCTCGACCAGGTGATGGACCTCTTCGATCCGCAGACCCGTGCGCGAATCCAGACGTTGACGCGGGAAGGTGGCACCGCGCTCGCTGACCGTGGCTCGGATCTCAATCTCTTGCTCCAGGCGCTGCCCGGCATCTTGCAGGACACCTCGACCGTCACCGGCAAGATCGCCGCGCAGGATCAGCAGCTCAGCGCCCTCGACGTCGAGTTCGACCGGATCGCGCAGATGATGGCGGCCGAGGACCAGGCATTTCGGCGCGACATCGCGAACGGCGCCAGCCTGCTCGACCTGACGGCCGCGCACGAGGCGCAGCTTGAGGCCGAGCTTGTCTACGCGGATCGCGCGCTCGGTTCGCTGGCCGCTGGGTTGAAGGGCCACGAGCGCGATCTCAACCAGATGCTCAAGCAGCTGCCGGCCGTCCTCGACGCGCTCGAGAAGCTCTCCAACCATTCCGCCACCTCGCTGGCCATCCTCGATCCCTGCATGGCCGACATCGTGGCAACGCTCGCCGAGATGCGCAGCGCTACCTCCTACCGCGACGCCAACGGCAACCTGCTGCGAGTCCACCCCTACGTCTTCACCGGGGCCGAACCGGTCAACCCGGCCCGCATCGCGTGCAGCGGAGGCCATTGATGAGACGAAACGCAAACGCCGTCCGTGCCGGGGTCGTGACGCTGGCGAGTGTGCTGATCCTGGTCCTGGTCGCCGTGACCATCAACGTCAGCTTCGGTCTTCCCTTCAATCTGAGCCTGCTGCCACCCGGGCAGGATTACACCGTCAAAGCCGCCTTCACCGATGCCAACGGTGTCAACCGCGGAGCCGACGTCGTCATCGCCGGTCACAGCGTTGGTCAGGTGACGGGCGTCGAGCTTTCCGGGAAACGGGCGGTCGTCACGATGCGGGTCGCGTCGCGGTATGCGCCGCTCCACCAGTTCAGCACGGCGCGCATCCGCTACTCCACGCTGCTGGCGCAGAAGTACGTCGAGATCGCGCCGCGCGACGGCGGCGCCGAGCTGCAGAGCGGCGCCACCATTCAGAGCGAAAACACGCTGAGCCCGGTGGACTTCGACCAGTTCCTCAGCGCGCTGGATCCGGATACGCGCGCGCGGCTGCAAACCCTCATCCAGCAGGCCGGTGGCGGACTACAGGGCCAACAGCAAACCATCAATGACCTCCTCTCGCAGCTCAACGGGCTCTCGCAGGAATCGGTCGCGCCCTTGAGTACCTTTCATCAGCACGATCCCGACCTCGACCGGATCGTGACCAACCTCGGAATTACCAGCAATCGGCTGTCGCAGAGCCACCAGCAACTCGGCGACCTGGTCGCCAGCCTGGGCGACGTCACCGGCACGCTGGCGCAAAACGACCAGGCGCTCGCCGCCCTCCTCACCCACCTGGGCAATGTCATGGGCGACTTCGATGCCACCCTGGCAGGCAACGAACAGAACTTGCACACGATCGTCGTCACGCTCGATCCGCTCCTGGTCGAGCTGAACGGCACGCTCAGCATCGTGGCATCCGATACCCACGGCAGCATCGGCGCGATCAATACCAACAACCGGGTGTTGCAGCCGGAGCTTGTGAGCGCGGTGTCCCAGACGGATGCGGCGGGGCAACACTTGCTCCGCCAGTATTACGTCGTCAACCCCGCCTGCGACCAGGTGAACGTACAGCCCAACCCGCAATGTCAGACGGGCGTCGGCCAGGCGCCACAGAACGTGACGCCGCCGACACTGCCGTCGCTGCCGAGCCTGCCACTGCCGAAGTGCCTCCCGACCCCGTCGCCACCCAGGCTGCCCACGCCGACCCTGTCGCCGCTTCCCTGTCCGACGATTTCCCCACCAGCGGTTCCAACGCCGCCCTGCGTGCCGGCACCGCCCTTACCAAAAGTGCCGACGCCAAGCCCGAGCCTCTCTGTGTGTCCATCGGTGCCGGGACTGGTCCCGCCGCTCGGCATTCTTCCCGACTGGTTGAGCATCCTGCTCTTCGGGGCACCGCAATGAGATCCCGGCGCCTGGGCGGCGCTCGGCTGGTTGGGTTGCTCCTCACGGTCGCAGCCGCGGCCTTCGCGGTCATCGTCTTCCTCCCCTTCTCACTACCCTGGAACCAGAGCTTGCACCTGCAGGTGCAGGCGGGCGCCTACGGCGAGCTCAATTCCGGCGCCTGGGTCGAGCTCAACGGCGCGCGGGTAGGGTCCGTCGACCGCGTGGAGTCCCGCGATGGTTTTTCGCTGATCCGCATGTCGATCGAGCCGCGCTTCGCCGGGCTTTTGCACGCCGACACCACGGCCGCCATCCGGCCCCATGGTCTGCTGGGCCCCAAGTTCGTATCCCTACAGGGCGGCACCAGGGGCCGCCTGGGCGACGGGTCCTTGATCCCGCTCTCACGTACGACGGTCTCGACCGACCTCGACCAGGTCTTGAACTCGCTTCAGCCTGACGTGCGGGCGAATCTCAAGACCATCTTCGTCGAGCTCGGCCGGGCCGCTAACGGACGCGGCGCCGCCATGAATGGCGCCATCCAGGCGCTCGGACAATCGTCCGCCGACGTGTCCACCACCACCGGCGTCCTGCACAATCGCGCCGACGACCTGGCCGGCTTGATCGTCGCGAGCGAGCAGCTCGATCGCGACCTGCAGAATGCGCCGATCGACCGGCAGATCGCGGACACCGACCTGGTGCTGAGCGCACTGGTCAAGGTGGAGAACTCCATCGGCTCGGGTATCGATCACACCGCGGCCGTCACCCAGGAACTGGACACCGTCATGAGCGGCAACTCGCAGAGCCTGGCGCATGTCCTCTCCAAAGGACCGGCGACCGTCGCCAACTTGCGGACGGTTGCGAGCGAGCTCGACGCCATCATTGTGGGGATCAACCCGGCCCTGCCCTGCCTGATGCAGGCCGTGCTGGAAACAAAGTCGGCGTTCGGTGGGCGCGACGGCAACGGCTACTACGTCCGCGTCCAGGTCGTGGCGACCAGCGGCACAGCCCCATTGCCCAGCTGCGGCGGATCTCCCACATCGCTAACGCCTCCACTCCGTGATCAGGATCTTGTTGCGCTCTTCCTTGGCAACTAGGGTCGTGGCGTCCTCGCCGCCGCGGGCGACGTCGCGTCTGCCTCTGTCGTTGTTCACGATCCCCTCGCGCTGGCCGTTCCTTCTCTTGCTGCTGGCGCTCCTTCTGTCAGCGGGGAGTGCGGTTGGACTGACGCGGCTGCGTCCGGACGCGCGCGTCGATCTCCTCATCGACCCCAACGCCGCGGCCTTCAAGGATCAGGCGCTCTTCGCCGACACCTTCGGCGCCGACCCGGTCGTGGTGATGGCGAAGCCCACTCCTGGGAGCAACCTGATCACGCCCGATCACATCGTCGGCCTGTCCCACCTCGAAGGGAAGCTTCACCAGGCCGCCGGCGTCAAAAAGGTGTACGGGCCGGGAACCCTGGTCAACACGCTCGCCATCAGCACCACCACGATCCTGCTCGACGCCTGCGCCCAGGAGGGAAAGGCCGCGGAGGCGGCCGCCCGTCAGCAGGCGATCGCGGCGGGAAAGTCCGCCGCGCAACAGGACCAGGCCGCGCAGCAGGCCTTCCAGCAGGCAGTGAGCGCCTGCGCCCAACGATACGCAAAAGCGTTTCCCTCGCTGGGCGTCCCCGCCGTGAACAACCCAACCTTCATCCAGGGCGTGCTGCTCGAGCCGGATGGCCAGCAGGTCCGCCCCTTCTGGAACTGGGCCCTGCCGGACATGCAGCACGCGGTCATCACCGTCCGGCTCAACCGCAATGCCTCGCTCGATCAGGTCCGCCACGTGATCGACATCGTCAAGGGTGCGTCGAGCAGCGGTGACCTGAAGGAGCTTCACGACCTGCGATTCACCGCCTCGGGCTCACCGGCGCTGACGCTCTCGGTGGCCGATTCCGTCTTCAGCTCGCTGGCGCTCCTCGTACCCCTGGCGCTGGTCGCGGTCCTGGTCGTCGCCCTGCTGGCACTGGGGGCCTCGATGCTGCTCACCATCGTGGTAGCTGCGCTGGGCGGGCTGTGGACGGCCGGCATCGCCGGTTTCCTCGGCCTGCCGGTCACGCCCGCGACACTGGTCGTCCTGCCGGTCGTGCTCGGACTGGCTGCCGACTACCTGATCCAGTCGGTGAATCGCGTGATGGACAGCGAGGGAACGATGGAGGAGCGGCTTATCCTGGCCGCCCGCCGCATCCTCCCTACCACGGGCCTGGCCGCCGCCGCCACCGCCGCCGGGATGCTGGCATTCGTCACCTCGGGGATTCCACTGATCCGGCAGTTCGGGCTCTTCATGGCGCTGGGTGTCGCAATGGCCTTCCTGGCGAACTACCTGGTTGGCCTGCCATTGCTACTCCTGCTTGGCCGCGGCTTCCCGCGGGCCCTCGCTGGTGGCGGCTTCCGGGCGGCGGCGGGCCGACGCATCGCTCGCATCGGAAGGCTGGCGCCAGCGGCCGCGGTCGCACTCGCGGTCATCGGCATGGCGGGTTGGGCCGCCCTTCCTTCCATCAAGATTGAAACCGATCCCTCGCAGCTGGTCTCGGCCAACGACGCGGCACTCATTCAGGCCGAGACGGTGCGCAAAGAGATCGGGCTTACGGGCGAGATCGACCTGATGGTCCAGGGCCCGGACCCGGCTGCTCCGGACGCCGTGAAGTGGCTCGACCAGGCGAGCCGGAACGCAGCCGCCCAGTCGGGCGGCGATCTCAAACCGCTGGAGAGTCTTCCCGCGTTCCTCGCCGGGTTCAACCAGGGCACGCTGCCGGATCCCGACCGCTCCGCGTTGATCCTGAGCCGGATCCCGAGTTATTTCAGTGGCGCAGTCTACGACAAGTCGCAGGGTCTGGCGCTGGCGATCTTCGGATTGACGCACGTGACGTCGGTCGAGCGTGATCATGTCCTGGTCGCAGGACTCGATCGGGTCGCGAGTCCACCATCCGGGTACCGCGCGTTCCCCGCTGGGCTGGCGGTGGTCGCCGACCGCGCACTGAGTGGGTTGCAGGGCGAGCAGCTGCGCCTCATCGGGCTCTCGATCGGATTCATACTGCTGGTGCTGCTGTTGGCTTATCGCCGGCCGCGCCCCGCGATCCTCGCCATTCTCCCCACGGTGGTCGCCGCGGGGGCGGCCACCGGTTTGTTGTTCCTGGTCGACAGCCTGTTCGGCCAGCGTTCCAGTCCGATCACCATCCTGCTCGGAGGCGTGGTCGTCGCCTTTGCCACCGAGTTCGGTGTCCTCTGGCTGGCGCGCTACCGCAGCGAACGCGCCGGCGGCGTCGATCCCAGCGACGCAGCAGGCCGCGCGTCGACCGGGGTTGGGCCGGCAATCGCCGCGTCGGCGCTGGCGCTGGCGGCCGGCTTCGCGGTGCTCGCGATCAGCCCCGTCCCATCGGTGCGGGACTTCGGCATCTGGAGCGCTTTCGATCTCATCCTCGCAACCGCCGCGGTGCTCATCCTTCTGCCACCGCTCGCGCGACGCTGGTACGCCTGACGCGCTATTCGCCCTTCCAGCTGGGCTTGCGCTTCTCGGCGAAGGCGTTGAGCCCCTCTTTCGCGTCGGCAGTCTCGAAGAGACGGAAGATGCCTTCCCGCTCCAGCGCCAGTCCGCTCTCGAGCGAAACCTCGAGCCCCTGCTTCGCCACCAGCTTGATCTCCCCGATGGCGACTCTGGGTCCGCCCGACAGGGTGGCCGCGAACGCGATCGCCTCCGGCAGCAGCCGGTCCGGGGCGAGCAGCCGATCGATGATCCCCAGCTCCGCCGCAGCCTTCGGGTCCAGCGGCTTGCCGGTCAGGAGCAGCTCCACCGCCTTTTGCCGGCCGATCAGGCGTGGCAGGCGCTGGGTGCCGCCGTTTCCCGGTAGCAAGCCAAGCGTGACTTCCGGGACGCCGAGCCGGTATTCGCCTTCCGCGGCAAAGCGGAAATCGGCGGCGAGCGAGATCTCCAACCCCCCGCCAAGGCAGTGGCCGCCGATGGCGGCGATGAACACCTTTGGCGTGTGCTCCATCTTGAGCAGGACCTCGTGCATGTGGAGGATCGTCATCGCCCGCGCTTTGGGGGTGACGCTGCGGAACATGCCGATGTCGGCGCCGGCGCTGAAGAACTTGGGAAGGTCCGAGATCAGCACCACGGCGCCGATCGCCTCGTCGAAGCGGATCTCATCGATCGCGGCATTGAGGTCATCGATGAACTGCCGGTCATACGAATTCGCCGGCGGGCGATTGAAGTGAATGAGCGCGACGCCGCCCTGCTCCCTGGTGACGGACACAACGCCGGCCGAGGTGGTCGCTTGCTCCATCGATCCCTCCTTTGTGTACCCTGAGTCTAGTTCGCACGCGTTAGTTGGAGGAATGGCAGCACATGAGCACGATGGTGATTGACGGCAAGCCGGCGTCGGCGCGTTCCGGCGCGACTGTGGAGATCCACGACCCCGCAACCGGTGAGCGCGTCGACACGGTCCCGCAGGCCGGCGTCGAGGAAACCCGGCAGGCAATCGACGCGGCCCACGCGGCGTTCCGCGGCTGGGCCGACACACTGCCGCAGAAGCGCACGCAGATCCTGATGAAGGGCGCGGCCCTCGCACGGCAGCACCTCGACGAGGTCGCCTCCTTGCTCACCCGCGAACAGGGCAAGCCGCTGCGCGATTCGAAGATCGAGGCCGAGCGCTTCGTGGAGAACATCGAGTTCTACGCGATGCTGTCTGCGTCCGGCGCGATCCGGGGCAAGCACGTCCAGCTCTCGGTGCCGGGCGCCTATGGCCTGGTCGTCCGGCGCCCGCTGGGTGTCGTGGGCGCGATCATCCCCTGGAACTTCCCGCTCACCCTGCTGGCCAACAAGATCGCGCCCGCCCTCGCCGTCGGGAACACCGTGGTCGCCAAGCCCGCCAGCAGCACCCCACTTTCCACGATCCGCCTCGTCGAGCTGATGAACGAGGGTGGTCTTCCGCCCGGTGTCCTCAACGTCGTGGTCGGCCCCGGCGCGGTGGTGGGTCAGGAACTGATCAAGAACCCCAAGGTGCGCAAGATCGGATTTACCGGCGAGACCCAGACCGGCAAGCAGGTCATGGCGGAGGCCGCGTCCGACCTGAAGCACGTCAC
>WNFX01016730.1_pt1 | contig 11761 bp, 11 predicted proteins | sample 5400111 | NCBI WGS metagenome assembly WNFX01 (sample SAMN13153363, study PRJNA577476) | soil metagenome | isolation source: 40 cm soil or saprolite under grassland replicate 1 | place: USA:California | collected 2016-06-15
CAAGCACAACATAAATTCCGTAGTCCACGCCGATCGCCAACACGAGACGAAACGAAAGGACGTTGAGCATGTTCAGATCGAGGTGCAGCAACTTCATCGAAGCAATCATCGCCCCGATCGCGAACGCAAGGGTGATGACTTGGATAATCCACAGACGCAAGTCGCGATACAGGATCGCCAGCAGTGACACGTCAAAAAACGCCATTAATGCGCTAATGATCAGGAGTTGCCGGTGCGACCATGGCAAGAGATCCGCTAGAGCGTAGCTCCAGCCCGTCAAGATCATCTGAATCCCGGCCACTGGCAGATTGCGCCCGAGGTCTTCGCGCTGTGCGTGCGTCGAGACCGGTTGATTGGTGGTAACGAATCCCGTGGTGAGCAACGGATCCTGCCCGAAATAGCGATCGACCAAAAACCACCAGCTTGATGATTTTGGCAATTGCGCGCGCCAGTTTGGCAGAGGTGTGTCTGGATCGACAAGATGCTGCAAATTATCGAGCAATGTGAAAGCCGATGCGAATGCATCACGGCTGAATTCTTCGGCGTCGAGAGTTTGTTTAAGTGTCTCGTGCGTGGCTGGAAAATTGATCGCGCTCAACTGTTCCCGATTTCTCTGCATCGACTTCGGCGAGAGACAAAGGGCCGCTGGTGTGGAGAAGCTTTTGATTTTGCCCGCCGCTTGGAGATTACTCCAATGCGCGGCAATTTTTTGCCAGTCGTCGTGCAATTCCTGCGGATTCGTCGCGTGTACGACTGCCAGCACGGGTTCCCAGCGCATCGGCATTTTGTGCATGATCTTCTGCAGGGCAATACTCGCCCGACTGTTTTTCGGTTCGAGAGACCGGGTGCTCGCCTCGAAGTGAAGCGGCGGAATTGGCGAAAAGCCGATCGCAGTCAGTAATAACAAGAGCGCGCTTGAAAAAATTAGCACGGGCGCCGGGCGCCGCACAGCCCAACGCACATATTTTTTTATGATCTCAAAGACCCAATCATGACGAACGGGCGCCTGTTGTTCCCGAATGAACAGAAATAAAATCGAGCACATAAACAGGCCGGCAACGAAAATGCCAATTGCGATCAGCACTCCGAGTTGGGAGAAACCCATCGATCCGCTTAGCACGAGGGCGAGAAACCCGACCGCGGTCGTGAGCGCGCCAAAAAAAACGGCCTTGCCAAGTTTTGCGACCGACGTCGCAATGGCTTGACGATGCGACTCTCCATCAGTGCGCGCCTGCTGATACCGTCCAAAGGTGAGAATCGCGAAGTCAACGCCCAGACCAACGAGAATGGCGCAAAATCCCACGCTCACCATGCTGAGGCGTCCAAAAATGAGCAAGCCAAGTGTGAGCGCCACCAAACAGGAGAGGAGAAGCGAAAATCCCATACCCAGCAACGGCAGCCATCGTCGAAAACCGACAAAGAAGATGCTGCCCACCAGCACAACTGAGCCCGCCAGTGTCGCGAGGATGTCATAGCGCATGCTAAGTGAAATTTCCGAAACGAACGCCGAACGCCCCGTCACGAGAACTTCCAAGGGGCCGCCGTCCCATCCCTCGTGCGCAGTCGCACGGAATGCGTTTACGCGGCGCATCAACCGTTGGCATTCGAATGCGCTAATCGACGACTGGTTAGTCACTGCGAGGAAAATGCGCATCGTCCGGTCTGGTGAGGTAAGCGGCTGCTCTTGTTCGATCGCGGTGCTTTCTGCAAAGGGCTTGAGCGCCGGTGCGATCAAACCAAGCGGATCAAATGAGAGTTCGAACTCTGCCCGGGGCGAGCCCGCTTCGATCTGCTGGTGCAATCGATGGAGCCGATCGCGGATTTTCTGCGGTTGCAACATCGACATCGTCTCATTGAAGGCGCCTGGCTCAAGATTCATAAGGAGCGGTGCTGCGATCGATTGCAGATCACGAATTCCATCCGGTGTCGCCATCGGCGAACCCGCCAGGACTCGCGTGCACCACGGTTGCTGCCGCAATTTTTCAGCGAAGGCGGGGGCGAAATTCTCTAGTTTATCAACATCGTTCGGATTGCAGAGAAGCGCGAAGGTAAGCTCCCGGGTTTGCTCAAACTCGCGATCATAAGTCTTCAATCCTTGCACCGAGCGGAAACCGCCGGGCAAAATGTTGAGCACATCAGAATCGAGGCGCAGCGAGGTAACCAGGATCGTGATGCAAGCGACCGCGAGCGCAGCCGCGCCGCACCAAACCAGCGCGCGTCGCTGCGTTATGATTCGGGCGATGAAATCACTGACGCGCATGGCGCATGTATAGCAGCAGGATCAAATGCAGTGCAATCGGATGGGGGAAGCCAACGGACTGGAGGATAACCTTCCAGGCTGTCTCGGCTAACAAGCATCTTGCTCGGCGTATCCGGCAGGCTGGAAGCCCGCCGGCCGAGTCAGGCAGGATGCCCGACCTCCAGTTCTCGCGTCAAAACCGAAACAGAAACGTTTCGTTGCCGGCGACGTATCGCACCGACTGTCGATCTTGCGAGTGAATGAGCTTGTCGCGCAAACCGAGCCAGCCGCGTAGTTGCTGCGGCGCTCGTTCGACTGGACCAGACCAACCGCCGCGGGCGAATGGCCCTTTGACTTCGGCGAAGCCTGCATCCTGTCTCAAGGATAACAGCACTACGCCCGGGCCTTTTGATAACGTCAATTCAAAATCACCGGCCTTTGAAAAACGGACAATCACATCACCAATGAGCGTCGTCGCCGCCGTTCGATACATGAGCTGCCCGCTTTTGATCTGCCAATTGGCTATCGGATCGGAAAATTGATGGCGCGAGATGGTTGCACAACTTATTACGTAAAAAGAAGTAAGCGCGAGAAACCAAGTCAGGTAGACGTGGTTGATCCGTTCGGCCTCGCTGAGGGCAGGACTTTCACTCAGGCCAGGACTCTCAATCGTCCGGGATTTCGCCGTCATGGCGCAGCGCCAACTGTTTCGACAGGCGCTGGCGCTTCTGCTCTCTTAGGCACGAGTGTGAGGCGCGGCGACAACGGCAAATAGCGTTGTGCGTTAACAAAAAAGTAAAAAAGCCACATGCGCCATTTGATCTGGAAATTCTTGCCTGCGTTGCCGGCAAGCACGGCATTGACCGCTGCGGCGATCTGCATGGTGTCGGTGGGATTGAGAAAGACCTCGACGAATTCCTTTCCGTGCCGATACCACGAGGTCACAAACGTGAGATAAATATCCATGATCCGATTGACGCTGCGGGAATAATTTTTAAACAAGCGATATCTCCGCGATTCATCGCACAGAGCTTCATTCAGGGTGTCCGCCGCTTTTTCCGCGGACATGATTGCCAAGAAAACGCCGCTGCTAAAAACTGGATCGATGAATCCTGCGGCGTCGCCGACAAGCAGCCAGCGATCGCCGAAAAGCTTTGTGTTTCGATACGAGTAATCGCCTGCGGAATAAACAGGCGAAACGCGCTCGGCACGCTGCATCCGCTCGAGCACCGTCGGTTGCTCGGCGATGCATTTTTCCAGCGCAGCTTCGGGTGAAAGCTTCATCGCGCGAAACGTGGTGGTGTCCATGACGACGCCGACGCTCATTCGCGTTTGCGTTAGCGGGATCATCCAAAACCAGCGATCGAGTCCGCGCACCATCCGGATCAGCGTGCCGTCGATTCCTTGCGCGCGATCAACATTTTCATAATGCGCGAAGACGGAAAATTTTTGGAGATGATTGTAGTTCTTTTTAAGCTTGAAGAAACTGCCGAGCATCGTCTGCCGGCCGCTGCAATCGAGCAGATACTTGGCGGCGAACGTATCGGTCGCGCCGGCCGAAGTTGCGATATCGATTCTCACGCAATCGGGCGTGAAGACGATTTTCTTAACTTCTGTTTCCTCGTGGACCTCGGCGCCGTTCTCACGCGAATGATCAAGAAGGAGTTTATCGAATTCGGAACGCGTGACTTGATAGGCGCGATCCCGACGTGAGCGATAGCCGTCTTTGAAATAGAATTTCACGCCCTTGGTTCCGCACGCCGCCACGATTTCGCCGCCGAACTTTGGCAGGAACGTGCGATCGAGCTTTTCGCGCACGCCCAAGCGATCAAATGCTTGGACGCTAAAGGGTAGGAGCGATTCGCCAATGTGAAAACGGGGAAACTTTTCGCGTTCGAAGACAACGACACGCCGCCCGGCGCGCGCGAGCAATGTCGCGGCAGTGCTACCAGCCGGTCCTCCACCAATGATGGCGACATCGTACGTGTCGATCTGCATGTGGCTTTCATCTTAGCGAAGTTCTCTCTGAAGCGAAAGTCGATTGAAGAGAGAAGTTCGTTTCGGCGAGGCCGCCGAAAGTCCGAGCCCGACGGGCATTAGCACGCGAGCCGCGCGCGCTCCCAAGATCAATCTGTGCTAATTTGCGGCACTAAGACATGAAACTGATCGACCGATTTGTTAGTCGCGAGTTGCTGGTCAACGTCGCATTTGCCATCGCGGTGCTGAGTCTGGTGCTCGTCGTCGGCAACATATTTCGCAAACTTCTTCCTTTGCTGGTGAACCACGACGTGCCGATGGAATACCTCATCACGTTTATTGCTTATGTGCTGCCTTTTTCGCTCATTTTCACCATTCCCTGGGGATTACTGACTGCCATCCTGCTCGTGTTCGGCCGGCTCTCTGCCGATAACGAGCTGATTGCGCTGCGCTCGAATGGCGTGAGCATTTCGCGCGTTTGCGTTCCGCTCGCTGTGATCGCGCTCGCCTGCACGGTGATCTGCCTTTGGCTTAACGTGCAAGCCGCACCGGCTGCCCAGGAAAAACTGCGCAGCACCATTTTCGATCTCGCGACCCGCAATCCGATGGCGCTTTTTGGCAGCGATCAGGTAATTGATCAATTTCCCGGGCGAAAAATTTATGTGGGGAAGAAAGAGGGTAACAAGCTCGAAAACATCACCGTCTTTGAATTGAATCAAGATTCGCTTCCGGTGAAAGTCACGTATGCGCACACTGGCATGCTCGAGGCGGATTTGCCGAACAAGCAGATCCTCATGCACCTTTACAAGGCGCGTTACCAACAGCGCGACGAAAAAAATCCGACGGACCTGACGAAGATTCGCGATGGAATCAATATGGCAGAAGGTACGCTGCCCATCAGCCTCGAGGAGTTGTATGAGAAGGAGAAAAAACGGCCGAGCCGTTCTGCGTTGTCGATCGAACAACTGCTCGATCAATTAAAAAGTGAAAACCAGCGGGAGCGCAGCGCCAGCCGGACAGAAATAAACAAACGCTTTTCGTTTCCCTTCGCGTGCATCGCATTTGCAATTATCGGCGTGCCGCTGGGTGTAACCGCGCACCGCCGGGAGACCTCGATTGGTTTCGCCATGGGATTGATTGTTGCGGTCAGTTATTTTCTATTCGTGATTATTGGTGACACTCTGCGCGGAAACCCAAGAGTCCACCCCGAGCTGCTTGTCTGGTTTCCAAACGTCCTTTTTATCATGCTCGGAATATTTTTATTTCGGCGACTCGCTCGGCAGTAAGTTGCTCAAGATGGCAAACAAAGATCCGCGTGTTGATAGGTTCGCCTGACAGACTCCGTTTGGACTTCTGGCATTGACGTTTACAGGCAGCTCAGACTTCCTCCGGCTCTGGTCCCAACGAGAGGGAAGGCACCCCGGCCGGTTCGGCCCGTCGACGTTGGAGAACCGGGATGCGCGTTGAAAGCATGTTCCACAGACAAACGGTTACGCAAGCCAGCACGAGGCCTGACGCGTAAGGTCGAATGTCGTTGAGCAGATCAATCGCCGGGAGCGTCGCCTGGAGCTTCTTATCGATCAGCATCACGTGCACGATCATCAACGTACTCGCAGCCGAGATGATAAAATGAATCATACTCAATCTAACACTCACTCCCAGCACGACGGCGCTAATGACTGCGCCCCACATCAGATAACGTTCGTGCATTTGACCCAGCAGCGCGAACATCAGGAGCCATGGCGTGGCGATTGCAATCAGAGCGCGCGGATCGCGATCGCGCATGTGTCGCGCGACGCCGCGCGCGCAAAGCGCCAGTGCGCCGAGGTAAAGCAGGCGCAGGGTCCACTGCAGCGTGAGATTGAAATGTAGGGATCCAAAATGCGCTGACCAGAAGGGATCTTTCAGCGACCAACCGACATTGGAAAGAAGCGATGGAAGATTGTAGCAAGAACTGATGAAAAGATAGGGATAATGCTCGCTGCCATAAACAAAACCGATTTGCAGCCAGCTGAAGCTTCCACCGGTGAAGGCGCCAATTACAAATGCTGCGCACCCGATCACCCCGGCGATCCACGCGCTTCGATGCAGCAACCCGCGTCTCAGAAGGAACAACGAGCTAAGGCCGGCGACAGAAGCCATGGAGAAACTATTAATGCTGCCGTTGCAATGAAGCCGGTGAGCATGCGCAGGGCGCGGGTCCATCTTTTTTGCCACAATGGCCAGAGAACAAAAAAAGGCGCGACGAACAATAGCTGTCCTTTGAACATGGCGCCCGCGGCGAGCAGAGCACCACACAGGAACCAGCGATTCTTTAACGCCGCCAGCACAGCGAACAGATAAAACGGCACGATCCATACGTCCCATTGCGGCCAGCCGTGCGCGTCGAGAATCATCGACGGTTCAAGCCAGGCGACGCTGGCCGCTGCCAAACCGCAAATGAAAGCGCGATGCCGCATTGGTAAACCGCGTAGAAACGATGACCGTGTCGCGCGGTCCGAGCGCCGCACCCAGAAGCGGACCAGAAGGAAAATTGCGACTGCGGAAATCAGTTCGCATAATAGATTCATCTTTAACAGCGGGTTGACGAGCTTCGGATGTCCGTCATCGACTCCGGGGAATTCACTGCGCACCTGCTTTGCCCAGATTGACATTACGAGGAGCCGCAATGGAGGATAATCGAGGCCGTAATCCTTGTCGTAAGCGTCCTCTTTTACCCGATCATAGAGAGCTAAATAACCTCGCAAAAATGCGGACCACGAATCACCCGAGGTACCGTCGGGCGATAATTTGCGCGCTTCTGTCAACGTCTCGCTGCCCCAGTAAAAGCCGTTGACGATGTCGTGCTGAAAACGTACGTGCCTCGTCTTTTCCCCGGTCCAGCGTCGCAGTTGAACCCCGCCTAGGAAAAGCACAACGATTAAAAGCCCAAGAAAAGACCGGCGGGCGAATTCGCTGGCGTACAATTGTTGGAAGAGCGCGCGAATGGCCATCGGTTTACCCCTTACGGAAAGACAGCAGTTGGATTCGGAAGGTTACGAAAGTTTGCTTCGGAAAAGTTTGTTTGTATTCGTCGCGCGTGCGCGATCCAGCCGGGTCACACTGATGTTGCGCCAGAACTGAGCCGAACGATCTGAATAATCAAGACATGGCTTTTGTTTTCCACATCGATTTTGATTGGATTAAAGTACAACTTGCCGCGCAACGGCGTGTGGGCAACATATACGGCTCTCAATTCGAGCGCGAAAACGATCCAGCGTAGCTCAGTAGACCGGTGAAAATGGCCGGTGAAAAATTTTATTCTTTTCCGCGCTCCCGCTCTAGATTGCGGAGTGCTTGCTGAAACTCCGCGTCGGCTATTTGTTTATCGGTGGCCGTGAAACGGGCGTAGCCGCCGATATCCTTCCGGCCTGCGCGATAGAGCGCGCCGTCAATCGTCATGTAGAGGCAATACAGCACGCCGTATTCAAGTGGCAACGCGGCGACCCACCATGGCCAACTGATGACGTGGAAAAGTTTCAGCGCGATCAGGACTATCCCCACCCAACCAATCCACCCGCCGAACGTGAATCCGAGGAACGCAAAGATGAACCTGAACGGTAGATCAATGATAAACATTAGTGTTTTCATTTTTCTTTTCTTTGTGTGTTGAGCGGGAAGGATTTTAAAAGCGCGCTGTTCAATGAAACAGACCAGTGAACCATTTTCGGAGCCCGGCTGTTTTCGCTTCAGCAGGAAATCGATTCAGGGATTGCGGGAGATTAGAGATCGGGGGGCAACCATTCATTTTCCACCGTTGATAAGCGTTCTCTTCGTCCGGTTGACTCGCCATATAGTCGTCAATGATTACACACGCTTCCTTCTTTGAGACACCTTCCGAGTTGATCCCGTAGAAATTGAGTCGGCGCACCTGGCCTTCGGTCGCGCCATTGTAGATCGTCTCGATCAAATCGCTCGCCTGCTTTTTTGTTAAGCCCTCATATGGGATCCTTTTTGATCTCAACACAGCCTTTTGCGCTTCAGTCGCAGGTTCATCTTCCCAGCCGCGCACTTCACGGTGGGATTTAAAAAACCTCGCGATCTCATACGACGGAATGGAAGCGAATTGCTGTGGATTGCTCTCTTCGATTGCTTCCAACATTGGAATGACATCGAAATCTGAAACTGGGCATTTTGTTTGAGAACGCTCAAAGTAGTTCAAAACTTCGTCTCTCTTTTTCGCGAGCGCGTCCCACCGTTCGAGCGCCAGCTTCTTTGCAGGATTGTCACGAACTAGCGCATCGAGTTTTGATTGTGCCTCATCAAACGTCATGTCGCGAGTGGTAGGCTGACCGAGAAACTTTAGATATTCCTTTTGTCGAATACTCGCCAGTCGCATTAGAACAGAACTGATGGGCTGCCAGTCTGTGAGCCCTTCGCGCCAGACCAATGCGGCTTCGGTTATCTGACCGTCACGCCACATCCGCTCGATTTTGCTTGGCGGGAATGGCCCTGTTTGCTCTCCGTTTTCGACAACGAAGCAGTAATGCGCCTTCGAATGCATAGATCGTGCGGGCGTTGAGAATAGCTTATCCTGCGCAAATCGACAAATGTTTGTTCTCCCCACAGCAATGACAAAGTGATATGAACGGTGCGCAATGTCGTTCGACAAACTAGATTACGAGAAGGCATTTAAGGAGATTGCGTTCATCAACCAATACAATGCTCGTATCGCCACAAACCTCAGACGCACTCAAGATTTAATCGACTTCGCTGAAAATTCCTTTCCAAAAGACCGTCCTTCTCAAACCAAGGATGATATATTACGCGCGGCTGTGGTGTTTCTTCACGCGACGCTTGAGGATTTCCTGCGTTACATCGGATCCAAATACATTCCTTCCAGCAGCGAAGATGTTCTCAATAAAATTGGTCTTATCGGCAGCTCAGATCGCCCTGAAAAATTTTTCCTCGGGAAACTTGCGCAACACAGAGACAAAACGGTCGATCAGCTAATTGCTGAATCCGTGGAGACTCATCTCGATAAGCGTAGTTTCAGCAATACAGGTGACATTTCTCACCTCTTAGACAGTGTAGGAATCCCGAACAGTGTGGTTGAGAGGCGCTATCAATCTCTTAGCGAACTAATGGCCAGACGGCACGAGATCGTCCACAAGGGCGACCTTAAACCAACTGCCAACCAAGAACGTGAGCGAGAACCCGAGCCCATTGATGCCAGCAAAGTTAAAGAGTGGTACGAAACTGTATTCGACTTCGTGAGTTCAGTTGCCGGTTACAAGCTTGAAGCGGGGGTGTAGAACAGCGCGCGCTGTGCAGGCGTCAATTCAAGCCGCCTGCGGAACAGGCCCGCGCGCATGGGTTTTGTGTGTGAAATTCTTGTTTTTATTCGCCGTCCAGCCCTTCGGTCAGGTGCACCCGGTTTTCTGCTCAAAAAATCAATGATTTTGGGCTGTGCGCTTCTTTTCGCGGCGATCTGCGCTTTCAATCGCTCAATCTCCGCTTTCCGAATCTGATTTTCCATCGTCAATGAGTGAAGCGAAAGGCAAAGGTATTCTATCCATTGCTCAGGGCTCCACTTTTCGTTTCTCGCTGCTTGTTTGGACATATTGTTGATTCCTTATCGTTTTTCATTTTTCGAATTTGCACGCTCCTCGGCAACAATTGGAGTTTGGTTTCATTGATAGCACGGATTGACCGTTTGTTTCGTGGACCAACTGTGGCTCTGGAGCGTGCAAAATTTTACATCCCGGTCACTGAGCAAAAGGCCAGCGGATGTGGCACAGCCAACGCTGCGCGCAATTCGCATCGCACAGTGATCAAGTTCTTGATGAAATCGTCTTGGTCAGAGTTGGTAAACTCAAGCGTCAATCCCTGACGCCAGAACACCTCAGCCCCATACTTGAAGCTCCCGACAAGCACAGTGCCCGCTGTGATTCGTTCTTGGCTCCAGCGGTAGGATTCGAATCTACCGAAACGCACCTGAACATCAGGCACTTGCGTTGCCTGACACACAAATAGACGCACAAGAACTTCGGGATACTTCGGAGCTTATCGAAATCATTGGGAGTTGGGCTGCGCTACCTGAGGCACTGAAAACTGGAGTCCTGGCGATTGTGCGAAGCGCTGAAGGAGAGAGGAAATAGTTATGCAATTCCAGGGAACGTGCATCGCGGTCGAAGATTCGTCGTATCAATCGAAGAAATCGGGGTTGGTCCCGCAAATGACACTGACATGTTTCGATGCCGATACGGTGTCGCGGCTCAGAGACACAGTGGACGTAGTTCTGCCGAAAGAGGAGTACGACCGCATAAAAGAGCACCCGCTTAACAAAACGTTCAATTTTCACGTGCGAGAGATTCGCACCGGACGCGGCGCACGGTTTCGGTTTGATTGTCGCTTGGACGCAGGGGGGCCCGCGCCGAAATAGATTTCACTGATGGAAGCACCCGAAGTCCACATATTGATCCAGCAGTCTTGGCAGCTGTTCGGGACATTCACATTTAAAGATGATGTGATGTCGACAGCGCGACGCTTCAATATGTTCTTTGCCTGGCTGAGACAATCAGCCAGGCAGTTTCGGGTGTACTTCCCCGATCTTCCGTGGTGCTTGCGTATGGAAGACGGTGAAATAAGCAATCGCAGGCACTTTCACTTCCTGCTCGCAGGATTTCCCGCGCAGTCCATTCATCTGACAACCTGTTATTGGATGGCGCACAAGTGGGAAGAGTTGGGCGGTGGAATGGCTCGTATCCGAAAGTTCAATCCCGCACTAACAGGCGTGGGTTACATCACCGAGTGTTTGTCGGAGCCAGGCAACGGTGATCTCTACGAGTTCGACAGGTTCGGACTAAAATCCTGCGAGCTGACGCTCAGCAAGGCACTTTTGCGAAATGCGAAGCGGGCTTGTGACAGGAGACGGCGCTGTTAGCACTGGGGCCGGTTACATTTAGCCGACAGTGACTCGAAGCGGTTCCTCAGCCGATGCCGCGCGCGTAGCGCGCGGCGCGGCGAAGGGCTTGAAGGAAAGCTCTGCCCAGATTGGAAGAGCAGAGGGTTAATCGAGGGGACTCCTGACACCAATCCCTGGTTTGTTCAGCACATGCGTGTAAATCATCGTCGTGGACACGTCTTTGTGACCAAGCAGCTCCTGTACTGAGCGGATGTCGTATCCGTTTTCCAGAAGATGCGTTGCGAATGAATGCCGAAATGTATGACAACTCGCTGGCTTGTTTATCCCGACGTCTCGGATCGCCTGCTTTCGTTAGGCGACTTCGCCGGCAGTACAAATGCCCGCAACAACCAAACAACGGAAAAAACTCGTTCGACCTATCAGCGCAGTGTTCTGACATGGCGGACTCCGTTTATGATGCAGCCGACATGCTAATGGGCGGCGTTCCCGAAGAACGCCGAGGCAGCAAAAAAAGAATTGCTCAGGTAAGGCGCGCTTGTTAGCTTCGAGTTCGGGAGTGGCAAAACATGGTCCTCCGATTAATCGTTACGGCAGGTTTGATGGTGCTGACGTTGAACGGATGCACGACGCCTGGCTTT
>WNFX01029146.1_pt1 | contig 11759 bp, 12 predicted proteins | sample 5400111 | NCBI WGS metagenome assembly WNFX01 (sample SAMN13153363, study PRJNA577476) | soil metagenome | isolation source: 40 cm soil or saprolite under grassland replicate 1 | place: USA:California | collected 2016-06-15
GCCGACGCGACCCTGCAGGCGAACCTGCGCAAATTCCAGTCCACGGGGTTCACGGCGCTCCGCGCCAAGGCGGTGGCCGAGTTCGGCCCGCAGCTCTTCGAAGCACTGCGCGGGGAGGGCGCGGCGATCCGCGACCGTTCGCTCGCGAGCCTGGATGCGTGGCTGGAGCGCTTCGAAGCGGAAGCCGTGCGTCGCGGCGCGACGGTCCTTTTTGCCGAGACCAGCGCCGAGGTGTGCGAGCTGCTCGTCGAGATCTGCCGCCGGCACAGTGTCAGGAAAGCGATCAAGTCGAAGTCTATGCTTTCTGAGGAAGCGGGAGTGAACGAAGCGCTGGCGGCGAACGGAGTCACGCCGATCGAGACCGATCTCGGGGAATACATCCTTCAGCTCGCCGGGGAGCCGCCCTCGCACATCATCGCTCCGGCGCTTCACAAGAGCAAAGAGGACGTCGCCGACCTGTTCGAGGCCCATCACCACGCGCCGCGCAAGGACGACATCCCGCGCATGACCCGCGAAGCGCGCGAAGTGCTGCGGGAGCATTTCCTCTCGGCCGATCTCGGCATCTCGGGCGGCAACTTTCTGATCGCCGAAACCGGATCGGGCGTGATCGTCACGAACGAAGGCAACGGACGCATGGTGACGACGCTGCCGCGCGTGCACGTGTGCATCACCGGCATCGAGAAGGTGCTCCCGACGCTTGAGGATTTCTCGACCCTGCTCAGACTCCTGACGCGATCGGCGACCGGCCAGGCGATCTCCAACTACGTGAGCCTCTTCAGCGGTCCGCGCGGGCGGCAGGATCGCGACGGCCCCGAGCACATGGTCTTCATCCTGGTCGACGCCGGCCGCACCCACCTCGTGGGCGGGGACATGCAGGAGATGCTGCGCTGCATCCGATGCGGGGCGTGCATGAACCACTGTCCCGTATACAGGGCGGTCGGAGGGCACAGCTACGGCTGGGTCTACCCCGGCCCGATGGGCTCGGTGCTCACGCCCAGTTACGTCGGCCTGGAGAACGCGCTCGATCTTCCCCACGCGGCGACGCTTTGCGGCGCGTGCTCGGTTGCGTGTCCCGTCAAGATTCCGCTTCCCGAGCTGCTGCGCAAGCTTCGCGAAAAACAAGTGGATCGCGGTCTGCGCCCGTGGCGCGAGGTGGCGGCGCTGCGCCTGTGGGCGTGGACAGCGCAGCATCCGCGCCTGTATGCGCTCGCGACGGCGATCGCCGTGCGGTTCCTGCGTTTCCTCGGGGGCCGCGACGGTATGATCGGCACGCTGCCCTTCGGAGGGGAGTGGACCCGCGGGCGGTTTTTCCCTGCGCCGAAATCGCGCAGAACCTTCCGTTCGCTCTACGCTTCCCGTCCGAAGCCCGCGGCGCGGAAGCGCTAGCCTAGAGCCAGCCCGCCTTGCGGAAGCGGAACCAGAGGTAGATGTTGATCGCGGCCATCGCGCCGAGCGCCATCGGATAGCCGAACGCCCATTTCAGTTCCGGCATCTGCACGAAGTTCATTCCGTAGAGGCTGGCGATGAAGGTCGGCACCGCGATGAGCGCGCCCCAGGCCGCGAGGCGCTTGGTCACCTCGGTTTCGCCGAAGGTGATCATGGCCACGTTCACCTGGATCGCGGTGGTCACGGTGTCGCGCTGGCTGTTGATGTTCTGATTGATCCGAACCAGGTGGTCGTAGACGTCGCGGTAATAGTCCTGCAGCCCCGAGCACACTTGCGGGACGCGGCCGCCGTACAGCTTGCCGACCGCCTCGAGCAGCGGCAGCACCGCGTGCTGCAGCGAGGTGAGCTTCTGCCTCACGTAGTACAGCCCCTCGATGTTGGCGCGCAGCGACTTGCCGGAGAAAATCTGTGTCTCGAACTTCTCGAACTCCTCCTCGATTGCGTCGAGCACGGGGAAATACCTGTCGACGACTGCGTCGATCAGCGCGTAGAACACGAAGCCTGCGCCGTGCTTCAAGAGCTCGGGCTCGCGCTCGCAGCGCGCGCGCACGGCGGCGAAGCCCGGCTCGGCTTTGTTGCGCACGGACAGCAAGAAATTCCTGCCGACGAAGATGTCGACCTCCCCGACCTTGATCTCGCCGCCCACGAACTCGATGTTGTGCAGCACCGCGAACAGCGAGTCTCCGTACTCCTCGATCTTGGGGCGCTGGTGGCCGTGGCGTGCGTCCTCGACGGCGAGCTCGTGCAGATCGAACTCGTGCTGCATGGCGGCGAGCTCGCCCGGCCCCGGGTCCTTCATCGCGACCCACACGAAGCACTCGGGCCGGCTGACGTACTTGCCGATGTCCTCGGGTGCGATGTCCCCCAGTTTTTTTCCGTCCTGATAGGCCGCGCAGTTGATCAGCATTGCGAATCTCCCGTATACGGCGAATGATAGGACACGAAGGCGCCGCCGCATAGGCTAAAATAACGTCCCTTGCATCCGCCTGACCGCGCATCCATGCCCCGCATCAGCCGCCGCACTGAAAACCTCGGCACCGAAAACGCCTTCGTCGTCCTCGCCGAAGTGAACGAGCTCGTCCGCCAGGGCAAGGACATCATCTCGTTTTGCATCGGGCAGCCGGATTTCCACACGCCTGCAAACGTCCAGGACGCGGCAGTGCGGGCGGTGCGCGAAGGCCGGCACGGCTACACGCCTTCGGCCGGCATCGCCGAGCTGCGCGAGGCCGCGGCGCGCTACATGGGCGCGATGCGCGGGCTGACCATCCGCCCGGAGGATGTCGTGATCGGCGGCGGGGCGAAGCCCTTTATCGCCTATACGATTCTTTCGACGACCGACTATGGCGTCGGCGACGAGGTGATCTATCCGAATCCAGGGTTTCCGATCTACGAGTCGCAGATCGTCGCAAACGGCGCGGTGCCGGTGCCGCTGCACCTGCGCGAAGCGCGCAATTTCGCCTTCGACCCGACCGAGCTCGAATCGAAGATCACGAAAAAAACAAGGCTCGTCATCCTCAACTCGCCGCAGAATCCGACCGGCGGCATCCTGGCGAGAAAGGATCTCGAAGCCATCGCGGCCATCCTGAGGCGGCATCCCGAAGTCTGGATCTACGCCGACGAGATCTACTCGCGGCTGTGCTACGAGGGCGAGTTCTGCTCGATCGCCTCGCTCCCCGGGATGGCCGAACGCACGATCATCTCCGACGGCGCTTCCAAGACCTGGGCGATGACCGGCTGGCGCATCGGCTTCGCCTCGAACCCGACCCTCGCGCCGCAGTTCGTGCGCTGGGTGACGAACACCGATTCCTGCGCCTCGCACGTCAGCCAGTGGGCGGCGGTCGAGGCGATCAACGGCCCGCAGCGCGACGCGGAGAAAATGCGTGACTCGTTCCTCGTGCGGCGCGACCTGATCGTAGGGCTCCTGAACAAGGTGCCGGGGACGTTCTGCAAGACGCCGGGCGGCGCCTTCTACGCCTGGCCGAACGTGACCGAGGCCTGCCGCATGGTGGGCGTTGCGGATTCGGAGGAGTTCAGGAAGCGCCTCTTGAACGAGGCCGGGGTCGCGGTGCTCGCCGACATCCACTTCGGCGCGCGCGTGTCCGGCGAAGGCCAGCACATCCGCTTCTCCTACGCCGCCTCGAAAACCGCGATCGAGCAGGGCGTCGCGCGCATGGCTGAGTTCATCGGCAGGAACCAGCGCCGCGTAGCCTGAGTCCGTCGATGGCGGGCGACCGGATAGTCGTAGGCATGTCGGGCGGCGTGGATTCGTCGGTCGCCGCGCTGCTCCTGAAGCGCCGGGGCTTCGACGTGGTCGGCCTCTTCATGAAGAACTGGGAGGAGGAGGACGACGACGAGTACTGTTCGACGCGGCAGGACTTGATCGACTGCGCCTCGGTCGCCGAGGTGATCGGGATCGAGCTCGAAGCGGTGAATTTCTCCGCGGAGTACAAGGAGCGCGTCTTCGGCGCCTTCCTCGCGGAATATTCGGCGGGCCGCACCCCCAACCCGGACGTGCTGTGCAATGCCGAAATCAAGTTCAAGGCCTTCCTGGACCATGCAATCGCGCTGGGCGCGAAGCACATCGCCACCGGCCACTACGCCCGCGTGAGGGAATCGGCGGGAAGGTTCGAGCTCCTCAAGGCGGTCGATTCCGCCAAGGACCAGAGCTATTTCCTGCATCGCCTCACTCAGGCCCAGCTCGCCCGCGTCGTGTTCCCCGTCGGGGAGTTGAGAAAGACCGAAGTGCGCAGAATCGCCAGGGAGGCCGGGCTGCTGGTACGTCTGCGGCAAGGATCTGGCGAAGAACGAGCTGATCGTGGTGCAGGGGCGCGACCACCCGTTGCTGCTGTCGCAGAAACTTCGCGCTGAGGATCTCGCCTGGGTGAGCGGCGCCGCGCCGCAGCCGAGCTTCTCCTATGGAGCGAAGACGCGCTACCGCCAGGCCGACGCCGCCTGCCGCATCGACCGCATAGGCGACGAGGACCTCGAGGTGGAATTCTCGGCGCCGCAGTGGGCGGTGACCCCGGGCCAGTCGGTCGTTCTCTACCGCGGCGAAACCTGCCTCGGCGGTGGGGTCATTCAGTAAGACAGGCCTGTCATGCTCCGGCGGCTCAGATCTCGCGCCCGATTCGACGATCGACCGAGTACTCGCCGCCGCCGCGGATCAGGATGACCAGCGACAAGATCAGAAGAAGCAACGGCATCTCCATGCCGCGGCTCGTCCAGAAATAGCCTAACTTCCAGTTGACATGAAATGCGGCGACGAACATGAAGCCGAAGAAAAGCGCCGCCGCGGGCCGCGTCAGAAAGCCGATGGCGACGAGGAACCCGCCCACCAGTTCGAGGACTCCGATGTAATACGCCCAGAACATGCCGGGCTCGAGTCCCGCCGCGGCCATCCCCTTCGCCGTGCCGGCAATATTCCCGCCCCACCAGCCGAAGAGCTTCTGGCATCCGTGTGGAATGAACCAGAGGCCGAACGACACCCGCAAAATCGGGTAAGCGAAACGCTGGCAGCGCTCGTACAGCGCGCCGAGAGCCGGGAATACGTATCGCGAAGGTTGCTGGGCTGTCTGCATGATGGGTCTCCTCCTCCAAGTGTGGATTGATGGGGGTTCAGGCGCCTGCGAGCCAGGCGAGCGCGCAGGCGATTCCGGCCGCGAAGAGCGCGAAGAACGACAGCAGCAGCGCTTGCAGCCAGACCGGCGCACCCGTGCTCACCGGCAGGCTTGCAGCGACCGGCACCAGCGCGAGCGTGGCGACAGCGTACCACGGCAGCTTCGCGAGGATCATGGCGGCGGCGGCGAGCAGCGTGGTGACGACGGCAGCGGCGAGCATGAAGGTCGCGCCCGCGTGAATTTTTCTTCCGATGATCATCTGCACCAGCAGGAACGCGCCCGCGCCGGCCGCGACCGCCATGCCGTACAGGCCATAGGTCAGGGAGGCGCCGAGGATCGCCGCCCCTCCGGCGCCTGCCCCGAGGGCGAGACCGGCCGCGCCCGCGCGCACGCCGTCCTCCGCGAGGCGGCTGTGCGAGAACCCTATCGTCCAGGCCGTAGCGAGCACGGCGGTGCCTCCAGGCAGCAGCGCCCGTTCGAGGTCCTTCGGCGCGAATATCGGCCAGAAAATCCATGCCGCTGCGGCGGCTCCGCCCAGGGCGAGCACCCATGCCTCGAGACGCGTCGGCCGGAAGGCGAAATCGATGACGATGCCCGCCAGCGGCGCGGCGAGCCCCAGAAGAATGATCTTGCGCGTCGCGGTGAGCGGCTCAAAAGTGAATCCGGCGATGAAATACACCGCAGTGGCGAATGCGGCGACGACGGCGAGTCCGCCGAGCCGGAACGGTGCGAGGAGCGCGGCGACGACGAGCGCGGCGATGAAAGGCGCAAGGCCGCCCTGTACGGCGGGATTGGCGAGCATTTCCTGCATTGCGTGTCCTCGGACGGAACGATTCGGGAGCGGAGCTCGGGGTGCCGAGCCGTCATTCCTTCGGAACCGTATCGGCGAAGGACTGGCGCTCCGAGAGCTTCGCGAACGCCCGCGCGAGATTGGCGTGACTCTTCTTCCACTCCATCTTGGGGTACCGGAAATCGAGCCAGCCCAGGCAGACGCCGACGGCGATGTCGGCGAGGCTGTAGCCGGTCCCCACGCACCAGGCCTTGTCGTCCAGGTCGGAATCCATTGCCGCGAGTCCCGCGCGGACCTTTCCCATCTGGCGCTCGATCCACGGCGCGCTGCGCAGCTTCGCCTCGCGCTGGTTTTCCAGCCGCGCGAGCACTCCCGCGTCGAGGACGCCGTCGGCGAGCGCTTCCCAGCGCCGCGCTTCGACGCGCTCGCGGTTCTCCGCGGGCACCAGCCGCGCGATCGGCGAAGCGTTGTCCAGAAACCCGACGATCACGCGTGAATCGAACAGCGTCCTGCCGTCGTCGAGCAGCAGCGCCGGCACCTTGCCGAGCGGGTTGAGCTTCGCCGCCTTGGCGTCGGGTTTCCACGGATTGTCGATTTCGAAGTCGTAGTCGATTTTCTTTTCCGCGAGCACGATGCGCACCTTGCGCGTATACGGGCTGGCCAGTGAGCCGATCAGTTTCATCTGGGATGAGGTTATACCATGCGGACGGCCTTGAACCTTCGCCGCAACTGCGGCAGCACTTCGCGCTCGAACCAGGCGTTCTGCTTCATCCAGAGCCGGTTGCGCGGGCTGGGGTGGGGCAGCGGGAAGAATTGGGGCAGGTACTCTTCGCGCGCGCGCACGGTTTCGGCGAGAGTTTTTTTCCTGCGCGAGCCGAGATAGTAGGCCTGGGCGTAGCTGCCGATGAGCAGCGTGAGGCGGACGGCGGGCAGGTGCGCGCGCAGCTTCGGATGCCATTGCGGCGCGCATTCGGGCCGCGGCGGAAGGTCGCCCGATTCGCCCGTCCCCGGGTAGCACAGGCCCGCCGGAACGATGGCGATGCGGCTCTCGTCGTAGAAATCCTCGCGCTCGATGCGCAGCCATTCGCGCAGCAGATCACCCGAAGGGTCGTTCCAGGGAATGCCGCTCTCGTGCACGCGCCGGCCGGGCGCCTGCCCCACGATGAGGACGCGTGCAGTGGGCGAAGCGCGCAGCACCGGCCTCGGCGGGTTGGGAAGATGGGCTTCGCAGATTCTGCACGCGCGGACTTCGGCGAGCAGGCGCTCGAATTGGGCGGGCTTCACCCGCATGATAAAATCGGTGCTGTTCGCCATACGGGCTCCGTTGATGCCGCCGCATCCGCCGCTGTCACCGCTCAACGCATTATCGCCTCTGGACGGACGCTATCACAAGCAACTCGAGCCGCTGCGGGCCTGCTTCAGCGAAGCCGCGCTCTTCCGCTACCGCATCGCAGTCGAGATCCGCTGGCTCCTCGCCCTCGCTGCCGAGCCCGCGATCGGCGAGATCAAGCCTTTCTCGAGAACAACCCGCTCCGAGCTCGAACGGATCATCGAGACCTTCTCCGAGGAGGACGCCGCGCAGGTCAAAGCCGTCGAGGCCGAGACCCAGCACGACGTCAAGGCGATCGAATACTGGCTGACAAAGCGCCTGGCGGGCAATCCGGAAGGCGCGCGCGTCGCCGGGTTCGTGCATTTCGCCTGCACTTCCGAGGACATCAACAATCTCGCGTATGGACTGATGCTGAAGGAAGGGCGGGACCGGGTGCTGCTGCCGGCGCTCGATCGCGTCATCGCGGCGCTCGCCGCGCTTGCCGTGCGGCTCGCCGATGCGGCGATGCTCGCGCGCACCCACGGCCAGCCCGCCTCGCCGACGACGCTCGGCAAGGAGCTTGCGAACGTGGTGCAGCGGCTGCGGCGCGCGCGGCGCTCGATCGCCTCGGTGTCCCTCACCGGGAAGATGAACGGCGCGGTAGGCAACTACAACGCCCATGTCGCCGCGTACCCGGGCTTCGACTGGGAGAGCTTCGCGAGGGCGTTCGTCGAGTCGCTCGGCCTCGAATTCAATCCCTACACCACCCAGATCGAGCCGCACGACAGCCTCGCCGAGCAGTTCGACGCGGTCGCGCGCGCCAACACCGTGCTCCTCGATCTCGATCGCGATCTGTGGGGGTACGTCTCCCTGGGTTATTTCAAGCAGAAGACCCTAGCGGGCGAGGTCGGCTCCTCGACCATGCCGCACAAGGTCAATCCCATCGATTTCGAGAATTCAGAGGGCAATCTCGGAATCGCAAACGCGCTGCTTCGGCATCTTTCCGAGAAGCTGCCCGTGTCGCGCTGGCAGCGCGACCTGTCGGATTCGACGGTACTGCGGAACATCGGCGTCGCGCTCGGCCACAGCCTGCTCGCCTACGAGTCCTGCCTCAAGGGCCTGGGCAAGCTCGAGGCGGATCCCGCGCGAATGCTCGAGGACCTGGAGGCCAACTGGGAAGTGCTGGGCGAGGCGGTGCAGACGGTGATGCGCCGCTACGGCCTTCCCGATCCCTACGAGCAGCTCAAGGCGCTTGCCTGAGGCCGAAAAGGCGCGGCTGCTCAAACTCACGCCCGCCGGCTACCTCGGCAAGGCCGCCGAGCTCGCCCGCGAGATCTAAAAGACCGATCTTGACTCCTGCAGCCTTGCGCCGGGTTCTGGCCGATTTCGGCGGCGTCTACTTCGTAAACGGCCTGGTCGCGTTCATCTTTGCGGCCTCGGGCCCGGTGGCGATCATCCTCGCGGTGGGCACGCGCGGTGGGCTTGCGCCGTCGGACCTGTCGTCGTGGATATTCGGCGCGTTTTTCGTGAACGGGCTGATCAGCATCGCCTTCTGCTGGCTGTACCGGCAGCCGCTCGTCTTCTTCTGGACCATTCCCGGGGCGGTGCTCGTCGGGCCGGCGCTCGTCCACCTGAGCTTCGCGGAAGTGATCGGCGCGTTCATCGCGACCGGAGTCCTCATGCTCGCGCTCGGTCTCTCCGGCTGGGTGCGCCGCGCGATGGAAGCGGTGCCGATGCCGATCGTGATGGGGATGGTTGCGGGGGTGTTCCTGCGCTTCGGCCTCGATCTCGTGTTCGCCGTCCGCGACGAGTTCTGGATCGCCGCGCCGATGATGGCTGCGTTCTTGGCGATCGGCGCCTCGCAGCGGCTCGCGCGGCTCGTTCCCCCTCTCATCGGCGCGCTCGCGGTCGGCGTGATCGCGATAGCCGTGATCGGCAGATTCGAGGCCGCGCCGCAGTCCGTCGCGCTGGCGCACCCGAATTTGTACGCGCCGGCATTTTCCTGGCGCGCGATGGTCGAGCTGGTCGTGCCGCTGGCGATCACCGTGCTCGTCGTGCAGAACGGCCAGGGGATCACGGTGCTGCGCTCGGCCGGCCACATGCCACCCGTGAACGCGGTGACCATCGCCTGCGGCGCAGGAGCTATCGTCACGGCTTTCGTCGGCGCGGTCTCGACCTGCCTGACCGGGCCAGTGAACGCAATCATCTCGTCTTCCGGAGAGAGGGGCCGTCACTATACCGCGGGGATTTTCGTCGGTCTGCTTGCGCTCGCCTTCGGCCTGTTCGCGCCTTTTTTCACCCGCCTCATGCTGGCGACCCCCAAGGCCTTCATCGCCGCGCTCGCGGGCCTTGCCATGCTGCGCGTGCTGCAGACCGCGTTCACGGTGAGCTTCAGGGACCGCTTCGCGCTCGGCGCGCTGGTGACCTTCCTCGTGACCGTCGCCGATATCCCGATCTTGAGCATCGGGGCGCCGTTCTGGGGGCTCGTCTTCGGCTACGGCGCCTCGCGCCTGCTCGAGCGCAGCGACTTCCCGGCGCGCGGCTGAGTGTTCGGCATGCCCGCTGCGCTGCGCGGCGCGCTGTGGATGGTCGGCGCTCTGCTCTCGTTCTCGCTCATGGCTGTCTCGGTGCGCGAGCTGCTGCGCACGATGGGCAGTTTCGAGATCCTGTTTCTTCGCAGCCTGGTCTCCTTCGTCCTGGTGCTCGTCGTCCTGCCGCGCTTCGGACTGGGCGCCCTGCGCACGCGGCACTTCGGCCTGCATCTCGTGCGCAACGTGCTGCACTTCAGCGGCCAGTACGCCTGGGTGTACGCGATCGCGATGCTGCCTCTCGCGACCGTGTTCGCGATCGAATTCACCATGCCTGTGTGGACCGCCCTGCTTGCCATCCCGATCCTGGGCGAGCGCTTGAACCGCGGGCGCACCGTCATGCTGGTGCTCGGCCTCGCGGGCATTCTCGTCATCCTGAAACCCGGCTTCGGGGTGGTGCATCCCGCGGCGCTCGTGATGCTCGCCGGATCGTTCGCGTACGCCTCGACCATGATCGCCACAAAGCGTTTGTCGGGGAGCGATTCGGCGCTCGCGGTCGTGTTCTACATGTCAGTGGTCCAGCTACCGCTTGCCTTCGTCCCCGCACTCCCGGGCTGGGTGGCGCCGGCGCTCGTCGACCTGCCGTGGATCCTCGCGATCGGCGCGGCCGGGCTGAGCGCGCACTACTGCTTGACGCGCGCCATGCGCATCGCCGATGCGACTCTGGTGGTTCCGATCGATTTCCTACGGCTGCCGCTGATCGCCGTGGTGGGGATGCTCTTCTACGGCGAGCCGCTGGAATTCTCGATCATGCTGGGGGCAGCGATGATTTTTGCCGGAACGTACTACAGCGTCCAGCGCGAAAGCCGAAAACCGGGGACAGACGGTGCGTAGGTACGCTACTTCTTCTCGCTGGGAACCGGCGGCAGCGTGCGCAGGTAGGCGATCAGAGCGTTGAGGTCCGAAGGCGCGAGCTGGCTGGTGGTGTTCTGGACGACTTCGCCCATCGTCTCTGCGACGACGTCGCCTTCCGGGTCGAGGCCCGTAGTTAGAAGGTCTTGCAGGTCTTTGTCGCTCCACTTCTTGAGGCGCGCGGGCGTGAGGTTCGCGACGTCCTTGCCGTCGGGCCCCTTGCCCCCGGCGAGGAAGCGGCTTTTCTTCGGCCCGCCGAAGAAGTTGCGCGGCGTATGGCATTCGCTGCAATGGCCGAGGGCGTGCACCAGATAAGCGCCGCGGTTGGCGATGTCCGAGAGCCCCGGGATGGCCGTGAAAGGGCCAGGAGTGAAGAAGAACCACTTCCAGAATGTGACGAGGAAACGCCAGCCGTAGAAGAATCCCAGATCGTGTTCCTGGCTGGCGCGGGCGCTGGGCGGCAGGGTGCGCAGGAAAGCCCACAGGTCGCGCAGATCGCGGTCGACGATCTTGGTGAACGACGGGTAGGGAAAGGCGGGAAAGTAGTTCTTGCCGTCGGGCCGGTCGCCTTCGCGCATCGCGCGAAAGAAATCGGCCTCGGTCCAGCGCCCGATCCCCGCCTGCGGGTGCGGCGTGATGTTCGGGCCGTAGAACGTCCCGAAGGGCGATTTGAGCGCGCGGCCACCGGCGAAGGGAACGGCATCCTTCTTCTCTTCGGTGTGGCAGCCGATGCAGCCGCCGGCCTTGGCGAGATATTCGCCCCGCTTCGCATCGCCCTGGGCCAGCGCACTACCGAACGCCGCATACAGCGCGAGCGCTACCGCGGCAGCCCTGAGCTCACGCATCACGCACTCGCCCAAAAAAAGCGAAAGCCCCGCCGCAGCGGGGCTTCCTCGGAAAATCCGCGCTCAGTCCTTCTGGCGGAAATTCTGGTGGCAGTTCCCGCAACCTGCTTTGCCGACCTCGGTGATGGCCGCCCTCACGCCGGTTTCGTTACCGGTTTTCGTAGCGGCCACAAGTGCGCCGACCGCGCTCTGGAACTTTTCCTGCGCTTCCTTGAACTTGGCAGGCTCGCTCCAGATCGCCGGTAGGGCGGCGGTCTTTACGGTCACGTCCTTGGTGCTTTCCGCGAAGCCGTCCCAGGGCATCTTGCTCAG
>WNFX01005886.1_pt1 | contig 11755 bp, 10 predicted proteins | sample 5400111 | NCBI WGS metagenome assembly WNFX01 (sample SAMN13153363, study PRJNA577476) | soil metagenome | isolation source: 40 cm soil or saprolite under grassland replicate 1 | place: USA:California | collected 2016-06-15
AGCAAGGCGGCGAGCGCGTCGGCGACGCGTCGCGATCCACCGTGCGCAAACGGCCAGCCATAGGCGTGGCCCGCGGCCGCGAGGACGAGGCCGAACGACGCTGTCGCCGGCCGGCGGAGCGAGAGCATCGAGTGCGCCCCGAGCCCCACGAACAACGCCCGCGCCTGCTCGGTCCGGAACCGGCTGGCCGCGAGTGCCGCCGCCGACCGGAGCGCCGGAATGCCGAAGCGCGCCAGCGTCACGAGGTGCGCCGACGGGCGTGGGGGACCGAGGAACTGACGGGTCAACAATGCCGCATGCCGCTCGATCGGCTCCATGAGCCCGCGGTAGGCGGCGCCGTCTGGACCCAATCCGCTCGCCGTCACGGCAACCGACCGGTGGAGCGCGCCGGCAGAGCCATCATCGAGCGGATGGGCGAGCGGGATCGGCGGATGGTCGTAGGTCAGCCCGTACTCGGCGAGGGGCAGGGTGCGGAAAAACGGTGACGCGTGCGCGAGCGGCAAAACCGATGAGCAGACGTCGTGGATGAATCCGGGAAGAGTGAGCGGTTGCGATCGCGTCCCACCGCCGATGGTTGATTCCGCCTCGAGCACGCGGACGGATTTGCCGGCAGTGGCGAGAACGATGGAAGCCGCCAACCCGTTGGGACCTCCGCCGACGATGACCGCGTCGACCTGGCCATCAGCCAAGGTCGATGACGGTGCCCTCCGCGGCGGCTTCAACCGGGACGGTGTTGCCGCGATGGGCCGCGACGATGGCATCGATCTGGTCGTCGGTCCGCGCCGGGTCGTGATGAAACAGCAGCAGCCGCTTGACCCCAGCCGCCTCGGCGAGGCCGATGGCGTAGTCGACGGCCGAGTGCCCCTTGGGGGCAAGCGCAGCGAACTCGCCGCTCATCAGCTGGGCGTCATGGATCAGCAGGTCCGCCGACCGCGCCAGCGCGATCGCGGCCGGATGATAGGCGCCGAAGCCGGCCGGTCCGGGTCCGAACGCGATCGGGCTGTGGTCCGAGAGATAGGCGATCGTGGCTCCAGCCCCGCTCACGCGGTAGCCATAGGTGAGGCCGCCTTTGTGGGGGATCTCGCGCGCAACGACATCGAATCCCTCCACTGCCCGAGGTCCTTCCTGGATCCCGAGGAAGCGCCACTTGCCGCGGAGCTCGGCGGGCTTGATCGGAAAGTGGGGCGGCGACATGACGCGCGCTAGCACGTTGGCCGGATCACCCTGGGCCGGCATCACCAGCGTCACCTCGGCGTCGGGCCGGTCCCCGGCGGAAAAGAACGGAAGCCCATGGGTGTGGTCCCAGTGGAGGTGACCAAGGAGGATCGAGCCTCGAAACGGCCGCCCGTCCAACAGCGGGCTCAGCCGCTGCAGGCCGGTGCCCGCATCGAGCACGAGCCTTGGGGCCTGCCCGCCCTCAGCCAGCGCTACGCAGGAGGTATTGCCGCCGTATCGCACGAACTGCGGACCCGGCGACGGTGTGGACCCCCGGACCCCGCAGATGAACAGTCGCACCGAGCGAGTTTACGTCTCTTCCCGACGATGGCCTTTGGCAAGTTCCGTCAAGGCCTCCTCGGAAACCTGTTCGGCGCTCGCTTCGGCCGCCCGGCACACGGTCACCGCCCGCAGGGTGGCGGTCCGCCTGCCGCCTTCCAGCAGGGCACTTTCGCCCAGGATGGCGCCCGTACCGATCTCGGCCGCGCCTTGCCGTTTACTTCGACACAAAGGATACCGCCGAGCAGCAGAAAGAGGTTGTTGCCGGCGTCGCCCTGCTCGACGAGCGCTCGCCCGGCGTCGAGCTTGCGGATCGTCGGCCTGGCGCCGCGCATGATCGTCCGCGAGAGCTCGCGCTCGAGCGCGGTCTTCAGGATGACCGCCCGAACACTGAAAACCATGAAACCGCGGTGACGAGTCGCCAGGAGTTTTCCGTCGAGTTCGCCGCCATGAGGGGGCGCTAAGGCCGTCATGAGAAAGGCCTTCCAGTCACGGCCGACCGTCATGAAATTGCAAGGTTGCGCGGTCCACGCTACCCGGAAATCCGCGCCGGCGCGATTGGCACCTGGCCCGCGCCATCAGTCCGACCGAGCGATGACCCGCCGCTGATTCGTGCCCGAGTCAAGGAGGTTGTCATGCAGGAGAACTCGATCGATCGCACCGTGAGCCGTCGGACCGTCCTGAAGGCCGCTGCCGCGGCGGGCCTGGCCATGTCCACTCAGGGCCTCGTTGAGTTGCTTGCGCTGCCCACGAAGCGAATGGCAATGGCAGCACCCAACAGCCTGCCCGATATCCAGTTCGACATTCGAGCGTTTGTGCCTCCGGCGCAAACCGTGGACGGAGTCATCGTGCGTTTTGGCCCGGTCTTCACGCACTTCGTCACGCTGGCGCTGCGCCGCCGTCCGAGTCTGGCCGACCAGAAGTTGCTGGCCGTCGCGCTCGCCACCATCGAGTCGCGCTATCCCTTCAGTCCGGCTGGGGTCTTTGTTTTCGTCGCATATGGTGTCCCCTATTTCAATCGGCTGCCCGGCGGTCTCCGCGGCACCCTGGTGCGCGGCTACATTCCGCGACTGCGGTCGAGTCGAAATCGGCTGGCCCTGGAGGAGGCCGTGCCCGGTCCCACCGATCTGGCACCGTCGAACCCGGCGATCAGCAAGGCGACCTACAACGTCCCGCTTGTGATCGAGGCCAACGATCTTCTCCTGACGCTCCGGAGCGACCTACTAGCGAAGACCAGCGATGTACTCGACTGGCTGCTCCGTGGCAGCGATCAGCTCAACGGTCAGCCCGTGCCGTCGCCCCACTTCAACGGGTTGTTCAGCATCACGTCGAATCGAGTGATGTTCCAACAGATGGGCTTGCCACGGAGGATTGCCGATGAGCAGGGCCTCGCATTCGCGGCTCGGGTCAATGTCCGCTCGCCAATGTGGATGGGCTTTGCGGACCAGCAGGCGAGCGGGAGCGGTCCGCCGGAGATTACGACCTTCCAGGGCAACCGGTCGGCGGTGCTGACGACCTGCGGGCCCAGCAGCTATATGCGCAATGGCGCCATCCAGCATCTCTCTCATGTGATCCTGGACCTCGAGCAGTTCTATGCGGGATCGGATGAGCCGTTCACTGAGCGTGTCCAGTACATGTTCCGATCCAACCCGATCCCGGCGCTTGGCAACCCTGACCAGTTCGCCGACGGCGGTGGTCCCGCGTTCCTCGAGAACGTTTTCCAGGGTTCGTTCGACGCTCGGGCCAACGCGGCGGCCATCAAGACCTTCCAGGGCGAGCATCGCATGGGGCATCTGGCTGCTCTCCAGCGATCCTCACGCGCGGCCGATGGAACGCCGATTCACATTCGCATGGATGGGCCGGGCTACGACCAGCTGGACGTCCCTGACGGCAGCGCTCAGCCAAAGCTGCAGTTCACAGCTTTCGTGCCGACCGCGGACTTCTTTGCCCGGATGCGGCGGAACCAGGCGTCGCTCGACCTGGTCCGAAAGTACAGCGTTGCCGATGAAAACAACGGCCTCGAGCGATTCATCACCGCGACGCGGCGGCAGAACTTCCTGGTTCCTCCGCGACGGCACCGTGCGTTTCCGCTTCTCGAGCTTGCCGACTGACAGCGTCGTCGCCCGCCAGCTAACATACCGCCGAGTCCATGCCCGTCACGGTGGGTCCGTCGACCCTTACCATCAATCACGACCGACAGTTCCTCATATCCCAGCCCAACGCCACGATGGCGCCCCAGGACGACGTCGGCTTCTACGCGCGCGACACCCGCTTCGTCAGCGGCTACGCCGTGACCATCAACGGTCGGCTCCCACGGTTGCTCGATGCCATCACCGTCGAGCATTTCTCCGCGCGCTACGAATTCATGACCCCGGAGCTTCACCTGGGTCCCGCCTCCGTGGCCAGTGCCGATGGAATTCTGCCGGAGGGATCGGTCGGGTTTCGTCTCGAGCGCACCGTCCTCGAAGGCGTCCACGAGGACTACGACCTGACGAACTATGCGACCCACCCGGCGCGGCTTCTGCTGGAAATCCAAATCGAGTCGGATTTCGCCGACGTCTTCGATGTGCGAAACCACCGGTTGATCCGGCGCGGCGATCTCCAGACCACCTGGCGTCCTCGCATCGGGGAACTGCGCAGCACCTATCGCAACCGGAGCTTCCGGCGCGCGTTGCTGGTGAAGGTCGAGAAAGCGGGATCGAAGCCGGAATACGCCAACGGCCGCCTGGTCTTCCTTTGTGAGCTGGCGCCCAGGGCAGAGTGGCACGTCTGCCTCAAGTGGCTGCCGGTCATCGGTCCGCGACCGGCCCGCACGCTGCCCTGCCATGCGCTCAGCGGCGAGGCCCGCGTGTTGCATCCGCTGGCGCCCGTCGAGCTGGTGACCAGCCATCCCACTCTGCCCGCGATCTGGCGCCAGGCGGTCGATGACACCGAAGCGCTGCGCATGGTCGACACGACCGTCAGAGGTGGCGCGTTCGTCCCCGCGGCCGGCATCCCGTGGTTCGTGACCCTCTTTGGCCGCGACTCCCTCGTCGTCTCGATGGAAAGCATCAGCGCCTTTCCCGAGTTCGCGCTGGGCGCCCTGCGAACGCTGGCCCAGGTCCAGGCGACCGACGATGACGCCGAGCAGGACAAGGAGCCGGGGAAGATTCCGCACGAGATCCGCTCGGGCGAGCTGGCCAGTCTGAAGCTGCTCCCCTTCGCGCCCTACTACGGGACGGCGGACGCGACGCCGCTCTTCATCATCGTGCTCTCCTACGCCTACCAGTGGTCGGGTGACGTCGCCTTGCTGCAGCGCTATCGCCGCAATGCGGAAGCCGCACTGAACTGGCTGCTCCAATACGGTGATCTCGACGGCGACGGCTTCCAGGAATACTCACGGCGCTCGAGCCAGGGGATCTTCAACCAGGGTTGGAAGGACTCCTGGGATGCGATCCGGCACGCCGACGGTTCCATTCCGGAGGCCCCGATCGCGCTCTGCGAGCTGCAGGGCTACGCGTTCGATGCGCTACTGCGGATGGCGGAAATCTACGACTTGCTCAAAGACCCGGAACGCGCCGCCGACCTCCGGGAGCGGGCCCGCCGCCTTTACCAGCAGTTCAACGAGGTGTTCTGGTGGGAGGCAGAGGGGACCTACTATCTCGGCCTCGACAAAGAGAAGCGCCCCATGGAGACGGTGGCATCGAACGCCGGCCACTGCCTGGCCAGCGGCATCGTCCCGCCCGAGCGCGCCGGGCGCGTCGTCGACCGGCTGATGGCCGACGACATGTGGAGCGGCTGGGGGATCCGAACGCTGTCGAGCAAGCACCCGGGCTACAATCCGTACTCCTATCACTGCGGGTCGATCTGGCCCCACGACAACGCGACCATCGCCGGCGGGTTTCGGCGGGCCGGCCGGCACCTGGAGGCCCAGCGGGTGGCGGAGGGAATCTTCGCCGCCGCGGAGCGCTTCGACGCCTATCGGTTACCCGAGCTCTTCAGCGGGCTGCCGCGAGATGCCGCGGCCTTCCCCGTGCCGTACCTCGGCGCCAATGTCCCGCAAGCCTGGGCGGCGGCGGCGGTGTTCCGCCTGATCGCGATCCTCTGCGGGATCCATACCGTCGGGCGAACTCGGACCATGTACGTCAATCCCGATCTCCCCGACTGGCTGCCGTCGCTGACCCTGCGCAACCTGCGAGCCGGTCACGGCGCGATGGAACTGCACCTCGAGCGCGATCGGGTTCAGGCGGTGGGCAATACGACCGGCTTCAAAGTCGTCCACGGCCGGCTGCCGCGGCCGGCGCTCGTGGAGGCCCCGCTCGCCAGAAGCTGAGCCCGCTGAACCCATCAACTCACGGCCGGCGGCCGCGGCGGACCTCGATAACCGCAAAAGCGAGCCCCGTCAAGGCGACGACCATCGCGATGGCAAACGTACCGACGGTAAACGACTGGTAGCAACCGGTGCCGATGCCGGCCGCGCAGCTCGTGGGGCTAAGAACGTAGGGCAGTAAGAGCAGGGCCGTCGTGACCCCTGCCCCGTATAGCAGCGCGGGCCACCCGCGCCGGCCGCCGCGGTTTCGGAGGAAGAGAACGACGGCGAGGGCCAGCCCGGCCAGCAGCAGCAGGGCGCCTCCTGAAAAGGCGCTGACAAAACCAATTCCGATGAGAACGCCAGCGACAAGCCAGAGCAGCGGCTGTCTAATATTTCCCAACACGGCTACACAGATGTTGACAGCGGGACGCCCGCCATTAATGCTATAGGGTATCCCGATTGGAAGGCGGGCCTGGGCGTTAGAGAGGACGGGAAGTACCTGGAGGTGAATTCATGCGATCAATGCGGCTCGGCTTAGCGCTGGCTGCGGTGGGGTCGGTGCTGCTTGCGGCCTGCGGCGGAGGCAACAACGCCGGCGGCGGTGCCACCAACGAGGCGGACGTCAGTGGAACGATTCGGGCGGCGAACTGGGGGGGCAACCCGACAGAGAACTCCCTGGTCAAGAAGTACGAGGCGGACTTCATGGCCAAGTATCCAAAGATCAAGGTCACCCAGGAGGAGATCCCGGACCACTTCGAAGACAAGATCAAGACCGAGATGTCGGCCAACAACGAGCCTGACGCCATGTACGTCAGCACGGCGCTGATGAACTTCGCGGCACCAAACGGCCGCCTGCTCGACCTGAACCCGCTGATGTCGAAGTGGGGCGTCACTGCCGACGAGTTCATCCCGACCCTCATGACCCCGTGGCAGCTGAAGGGCAAGCAATATGCCCTGCCCAAGGACTTCGGCGACCTCGTGCTCTTCTATAACAAGACGATGTTCTCTGCGGCCGGCCTGCAAACGCCTACATCGTGGGACGACATCAAGTCGGCGGCGAAGACGCTGACCAAGGGGTCGGTCAAGGGCCTCAGCTTGCCCGCCGATGCCGCGCGCTTCGACGCATTCCTCTTCGGTTACGGCGGACAGGTGCTGTCGAGTGACAAGACGAAGGCCGTCTTCAACGATTCCAAGGCTCAGGATGCGCTGACCTTCTATAGCTCGTTCCAGCTCCAGGACAAGAGCTCGGATCTCCCCGACAAGCTCGGCGCGACCTGGCCCGGCGACGCGTTCGGTAAGCAAAAGGCCGCGATGGTCATCGAAGGTGGCTGGCTGATCCCGTACATGCACGACACATATCCGTCTGTGTCGTATGGAAGCATCAAGCTCCCGAAGTTCCCGGTCAAAGAATCCAGCCTGCTGTTCACGAACGGCTGGGGTTGCTCGGCGAAGACGAAGAACCAAGACGCCTGCATGCTGTTCGTCAAGTACATGACGGGCAAGGTCGTCCAGCAGCAGGTGCTGCAAAGCGGATTCGCCCTGCCGTCGCGCAAAGACCTCGGTACTGATCCCGCGATCACTTCGAATCCCGATGTCAAGAATCTTTTCGACAGCGCGACCTTTGCGACTGCCTGGACGTTCGGACCGCATGAGTCCAAGATCAACGACGCGCAGAACAACGCCATCCAGTCCGTACTTCTCGGGAAATCTAACGTCAAGTCGGCATTGGACACAGCTGTTTCGGACGCGAACAGCGCCTTGTCTGGAGGATGATCGAGGGTAAGCTGTAATTAGCTAGCGAGGAAAGGGAGGACGAATGGCGGTATCCGTGGCGCCAAACGCGCCCGCGCCCACGGCCAAAGTCAGCCGGCGATCGAAGGGCGGTGGAATGGCCATCGCGCAGCGTCGCGCCGGACTGCTCTTCGTCACTCCCTACATCCTCTTCTTCCTGCTCCTTCAGCTCGCCGCCTTTGGTTTCGCGATCTGGGTGAGCTTCCATCACTACGACCTGCTGGCGCTTGATAACCCGTTCGTCGGATTGCGCAACTACACGCGCCTGACGGTCAACCAGGACTTCCTGATCGCGTTGCGCAATACGACGGAGTACGCGGTGGTTGTCGTCATCCTCCAGACCGCATTTGCCCTCTTGCTGGCGGTCCTGCTCAACGCCAAGATCAAGGGTCGTAATTTCTTCCGCACAACCTGGTACACACCATCAGTTGCGTCCTCGGTCGTCATCTCGATGATCTTTCTCTATGTGTATCACCCGACGGGGCTATTGAACAGCATCCTCGGGCTCGTCGGGATTCACACCACCGAGGCGTACCTGCAGAGCACCACCTGGGCGCTGCCGGCGATCATGTTCCTCAACGTCTGGACCACCGCGCCGACCTTCATGCTGATGTTCCTGGCGGCGTTGCAGGACATTCCGAAGGAGATCTACGAGGCGTCCATGGTCGATGGCGCCAGCGCGGTGCGCAAGTTCTTCAGCATCACGGTCCCTTTGCTTCGTCCCATCATCTTCCTGGTGGTCTCTCTCGGCATCATCGGCGCCTTCCAGATCTTCGACCAGGCCTTCATCATGACCAAAGGAGGGCCGCTGAAGGCGACGCTCACAGTGGCCCTTCTGATTTACGACAACCTGTTCGTTGACACGGGTGCGGTTGGCGTCGCCTGCGCCGAAGCGATCGTGCTCGGAATCATCATCTTCGCCTTGACGCTGATTTCCCGAAGGGTCATCGACACCAAGATCGAGTACTGAGATGAGTATTGCTAGCAGACTCGAGCCTGGCGCGGTCGTTGTCCCGACCTTGGCCGAAGGCCGTCAGCCGCGCCCCGCCGAAGATTCGACCGAGCGCGTCAATCGGCTCGAGATCGTGGTCCGCTACGCCCTGTATATCGTCATCACACTTTTCCTCTTCGTTCCGTTCGTGATGACGGTGCTTTCGTCGTTCAAGACCTCGGCGGAGGTCATCGCCTTCCCGCCGACCTTCCTCCCGCCGGTCTGGCACCCAGAGAATTATCTGAATGTATTGACGCAGATCAGCGGCTTCCCCCGCATGGTCTTCAACAGCTTCTTCGTCACGTTCGTCGTAGTCGCGCTCAACCTATTCTTTGACTCTCTGGTTGGGTATGCGTTTGCGCGCCTGGAGTTCCCGTTCAAGAACACGCTGTTCGCGATCATGATCGCGACGATGGTAATCCCCGGCTTTGTCTTTATCGTTCCCCGCTACATCATGCTGCTCAATGCCCACCTCGTCGACACCTACTTTGCGTTCATGGTCCTCTACTTCTTGCAGCCGGCATACATCCTGCTGATGACGCAGTTCTTCAAGAGCATTCCGCGCGATCTGGAGGAGGCGGCCATCGTCGACGGCCTGGGATGGTTCGGGATCTTCTGGAAAATCATCCTGCCTTTGGCTCGCCCGGCACTTCTCGCGACCGGCATTCTGACGTTCCAGGGGATGTGGAACAACTTCCTCGATTGGGTCATTTACATGCAGTCGCCAACCATGCAGAACATCCAGCTCGGGCTGGTCTCCTTCCGCGGCCAGTATCAAAACCAGTGGAACCTCATCATGGCCGGCTCCGTGCTCGCCATCCTGCCGATCCTGATCATCTATGTCGCCGGCCAGAAATACTTCGTCGGCGGCGCCGCGACCAGCGGCATGAAATAGGCCCACTCCGAGCGACGTTCGACCAGTCCGCTGAGCTCTATGACCGCGCGCGCCCGGGCTACCCACCTGAATTGATTGATGACCTCGTGGAACTCGGCCGCCTCCGGCCAGGAGATCGCGTGCTCGAGATCGGGCCCGGGACGGGCCAGGCGACCGTGCCGATAGCCGAACGCGGCTTCAACGTGACCGCGATCGAATTAGGGCCAAACCTCGCAGCCGTCGCACGTCGAAAACTGGCGCACTTTCCACTCGCCGCGGTCGTCGAGGGAGCATTCGAGGACTGGCCCTTGCCGGCGGAGCCGTTCGACGCCGTTGTCTCGGCGACGGCGTTTCACTGGCTCGATCAATCCGTGCGAGTCACCAAGGCCGCGGACGCCCTACGGGCCGGTGGCGTGCTTGCAACCATCGCTACGCACCACGTCGCAGGCGGCGATGGCCAGTTCTTCCTCGACGCGCAGGATTGCTATCGCCGCTGGTTTGAGGCGAACGCCGACTTCCGCCTGCCCACCGGGGCCGACGTGCCGCGGGACAGCAACGAGCTCGAGGAGTCCGGACGCTTTGAGCCGGCCACGTTCCGACGATACGAGTGGGAGGCGACGTACTCGGCGCAGGAATACCTCGACCTGCTCAGCACGTACTCAGATCATCGAGCGCTGGAGGCGACTCGGCGGCGGCGGCTCTTCGAATGTATTGCTCGTCTCATCGAGCAACGATACGGCGGGCGGATCCGGAAACGCTATCTCAACGAGTTGCGAATCGCTCAGCGTCGATGACCTACCGCCGCTACGTGATGCGAGTCAGCCGGGCTGCCCCGATGCGGGAATCGGCCATGCCGTAGTAGACGTCGGCCTCGCCGCCTTCACGCACATCGATGGCGGTGGGGAAGACCACATTGCCAACGGTTCCCTCGCGTTCCTCGGTGGTCTCCGGCTCGAGCAGCGGAACCTGCGATCGGGAGAGAACGCGGCTGACATCCTGAGGATCGAGCAGCATCGCCCCGGCGACGTAGCGCACCGGAGCTGGCTCTCCTAGGCGAGCCTCGCCCGTGGTCACGCCGTGGTGGACGATCAGCCAGCCCTCGGGAACGCGGATTGGCGGTGTGCCGCCCCCGATCTTGGCGGCCTCCCAGGATTGCTCAGGCTGCGCCACCTGGCGGTGCCCGCCGAGTCGGGTCAGCCCATGCAGATCACGCTTGACGGCATCAGCCGGCGCGAACGATACCCAGATACTGTGACGCCGGTCCGTCACGCCGGCAGGCAAGAGGGGCTCGCCATCCGGGCGGATCCACGAGGGATGCCACATCGGCCGATGCAGCATGGCATAGGCCGGTTTGCCATCGGGACCGGGCACCGGCTCGGGGAAGAACATCGCATCCTTGTTGGGGTAGAGGTTCAGGTCCGTCCGCAGGGATGGTTGATAGCCGAATGAAACCGGGCCAAGCCGCTCCCAACTGGTCAGGTCGCGGCTGATGGCGAGCCCGATGCGCGGACCGAGCGGGCCGTAGGCGGCATAACCCATGACATACGTCTCCAGGCTTTCGATGAAGGTGATCCTTGGATCCTCGACACCTGCCGTGACCGTGTTCTGCTCCCAGGCTTCGTCGGGTTCCAGGACGACGCCGAGCCGCTCGACGCCCGATGGCTTGCCGCCTGCGTCGAACCGCACGCGAGCGCGTCCGATCCGCGAGAAGTTGCCGCGCGCAACGAGGCGCGGAAAGAGGTAAAGCTCGCCGTCGCGAGCCCTCGCGGCTGCCGGGTTGAGAACGCCCTCAACCTCCTGTGGATCACCGGGCCGCGGCTCCATCACCATGCCGAGCCGCTCGAGCCGGTACGGCGGTGCCTTCAGCGACACGGGCGGATTCTCTGGTCCTTTAGACCCCAAGATAAGCCTTGCGGACGGCCGGATCCCGGCGCAGGTCGGACGCGCGACCGTGCATGGCGATGCGGCCATTTTCGAGCACGTAGCCGCGGTCGGCGATGTCGAGCGCGAGTACCACGTCCTGCTCCACCAGCAGCACCGCCGTGCCGTCCTGGTTGATCGCCTTGACGATCTCCATCACCCGGTCGACGATATTGGGCGCGAGACCGAGTGATGGCTCGTCGATCATGAGCAACGTCGGCCGCGCCATCAACCCCCGCCCGATCGCCACCATCTGCTGCTCGCCGCCCGACAGGGTCCCGGCTTCGCGATCGAGCTTGTCGCGCAAGGCCGGAAAGTAGCCGAGGATCCGCTCGAGATCCTCCCGAACCTGCCGGTCGTGGCGACGGTAGGCACCCAGCAGGAGGTTGCGCTC
>WNFX01007921.1_pt1 | contig 11754 bp, 18 predicted proteins | sample 5400111 | NCBI WGS metagenome assembly WNFX01 (sample SAMN13153363, study PRJNA577476) | soil metagenome | isolation source: 40 cm soil or saprolite under grassland replicate 1 | place: USA:California | collected 2016-06-15
TCTGCCAGGCGGGCCGGATCCCGCACCGAATGATAGAACGTAATCCAATAGCCTTTTGCCATTTGCTTAGGAATGAATTGAGTTGGGATCGGAACCACGTGGACGGCGTCGCGATATGTCGGCTACCGCCGCCTAACGGCTCGCGCTTAAGCTGCGGGCGACCCGCTCGCCGGCGCAAGATCGTTGGACGAGAGTCCACGCCCGCCAGGGCGCAAACACTCCGTTTCCCTTAGAGCGAGCACCGCCCGCCAGCTTCAAGCGCTTGTTAGGCCGCAACCGGTTCGACAGACGGGCGCAGATACGTCACGAGAACCCGCGGGAGCCAGATGCCACCCCAGGCACCAACAAAGGTCGATGGTAAGGACCCGAAAGCCTCAGACCAGAACGGGCCAAGCGCGCCGCTGGGCGCTGCATAGGCGAGAAACACTGCGGCAACGCAGGGCAACGCCAGGGCGAGCGAGGAGATACATACGCGGAGCGGAGTCGCCTCTAAGGTCGGAGCCCGTAAGACGAGGGCCTGCCAGAGACAGAAGATCAAGAAATACGGCGGGACCGCTACCACTGCGACAAAGCCACCGAAGGCAGCGCCTAGCACGAGCCTCGAGAACCAAGCTTCGGCGGGACCGGCTAGAGGGTCGCCGGCCGGAAAGACCGCGAGCGTGGCCGCAGCGAAGCTCCAGAGAATGGTACCGACGAGCGCGCTGAGCGCAGACCACAGGGCGGCACGCGCCAAGATCTTTCGTGTAGACCGAGAAACGGGCCATGTCATGGGTTGCGGCCTAACGGATCGCGCTTAAGCTGCGGGCGCAATGCTGGTGGGCGCAAGGCAGCTGAGCGACCAGTCGAGCCCGCAGGCGAGGGAACGCAATTCTTCCCGCCCGAGCGCCCGTCAGCTTCAAGCGCTTGTTAGGCACCCGCTGGCTAAGCTCAAGCGGAAGCAACGAGGATAATGACGCCAATGGCGAATAGGGCGGCCGTCGCCCAGAGCCAGGGTATGAGCCGGCGACCTTCGACCGAATAGTTCATGGGATCCGCAGTCCTAGTCCAGACTTCCAAAACCCGAGGATGGGACTCAGGGATTCTGTACCGAAGGGAGCGCAGGCGTAGGACATGGTGAGAGGCGAACCCGACCCCCGCAACAATGAGCCCCCAAGTCTCGCCCATAATCGATAGTTCGTGGGTGCCTAACGGATCGCGCTTAAGCTGCGGGCGAAGGACTCGCTGGCGCAAGGCGGTGGAGCGGCTGACAAAGAGGCTGGCCCGCGAGGCAACACAATTCTTCCATACTTGTGAGCGCCTGCCAGCTTCAAGCGCTTGTTAGGCGGCGGCCTATTAGACACGAACGAATAACCAGGCGACCAAGAGAGACACGGAGAGGCCCACGGGAATAGCGACCATCGCCTGCGTTCGCACAGCACGCGCGCCTTGGTCCGAAGGCGAAAAAAGGCGCGTTCCCCGCTCCGCAATCACGGCAGACCACACGTCGCGAGCCAGCAAGGTCACTGCTATGACCCCCGCGAAGGCCAGTGTGAGACGTAGACCGAAGAGTGACAGAACAGTTCGAGCCGCGAGAAAGGCGACCCCGGCACGGCCGGAGCTCAACACTGCTCGCTGCACGATACCCGCGCGGCCTAAGGATAGGTGCAACTCATAGAGGAGTGTGCCGGGCCCGATGCGGAAGTCCAGGCGCCACATGAGCCCGGCAGCTAATAGCACACCGAGCAATGCGCCAATCTGTGCGGCGACCACTGCCAGTAGGTACGGTAGAACCATCAACGGGACTCCTGGACGCCGCCGCCTAACGGATCGCGCTTAAGCTGCGGGCGCAATGCCCGCGGGCGCAAGGAAGTGGAACTGCAGAAACAAAGGCTAGCCAGCGAGGGAACGCAATTCTTCCCCTCTGAGCGCCCGACAGCTTCAAGCGCTTGTTACTCGCGACGACGACCGCTAACACGATCAACGCGATGAGCTGCCGCTGCGAGGCCTTTCGCTGCCATTCGCGGTTCATCTTGATCGACTCTTCCTGATTCCGCAGCGCGTCCTTGTAGTTCTCTACGTGCTGGCGTTGCAGGTCGCGAATCTCTTCAAGCAACTTGACAATGCGGTCGTCATTCACTGTGAGAGCGCTCCCCGCCTCTTCTGGAACGTCGTGTTCCGCCTAACGGATCGCGCTTAAGCTGCAGCGCACTGGTGAAAAATCAAATACCCCTAAGTGCGCTGTCAGCTTCAAGCGCTTGTTAGGCCGCAGGCGGCTTGATGCCAAGCGTTTCAAGTTCGGTCCAGAGAGCAGCAAACTTCGCCTCGACCTTTCCTGATTCCACTAGGTCGACCGGCCAGTAATAGTGGCCATCCAGGCTGAGGCTCGGCAGCGCGGCGAGTTCGCGCGCTGCGGTCGCGGCGTCGATCTCGTCGAGGAGAACGAAGCGGGTGAGTATGCGGCCCTGTTCGGCTATCGCAGATGGGTCCCGGTCCATGTGGTTGGCTGTCGGCCTAACGGATCGCGCTTAAGCTGCGGGCGGCGTGCCCGCGGGCGCAAGGAGTTGGAGCCGCAGACAAAAAGGCTAGCCAGCGAGGCAACGCAATTCCTCCTTACTTGGGAGCGCCCGCCAGCTTCAAGCGCTTGTTAGGCGGCCCAGCCGCAACCATCAAGGCTTCTGGTGTGCACACGCTCGCGCCCGGGGAAACTGGGGAGCCAGCTGAACCAACTGGTGTTGCATCCGCATTCCCTTGAAGGAGCTGCTCATTGTCACAATGCGCATATAACAAGCGGACGTATCGCTAGGGTAGCGAAAGGTCGCAGCGCAGCCTCCTGCCTCGCACCCTGCAGACTCGGCCCGAGGGAAGAGAGTGTTGTGGCGCTGCTGAAGCGCCTCGGCCCAGGACGACGCGAACTCGATACTCTCGGGAGCCCACAAGCTCGTGTCGGCGGTCGGAGGCGAGGAAGTGTAGCCATTTCGAGCGATGAACTCTTCGGCACAGCGGCGAGCAAAGGAGTCGGCAGGCTCGCGAGGGGCTCTGACGAGCAGGCAAGTCCGAGCTGCCTCAAGCGTATCAGCAGGCCGAGTCTGGCCCCCGAGAACTGATGAGGCGACCAGCGCCGACCACACTAGGACCATTGCTAACAATTTTGCGCTAGGCATGGGTGGGCCGCCTAACGGATCGCGCTTAAGCTGCGGGCGCACTGCCCGCGGGCGCAAGGAGTTGGAGCCGCAGACAAGAAGGCCAGGCAGCGAGGCAACGCAATTCCTCCCTACTTGTGAGCGCCCGGCAGCTTCAAGCGCTTGTTAGACAGCGGCTCAAGGGCACTGAATCCTGCGGAGTAGCACTCGAGCTCGGGGCGAAGGCGTGCTGGGGTCGATATCGTCACTGCGCTGCTCCGCCACCCCCACGAGCGAGTCTCTCGTCAGAGCCAGTTGAAGTTCGGTACTCTGAAAGCCCGTTGTCCACCGTACGAAGATGCTGTCACGGTTTAACCAGCCCCAGTAGGAGAAGCGGTAGGGACGCACGGTCGAGTCTGGTAGCGTGCGGACGAGGTGGTGGCCAGCCTCGAATGAAGACGTGCCCAGTCGCTGTATGAGGCGGATGCGAGACGGAGGCGATGGGAACGGGAGATCGCTGAGCAGCTGAACCGCATAACATCCCGCGAGGCGGCCTGCCGGGGAGGGAGTTTGGGCCAGGATGAGACTCAATGCTCCCGTGGCAAGACTCGCCCCGAATGTCAGTGCGCGACGCATTCTCGTTGGTAGTCGCTGTCTAACGGATCGCGCTTAAGCTGCGGGCGACGTGTTCGCGAGCGCAAGGGACTGGCCCGCAACGCGGAGGTGCGCCGGGCGAGGCAACGGCCGATTCCTTTAAAAGCAGGCCCGCCAGCTTCAAGCGCTTGTTAGGCCGCACGCGTCGATCTACTCTCCGCATCGAAACGCGATAGCTCGCGTGACGCCTGGTGTGGACCCCTCAACACTGGCGGTGACCGATACACGGGCACACCCCGTGCCATATAGAACGACGGGGATCCACACGACCGGGAGTCCGAAATAGGGCTTGAGCGAGATACGCCGATCAGCTAACGGCGAACGGGGAGTAGGCCAATCGGCGGTAGCCACCGCATGGAGTGTCGCGTTCCAAGGAGTTTCATGTGGCCCCGTGATGCGCACGAGAACGACGGTCGTGTTTGAAGGCTTGCCACCGGCCGCACCCTCACCGGCGCTCGTATTCCAGAGGGCCGGTGCGTCGGGCCCCGCCTCCATCGCATCGAAAGTCCCGAGCGTACCGTCCTGATCGAAGTAGAGGAGGGCCTTCATTTCTGTCACACGAATGTCAGCCTGGCGATTTGGTGACTGCCCGGATCCTGCGAGGACGACGGGAACAAGAACAACAAGGCGAAGGATGTTCTTCATGTGCACTCGATTCGTGCGGCCTAACGGATCGCGCTTAAGCTGCGGGCGCAGCGCCCGCGGGCGCAAGGAGTTGGAGCCGCAGACAAAGAGGCTAGCCAGCGAGGGAACACAATTCCTCCCTACTTGTGAGCGCCCGCCAGCTTCAAGCGCTTGTTAGGCGGCCGATCGAGAGCCTTGCCGACCACTCCGCGTGGCGCCACCGATATTACCAGTACGCGTAATACCAGCGCTCACCGAGCTTGGCGACGAGCCGCGGCCCATGTTGCTCGAGGCCGACGTAGTCCCCGAGAGGGCGCTCGGGCGCGCCGGGACGAAGGTACAGAAATCCTGCATCACGTCTTCCGATCTGCACAGCGTCGGAGTCAACCCTAATAATAGTTGCATGCAACGAGCGGAGGCGTAGCCGAAGGTCGTGGAAAAGGGGAGCCGGAATGTGATCCTGGTCCAGAGCGGAATCGAGAAACACAATCGGGGCACCGTGGAGCACGCCAATTGGGGCAGGTAGAGTGTTTGAAAGGGCCACGTAGCGGTCGTTCAGCATGGCCCATTCGTCTCCTGCATCCCAAAAGCGCCGGATAGGGCTGGCAAGGGTCATATCGGCGAGGTGTTGGAAGTCGCCCTGGTGGTGTCGAAAGTAGAGGTGAAGAGAGGTTGGCCTTAGTTCGGGAGCTGCGAGCCAGGCCGCGACGCCCAGTCCAATGACGATGCCCGCCTGAATGAAGCGGCGGCGACTTGGGAAACGAGCAGTATGCATTAGAATACCGAGCGCGAGAACTGGCGCCAGCAAGAAGGCGAGAAAGCCGAGCGAATGCAGTGTCGTACCGGGCGCGATGAACCAACCGGCGGCAGTCACGCCCGAGGTCAGGAGGACGGCAGCGGAGTATGTTGCGAAGAGAGTCTTTCGGAGCACAGTCCTAAGGGTGAGGGATCGGCCGCCTAACGGATCGCGCTTAAGCTGCGGGCGAAGGCTTCGCTGGCGCAAGGCAGTGGACCGCCAGCAAAGAACGCTCGCCGGCGAGGCAACGCAATTCTTCCCTACTTGTGAGCGCCCGTCAGCTTCAAGCGCTTGTTAGGCAGCGCCGCCTAGGGAAGAACCGTGAGACCGCGAACCACGGTGTAAGGCGTGTCCCCTGGGCGCGCGAGGCCAACCACCCGTACCTGGGCCTCGCCCGGCTGTGCGAACGTGAGCACGGCCGTGTGTGTGTAGAGCCTGAGCTCCCTCGTGCAGCCCGTGTTGGGAGGGAGCCGGACCCGCTCGTTCCGGTATGCCCGCACCTCGGCCTCCAGGCCGCTTACTGTCACGTCGGTTTCGCCATCGCCGATGCAGCCGCCGCCGAAGGCGGTGACTGTCAGGGACACCGGCTCGCCAACCTGCACTGAGGCGGGCATGGTAACGGTGGTCGTGTCACCGTAGAAGACCAACAGGGCTGGTCCGTGAATGCTCTCCGCCTCGTTCGGCGCTGTGGCGGTGCAGGAGCCAACCGCGGCAACGCCCGCGAGGAGGGCCACGAGAGGCCGGTAGGTGATCATACTGTGAATATGATACCGCAGTGGACGGTCCCGCATCACTAGGCCGGCGCTGCCTAACGGATCGCGCTTAAGCTGCGGGCGACCTGCCGGCCAGCGCAAGGATGTAGGACGGCAGTGCGCGCCCGCCAGGGCGCAAACACTCCGGTTCCCTTAGAGCGATCACCGCCCGCCAGCTTCAAGCGCTTGTTAGGCGGCTCGGCTGGCGGTTGCGGTCCGTTAGAGCCCGTGTGTGGCAAAGAAGGCGCCCCAGGCATCGAGGACTTTCTGCGCCAATTCCAAGGCGTCGAACCGTTGCCCATCGGTTAGGACGACAACTATCGATTGCTCACCAATGCCATATCCACCCTTTCCGTACCGCCCTACTCCATAGCCACCTGTCGCACTTGTCTTCGCCGTTACTGACCCCTTGTAGTTCTTGTCCAATGCGAAATGCTTGCTCGCGTTTGCTAAGTCCCGACAAACCGCGACGTATGTATTGCTGTACATGGACTGAACGTCGGTCTTAACGGGCGTCGGCACTGACGGGTCGTTCTTGATCCAATCGATGATATGATAAGCGGTGACGACGAAGTTGAAGAGATTATCGCCCGAGACCTCGTTGTCGAGACGGGCGCGCTCACGTTGAAGCTTCGCGAGCATGTCGCGAGGAGTCTTCATGCCGTACGTAAGGGACATGAACCGAGCCGCCTAACGGATCGCGCTTAAGCTGCGGGCGCAATGCTCGCGGGCGCAAGGTGGTAGAGCGGCAGGCAAAGAAGCTCGCCGGGGAGGGAACGCAATTCTTCCCTACTTGCGAGCGCCCGCCAGCTTCAAGGGCTTGTTAGGCTGCCGGTGCAGCGGGTGCAGGTGCAGCGTGACCAGGCACAGCAACGTACCTGGCGAGGACGGTCGCCGCGGCAAGGGCCAAGAGCAGCGGGAACCCTAACTCCCCGTAGGTTTCCCACACGACGCGGCCTAGGGTGGCGTGCCCAACGCGCATCCACACGAGCGGAGCCCCCAGGAGCAATAGGGATCACGGCGAGGCGGCGGAGTATCGGTCCGACGGCGAGTCGCCGTCTCGCAGCCCACCATGCCAAAGGCATGCCGACGAGAACGTGGAACCCTGTGAGCAAGGCAGCCGAGAGCAGCAAATCCAGGCCTCCGGCGCAGATGAAGCCTGGCGTGGACAGGTCCAGTTCCGCAGCGCACCGGGCCTCGCCACCGCCGAGAGACCAGACTCCGTGCGCGACGAGGGTCGCGAGCGCCGGCGGGAGGACGAGCAGACCGACGAAGCGAGTGACAGGAGAGAAAGAGGTCATTGGAATGATGTCCGCGGCAGCCTAACGGATCGCGCTTAAGCTGCGGGCGCAACGCCCGCGGGCGCAAGGCGGCGGAGCCGCAGCAAAAGAGGCTGGTCGGCGAGGGAACGCAATTCTTCCCACAAGAGCGCCCGGCAGCTTCAAGCGCTTGTTAGACAGCCGCCCTAGTAGCAGTCGAGGCCCTTGCACTCGCGGTCGATTCGGCTCAGGGCAAAGGTCACGTTGGTCGTGTCCGCCGACGATACCTTCACACGTCGCCATTCGTACCGGTAGCCCATGAGTCGAGCCTCGACGGTGTAAGCGCCGGGCCGTAGATCGCCGAGGCGCACGATGCCGTGATCGTCTGGTGCCGCCGCGTAGCGGGGGGAGCCGAGCTCACGCCCGTCACCCAGAATGAGATCCAGGCGCGCCCCTTTGAGCGGCTGCTGCGCCCGTGCATCCAAGATGCGGACTTCCAACGCGCCTCCGTCCTTAAGACGCCATGCGGCCGGGAGGGTCCGAGAAGCCGTGACGAACGCGTTTTGGTCATAAAGCGGGGGTCGGGCGCAGCCCGGCGCCAATAGTGCGAGGAGAACGGCCCTGCGACAAATGAGTCTCAGCATGCTCGAAAGGTTGGCGGCTGTCTAACGGACCGCGCTTAAGCTGCGGCGCCAACACACAGAAGGCGGCGCGATGACTGAGACTAGCGCCGACGCGACCGGCGCACAAACGGAATTCTTCCCACGACCGGGCGCCGTCAGCTTCAAGCGCTTGTTAGGCCGCGCCGTCGGGACATGCGTTCGTCCATGGGCCCGTGACCGAGAACGGGCCGGCTGAGACTGGCGGTGGCGAGACATGGCTCAGGCCTCTGCTAGCAGCTGTCCTACAGGGACGCCGCCGTCGGGCGATCCCTGCCATGCCCTAGCCTGAGGGATGAAAGTCCATCCACAAAGAACGGCGTATTGAGGCGTGTAGCGACGGTCGATAACGCTTGCCGCCTTAGCAGGGTCAAGATTCAGGCGGCCCAAGAGCTCCATCTGCATCTTTTTCATGTGAGTTCGGCGCGGCACAATGAGGGTAGCACCTTGCTTGGTAGAAATGAATCGTGAGCGGGTTGCGTCGTCGAGCGACGGGGGACGCGATGCTGATACAGTCAGAGACGCCGCGGCGCACCAAGGGAACCAGTCGAACGCTCGGCCATGCGCGACTATCAGGAGCGCACCCCAACCGTCCGGCTTGAACCCAGCGCGTTCCCATGTGGGATAGAACGCGTTGAAGCCCTCCCCCCTCATTGTGGGGAAACGGTAAACGTCCCCCACTTCAACCACAACTGGAGGAAGCCTTGCGCCCTTGGGTCGAGGACGCGCTGGGCGGGGCGAGCGGAAGCGTGTGGCAAGAGCGGTGAGGATCTTGGCCCGTCGTCTGAGATCTGTGGGGCCGGCATCGCGCGACTCAAGATCACGCAGATCAGCGCCGGTTTCGATGGCCGTGAGGGCTTGCGTGAAGGCTCGGGGACAAGCGATGCCGCGGCGCTCGAATTGATCGGCCAAGACGAGCCAGAACGTAGGCCCACCGGGATCGTCGAGACCCACAGCCTCTCCGTGGTTATCCAGCAAGATCTCAAGAAGCCGGTCGCCACTTGCCGGAAGCTGCACCAGTAGGGCGATAGTATTCTTGAGGTCCAGGGCGGTGTCGTCTTGGTAGAGCCCTGCGCCCCAGCTTCCCATGCTAGCTCAGTGCGTTTCGGCGGCCATCGGTGAATAGGTGGAATGTCAGCGTGACTCTTGCACGGCGCGGCCTAACGGATCGCGCTTAAGCTGCGGGGCGAACGCCGGCCGGCGCAAGCACGCCGCCCTGCGGTACGAGCTCGTTGGCGTACAAACATAGGTTTCCTCTGAAGGCAGGCCCCGCCAGCTTCAAGCGCTTGTTAGGCGGCGCGGCCCTCACGCCCCGCCATGGCACCACCGATCTGTTCATGATGATGGCGCACGTGGAGCTCCTGAAACCGGGCAAAGTCTGCCACGGACACGCGCCCAAAGAGCGTACTGGCAACGGCCTGATTACTGGCTGCCCGGGCACGACATGCGTGATCGAAGCGTGCCAGCGCCCCCTCGACACGCGTCCGCCCCGCTGCCGGCGTCTCCGGGCCCTCCGCGGGCTTGAAGGCGTCGATCGCTTGCATGCGAAGGAACCTCCCCCGTCGGAGGATACGTCGGAACACCAGGAGCCGAGCGACCGGCCGCACAGCGCGCGGCAGGATCGGGAACTTGGAAGGGGCCCCCGCAGCGACGTTGGCGGATTCTTCCATGATGCGGGCGACATGCTCGACCACCTGGGAGGGCGACCACTTCCCTGGTGCCCGCGGCTGCCTCCACGTGGCACCCGCTTTATCCACCGTAGCGAGGAACCCGTCGACGGCCGTGCGGAGGTTTGCGAGTGCTTGCAGAGTAGACATAGGAGCCTCTTGCGAATCGGTTCGCTTTGCGCGCCGCCTAACGGATCGCGCTTAAGCTGCGGGCGAAGGACGCACCGGCGGAAGGCGCTGGAGCCGCTGGGGAGGTCTGGCGGGGAGGCAACGCAATTCTTCCTTACTGGTGCGCGCCCGCCAGCTTCAAGCGCATGTTAGGCCGCACCCCCATTTGTTGCACGTTTCACTCAGCCCCGTCAGTTCCACAGCAGCGAGCACTTGAAGTCTCCAGTGTGTTTGGAGTATCGCGATGCGCCACCTTGCCTCACCACTAGTGTCGCTGGCTTGTGTCCTTCCCAGAAGACGGGGCCGGCGTGAGGAAGGGACGCGGATCAAAGAATGCACGCTCCTCAGCGATCCGCCCGGCGTCAAACCGGAAGCACGCCACTACCGGCACCACGACCCCGTCGGTGCGGTGGTACTCGTAATGGGCGCAGGCGCGCTCTCCGTCGACCACGCGCCACAGCGGCTGCACGCTCCGAGCCCCGTTGGCTACTGCGACCAGGAACGCCCGGACGGCCGAATCCCCGCGAATGGGCTCAGTGTGTACCGATCCACGAAAGACCGCCTCGCGGGTGAACGGCACTTGCGAGAAGTCATGCGATTGCATGGCTGCGAAGTAACTGTCGAGGGCGCGCTCGGCCTGCGCTCGCGACGTATTCGGAGCATTGCGCGGTCCGTTCGGGGCCTGAGGACTTGCGATCATCGGCAATGCAACGAGACATAGGGTGAGGAGAAGAGGTCGGAGCATGAGCCCTCTGGTGCATCGATGTGTCATGAAGCGTGGTGCGGCCTAACGGATCGCGCTTAAGCTGCGGGCGCAATAGGGACGGGCGCAAGGAGTTGGAGCCGCAGACAAAGAGGCTAGCCGGCGAGGAAACGCAATTCTTCCCACCCGCGCGCCCGACAGCTTCAAGCGCATGTTAGGCAGCGCTCTCACCGCCGTCACCACCGCCCCTCGAGGCGTGTCAGAAGGAGGACGAATGCGGCGAGGCTCAATACGCTCCGCACCCCATGCAACCAACCCCACCGCGACAAGAGTTCGGCCGCCAACGCGGACCGAGTGTCCAGGCCGGGATCGAGAAGCTGCTTGTTCGTCGGTAGGAGGACAATGAGAGTGAATGGAACAACGGCGCCGAGGAGCACGGCAGCGACCAGCACAGCGGGATCGCCGCCGCGAGCCCACGCCGCGATGCCCAGAGTGCACCCAACCAGCGCGAGAGATGCTTGCATTACGGTGCCGCGACGGTAGCTCGGCCCAAACTCTTTGACCGCAAGCTCCGTCCCGCAGCTGAGTCGAGCCGGATGCTCAACCAGATTGACGTAGATCGCGGCGCCACTAAACAGACCGGCGCAGACGGTGGCAAGGAGAGAGAGCATTCGATGCTCGTCAGGGGGAGGTGGTGAGCGCTGCCTAACGGATCGCGCTTAAGCTGCGGGCGACGTGCCCGCCGGCGCAACTGGCAGCGGACGAAGTCCTGTGCCCGTGAGGGCACAACCACTCCAATTCCTTTAGAAACGATAGGCCCGCCAGCTTCAAGCGCGTGTTAGACGGCGCGCTATTCACCGATGCGCGAGCGCGCCGCGCACCTCACGGAGGGCTGGGCCAGCTCGCCTTGGGAAGCAGCTTCTGGGCAGCATCGGCGTCGAAGGACTGCGCGGCGCGCCCTGAGCGTGGCGGAGTTGGGGTGGCGGGGGGCGGCGAACTGCAGCTCGCCCGTGCGTCTCGACGCGCGGCGCCCCGCGCGATCACCACACCAAATGAATTAGACGAAAGGAAGTCTGTGGGGTGGGAGCGCGCCGCCTAACGGATCGCGCTTAAGCTGCGGGGCGAGCGCCGGCGGGCGCAAGCGCCCCGTGCTGCGTGATGTGCTGGCTGGTGCACAAACGTACGGTTCCTCTGAAGGCCGGCCCCGTCAGCTTCAAGCGCTTGTTAGGCGCCTCCTCATCTAAGTCCAAGGAGTCTAAGCAAGGCATCAAGGCGCTCGAGTTGAGCCGCGTGAACATTCTGCGCCTTCATCGACCTCAGAACGGAGCGGATGAGCAACGCCATCGTAGCGGCCACGCCCCACAGAACAAGGAA
>WNFX01005887.1_pt1 | contig 11753 bp, 10 predicted proteins | sample 5400111 | NCBI WGS metagenome assembly WNFX01 (sample SAMN13153363, study PRJNA577476) | soil metagenome | isolation source: 40 cm soil or saprolite under grassland replicate 1 | place: USA:California | collected 2016-06-15
GCGTGCTCGCGCCGGTTGAGGCGGTCAGCGCCGCGAACCGTTACGCGCGAGCGGATTGGGAAGAGCGCATGACCAGGACACCGGCGCCCGCGCTGGCCGACCAGCAGCTGCCTCCACGGACGCTGGTGCTTGGTGTCGAGGTACGGGGTGTGGCGCGCGCGTATCCCCTGGCGGGCTCGAGCGCGGTCGGTGTCGTGCTCGACGAAATTGCGGGAGCGCCGATCGCGATCGTTCGCGCACCGGATGGCCGATCGACGCGCGTGTTCAACCGGACCGTCGACGGCCACGCGCTCGAACTCATCGCGAAGACCGATGCGTCGCCGTTCCGCCTGGCGGATGTGAACACGGGCAGCGAGTGGACGTTTGGTGGCGTCGCCGTCAGCGGTCCGCTCGAAGGGCGCCGCCTCGAGCGCATCCCGTTTCTCGAAGAGTACTGGTTCGACTGGAAGGCGTATCACCCGGCCACCGACCTGGCGCGCCACAGCTTCTGACGTGACACGCGAGGGCTGGCACGGTTGGGATGAGTACGCGCCGTTCTACGACTGGGAGAATGCCCAGACGCTCGGCCGTCGCGACGTGCCGTTCTGGCGGCGCGTGGCCGGCGAGGCAAAGGGTGCGGTTCTCGAGCTCGGATGCGGCACCGGCCGAGTGTCGCGCCCGCTGGCGCACGCGGGCGTCGATCTCGTCGGCATCGATCGCTCCGCGCCGATGCTCGCCCGAGCAATTGCGAAATCAATTACCAAATTACCAAATTACCAAATTACCAAATCTCTCCGTTTCGTCCGCGGAGACATCCGCGCGCTCCCCTTCGCGCCGCACTCCTTCTCCATGGTGCTGGCGCCCTACGGCATCCTGCAGTCGCTGACGAGGCCGCGCGACCTGACCGCCACCCTCGCCTCGGTCGCAAGGGTGATCGAGCCCGGCGGCACCTTCGGGATCGACCTCGTCCCGGACGTGCCGAAGTGGCGCGAGTACGCCAACAAAGTGCAGTTGAAAGGGCGTTCCGGCGGCGCCGATCTCACGCTCGTCGAATCGGTGCGCCAGGACCGCAAGCGACGGCTGACGACGTTCGAGCAGCGATACATCGAGCGGCGCGGCGGGCGCACCCGCAATCACTGCTTCGAGCTCGTCTTCCGCACGCTCTCGGTGCCGCAGATGACCAGGCAGCTCGAACGCGCCGGCTTCCAGGTGGGGGCCGTCCTCGGGGATTATCAGGGACGCCCGTGGGACGACCGAGCGGACGTGTGGATCATCATGGCGCGGCGGCGTGATCCTCGTCATGGCCATTAGCCATCTCGTGATTGTCCCTGTGGTAACATTTCCGGTCCTGTTTTTGACGGTTTTCTGGGGAGTTTTGACATGTCCGGCCATTCCAAGTGGGCCTCGATCAAGCACAAGAAGGGCGCGCTCGACGCCAAACGCGGCAAGATTTTCACGCGCCTCATCAAGGAACTCACAGTGGCCGCCCGCGCAGGCGGCGGCGATCCCGACATGAACCCGCGGCTGCGCACGATCATCGCGGACGCGAAAGCGGCCAACATGCCGGCCGACAACATCAAGCGGGCGATCCGCAAGGGCACGGGGGAGGAACCCGGCGTCTCGTACGAAGAAGCCCAGTACGAAGGCTACGGTCCGGGCGGCGCCGCGGTCATCATCGACGTGCTCACCGACAACAAGAACCGCACGGTTGGCGAGCTGCGGCACACGCTCGAAAAACATGGCGGCAACCTCGCCGCCACGAACGCCGTCGCCTGGATGTTCACCAAGAAGGGCTACATCGTCGTCGAGAAATCGAAAGCCGACGAAGAGAAGCTGATGGCCGCGGTGCTCGACGCAGGCGCCGACGATCTGCGCGACGACGACGACAACTGGGAAGTGCTGAGCGCCCCCGAAACGTTCGCGGCGGTTCGCGACGCCGTCAAGCAGCTCGGCGTCGAGCCGGCCAGCGCGGAGGTGTCGATGATTCCCCAGAATTACATCAAGCTGGAAGGCAAGCCGGCGCAGCAGATGGTGAAGTTGATGGAAGCGCTCGACGACCACGACGATGTGCAGCACGTGTGGTCCAACTTCGACATCTCGGAAAAGGAGATCGAGGCCTCTCTCGCGTGAGAGTGTTCGGCATCGACCCCGGCTCCGAGCGCACCGGTTACGGCTGCGTCGAAACCGACGGGTCGCGCCACACGATAGTTCTCTGCGGCGCCATCCCCACGCAGGCTATCGGCTCTTTTGCGGACAAGCTGCTGCTGATTCACAGCCGCCTCACCGACATTCTTCGCGACTGCCGGCCCGACTGCGTCGCGATCGAGAGCGTCTTTCACTCGGTCAACGTCCGCAGCGCGCTGAAGCTCGGACACGCCAGGGGCGTGGCGATGCTCGCAGCGGTGGAAGCGGGTCTGCCGGTGATGGAGTACACCCCGGCGGAAGTCAAGCGGGCGGTGGTCGGCTACGGACGTGCGGACAAGCCGCAGGTGCAGCAGATGGTGAAAGTGCTGCTCAAGCTGCCGTCGGTGCCGAGGCCTCACGACGCCGCGGATGCGCTCGCCGTGGCGATCTGCCATCTGCATTCACAGGTGCCCGCGCGCGCCATCGGCCCGGTCATGCGCGTGAAAAGCAAAGCCACAAGCTGGTCCGCCTTCGTGCCGCCGGCGCTTCGGCCGGACAAATCCGCGACCGCGATTGCGGCGCTTCCGCCTTCGCGCCTGCAGCGCTACGGCGGGACGGGCCGGCGAGACAAGCGCGGCTCGTGATTGCGTATCTCCGCGGACGCATTCTCGAAAAGCATCCCAATCGCCTCGTCATCGATGTCAGCGGCGTCGGCTACGACGTGTTCGTGCCGCTGTCCACCTTCTACGGCCTCGGTGATCCCGGATCCGAGACGGCACTGCGCATTCACACCCACGTTCGCGAAGATGCGCTCGTGCTTTACGGTTTCTCTACGCTGCTGGAGCAGGAGCTCTTCGAGCGGTTGATCGGCGTCAGCGGGATTGGTCCGAAAGTGGCCTTGGCCGTTCTGTCGGGCATCGAGCCGCTCGATCTGATCCGCGCGATCGAACGCGGCGATCTCGCGCGCCTGACCGCAATTCCCGGCGTCGGCAAGAAAACCTCGGAACGGATCGTGCTCGAGCTCAAGGATCGTCTCCCGCGCGCGCAAGTCGCGGCGGTCGCCGCCGGCGCGGCGGTGTCCGAGCCGTCGACGCTGCGCGACGATCTGCTCTCGGCGCTGGTGAACCTGGGGTATCATCGGCCTCTCGCCGAGAAAGCTGTCGAGTCTGCGATCAACGCGCTGCCTGACGGCGGATTCGAGCGTACGCTGAAGCAGGCATTGCGTGAGCTTGCACGGTAGCGGCGGGCCCCGTGTCTGCCCGGGCCGACACGAGAGTCGGTGCCCACACATTCAATGAGCAACGACCGCCTCGTCACCGCGGCGCGCGTCGACGAAGACGCGCAGTATGAAGCCGGGCTGCGGCCGCGGCTCCTCGACGAGTACATCGGCCAGGATCGCATCCGCGAGAACCTGCAGGTGGCGATTGCCGCGGCGAAGCAGCGCAGCGAGCCGCTCGATCACGTCCTCCTGCACGGCCCACCGGGCCTCGGCAAGACGACGCTGGCCTACGTGATCGCCAACGAGATGGGCGTCCAGGTGCGCGCCACGTCGGGCCCGGCGATTGAGAAGCCGGGCGACCTCGTCGGCATCGTCACGAACCTGGCGGCGAACGAAGTGCTGTTCATCGACGAAATTCACCGGATGTCTCCCGCGGTGGAGGAGATCCTCTATCCCGCGCTCGAAGACTACGAAGTGGACATCGTCATCGGCCAGGGGCCGAGCGCCCGGACGGTGAAGATGCGCCTCGAGCGCTTTACGCTGATAGGCGCCACCACGAGGACCGGGCTGCTCACCTCGCCGCTGCGTTCGCGTTTCGGCATCACGCACCGGCTCGAGTTCTACACGCCCGCGGACCTCGAAGAGATCGTCCGCCGGTCGGCGAAGATTCTCGGCGTGCCGATCGACGAAGTAGCCGCGGCGGAGATCGCACGCCGCGCGCGCGGCACGCCGCGGATTGCGAACCGGCTGCTGCGGCGCGTCCGCGACTACGCGCAGGTTCGCGCCACCGGCACGATCACGCTCGAGGTCGCCCACGCCGGACTGAAGCTGCTCGAGGTGGACGAACACGGCTTCGACGAAGTCGATCGCAAGCTGCTGCGCACCATCATCGACAAGTTCGGCGGCGGGCCGGTCGGGCTGGGCACGATCGCGGCGGCGATCAGCGAGGAAAAAGACGCGATCGAGGATATCTACGAGCCGTTCCTGATTCAGATCGGCTTCCTGGATCGGACCCCGCGGGGGCGGGTCGCGACGCCGCTGGCCTACGGCTACTTCGGGCTCGTCGCGCCCGACGAACGAAGAAGGGACTCACGTTTGTGGTGATTGAACGCAGGGCTTCGCGCATGGGCGGGCGGCCGACGACCATCAAGTCCCTGGCGACGTACGTACCGCCTCACGTGCTGACCAACGCCGACCTCGAGAAGATGGTCGAGACGACGGACGAGTGGATCCTGCAGCGCACCGGCATTCGCGAGCGCCACATCGTCGAGGCCGGCGTCGCGACGTCGGACCTCGGAACCAAAGCCGCGCTCCAGGCGATCGCCAGCGCCGGGCTGAGCCCCAACGACATCGGCGTCATCATCGTCGGCACCGTCACGCCGGACATGATGTTCCCGAGCACGGCGTGCCTGATTCAGCACAAGATCGGCGCGTCGCGCGCGTGGGGGTTCGATCTGAGCGCGGCCTGTTCGGCCTTCACCTACTCATTGACGACCGCGAGCCAGCTGGTGGCAAGTGGCGCGCACGACCACGCGCTGGTGGTCGGCGCCGACGTGATGTCGAGCATCATCGACTACAAGGATCGGGCGACGTGCGTGCTCTTCGGCGACGGCGCCGGCGCCGTCGTCGTGTCGGCGGCGGGTCCGGACGACGGCGTGCTTCTCGACTTCGCGCACGAGATCGACGGTGGCGGCGGTCCGGCGCTGTGCATGCCGGCGGGCGGCAGCCTTCACCCCTCGACCCGCGACACCGTGGACCAGCGGCTGCATTACGTGAAGCAGGACGGGGCGACCGTGTTCAAGTTCGCGGTGCGCAAGACAGAAGAGATCGCGCGGCGCGTCCTCGACCGCAACGGCCTCACCCCGGCGGACATCGATCTGTTCGTGTCGCACCAGGCGAATCGCCGCATCATTCGATCCGCCACCGAGAAGCTGGGCATCGATTCGGCGAAGGTCATCATCAACATTGAAAAGTTCGGGAACACCACGGCCGCGACAATTCCGCTCGCGCTCAACGACGCCGTCTGCAGCGGCCGCCTCAAGAAGGGCCATCTGGTGCTGCTCGCGTCGGTGGGCGCCGGCTTCACGGTTGGATCGGTGCTGCTACGATGGGGATTCTAAAGACAGGAACCGCGGAGAGCGCAGAGCGCGCTGAGCAAAACCTTCTGTGCGGCCTCTGCGCCTGCCATGCCGAAGCTCAACACACAGTGGAGCGAAGGCGGGAGCTCTGCGGTTAAACGTGGCCAGAATCTTTTTGCTCTCCCCGGCGAACTGCAACGGCCGCCGCGCGAAGCAGGCGCTGTCGCCGAAGGCGTCGTTCGCGCTCGCGGCGGCGCTGCGGTCTCCGGACGGCGCGTCCCTGGGCGAGTTCTTCTCCTTCATCAGCGGGCTGTACTTCCGCGGCAAGCTCACCTACGCGCGCCGGTTTGCGCGCCCGCCCGACCCGGGGCATCTCGTGGTCGGCGACGGCGTGCAGGTCATCACACCGAACGCCGGACTCCGCGCGGCAGACACGCGCGTGACCCACGAGGCGGTGCGCGCCTTTGCCCGGGGCGATGTCGATGCCGCGAACGCCCGCTACCGCCGTCCGTTGGAGGCGAGCGCCCGCGCGTTGCTGGCGGAAATCGGGCCCGACTGCGACGTCGTGCTGCTTGGCAGCATCGCCTCCCCGAAGTACGTCGACGTGCTCACGGGGATCTTCGGCGAGCGGCTCCAGTTCCCGTCGGCGTTCGTCGGCCGCGGCGACATGTCGCGCGGCGGTTTGATGCTGCGCCACGCCAGTGACGGCGTCGAGCTCGAGTACATCCCTGTGATCGGTGCGGTCCTCCATGGATCGCGGCCGCCAAAACTGCCACCTCTCAAGGCAGGATGGCAGAAAGGCAGAATGGCAGGAAGTCACATCTAGCCATCTTTACTTCCTTCCTGCAATCCTGCCATTCTGCCTTCCTGCCATGCCGCGTCGCCTCGTGATTCCCCCCGCCGAGGACAACGTCATCCTGCCAATCGAGGGCAAAGAGGTTCGGCTCACCAACCTCCGCAAGATCTTCTGGCCCGAGCTCGGCATCACCAAAGGCGATCTGCTGCAGTACTACGCAGACGTCGCCGACGCGCTGTTGCCGCACATCCGGGACCGCGCGATGGTGATGAAGCGGTATCCGCACGGCGCGTCGGGAGCATTCTTCTTCATGAAGCGCGCGCCGACGCCGCGGCCGGCGTGGATCGCGATCTGCACCATCCCGCACGGCGCCGACAACATCATCGACTTCCCGATGATTCAAGATCGGGCATCGTTGATGTGGATCATCAATCTCGGCTGCATCGACCTGAACCAGTGGTACGCGCGCTGCGACGACATCGACCGGCCGGACTATCTCCATTTCGATCTGGATCCCGGCGCCGGCGCGACGTTCGAGCGTGTCGTCGAGACGGCGACGGTCGTTCACGAAGCGCTCGACACGCTGAAGATGCCGTCGCTGGTGAAGACGACCGGCTCGAAGGGCCTGCACATCTACGTGCCGATCGTGCGCGGTCCGGTGCAGAAACAGGTCTGGACCTTCGCCAAGGCGCTGGCGCAGGAGCTGGCAGTGCGGCATCCAGCGCTGATCACTGCCGAGTACCGCGTCGCGAAGCGGCCGAAAGGCCGTGTGCTCGTGGACTACAACCAGAATCGATGGGGGAGCACGCTGGCGTCGATCTACTCGCCGCGGCCCAAGCCGGACGCGACGGTCTCGACGCCGGTCACGTGGAAGGAAGTCGAGCGCGGCATCCGCATCGAGGATTTCACCGTGAGGAACGTGCCGGCGCGCGTCGCGAAGCTGGGCGACCTCTGGAAACCGCTACTCGCCGCGCGCGGACGATTCAATCTCGGCGAGTTCGTTTGACGGCACGGCGTATCTGCTAGCATCGCCCTGATGTCTCCGGACGTGACGCGCCGTGAATTCATCGGCTCCGCGCTCGGCACCGCGGTCGCCGCCGGCGCCGCGCCTCTTCAAAGGCAGGGCGCGTCCCGTCCCAACGTGCTCTTCATCCTGGCCGACGATCTCGGCTACGGCGACTTGAGCTGTTATGGCCGTCCGGACTATCAGACGCCGGTGCTCGATGCGTTCGCGAGGCAAGGCATCAAGTTCATGAGCGCGTACGCGGCCGCGCCGGTGTGCACACCGACGCGGTGTGCCTTCGTGACCGGGAGATACCCGCAGCGCCTCGCCGTTGGACTCGAGGAGCCGCTGACGGCCAGTTCGCCGACGGACGCTGGACTTCCACCCGATCATCCGACCGTGGCGTCGTTGCTGAAGAAGAGCGGATACGAGACGGCGCTCGTCGGCAAGTGGCACCTCGGGTGGAAACCCGAGCACGGCCCCAATCGCCATGGCTACGACGAGTTCTTCGGGATCCTCAGCGGCGCGGCGGACTACTTCACGCACAGCTCACCGGATGCCCCGGGAACCGCGGCACCGGCAGGCGTGGCCGACCTCTGGGAGAACCTGACTCCTGTCGAACGCGTCGGCTATCTCACCGACCTCTTGTCGGACCGTGCCGCTGAATACATCGGTCGTCCGAGGACGCGGCCGTTCTACCTCAGCCTGCACTACAACGCCCCGCACTCGCCTTGGGAAGGACCGGAGGACACGGGGATCGATCATGCGGCCCACGGCCCCGGTCCTATGACGAGCGGCGGCACGCTCAAGATCTACGGGTCGATGATGAAGAGCATGGACGCCGGGATCGGTCGCGTGCTGAAGGCGCTGGCGCGGGCGAAGCTGGAGCGGCAGACGCTCGTCATCTTCACGAGCGACAATGGAGGCGAGCGCTACTCGTACAACTGGCCGTTCTCGTTTCAGAAAATGTTTCTCTGGGAGGGCGGCACACGTGTGCCGGCGATGGTCCGGTGGCCCGGCGTCATCCCGGCGGGCCTGGTCACCGAACAGGCAGCCATCACGATGGATTGGACCGCGACGATTCTCGCGGCGGCCGGGACTTCGGCCGACGCCGCGTATCCGTTGGACGGCGAGGATCTGCTGTCGGTCTGCAGGGGCGGTCCCGTGCGGGACCGCACGCTGTTCTGGCGCACGAGGCTTCGTGACGCGGCGCGTTCCGGCCGATGGAAGTACTTGAAGGACGCGGGCGAGGAACACCTGTTCGATCTGTCGGACGATCCTGGCGAGAAAGCCGACCTGAAGTCGGCCCATCCTGATGTGTTCGAGAGGATCAAGACGCAGTTTCTCGGCTGGAACGCCCTGATGCTGCCGAAGCCGTCGGCTCGCCAACCGCCGCAGACGCGCTCTATGAACGACATTGCCGAACGCTACGTGAAGCTGGTGCTGGCGCTCGGCCAGCATGACGCTGACTATGTCGATGCCTACTACGGCCCACCCGCGTGGAAAGGCGACGCGGAGACGCAGAAGAGGCCGCTTGATCAGATCGGCGCCGAGGCCGAGCGGCTGATCGCGGACATTCGTGAGCCTGCCGGCCCGGACCGCCGCGACGATCTCGTGGTGCTGCGGCACGACTACCTACGGCGCCAGCTCCAGGCGCTGCGCGCTCGCGTGCGCATGCTCCAGGGTGCGAAGCTGACGTTCGACGAGGAGTCCCAGGCGCTCTACGATGCGACAGCGCCCGTGCACATCGAGTCGTTCTTCGAGGCGGCGCTGGCGGAGATCGAGCGGCTGCTGCCGGGCCCAGGTCCGCTCGCCGGCCGCTACGAGGCGTTTCGGCAGGCGTTCGTCGTCGCGCCCGACAAGCTCGCGCGCGTGTTCGGGCGCGCGATTGCGGAAGGGCGCGGCCGGACGGTCCGGCATGTGGCGCTTCCCGCGAGCGAGAACTTCACGGTCGAGTACGTCACCAATAAGCCGTGGAGTGGGTACAACTGGTATCAGGGCAACTACCGCAGTGTGATTCAGGTCAACACCGATCTCCCGACCTACATCGACCGTGCGATCGATCTTGCATGTCATGAGGGCTACCCGGGTCATCACGTCTACAACGTCCTGCTCGAACAGCATCTGGTGCGCAAGCGGGCCTGGGTGGAGTTCTCCGTTTACGCGCTGTTCTCTCCTCAATCGCTGATCGCGGAGGGCACCGCGAACTACGGCATCGAAGTCGCGTTTCCTGGCGACGAACGGCTCGCGTTCGAGCGCGATGTGCTGTTCCCCGAGGCCGGAATCGATCCGTCACAGGCGGCGGTGTATGCGCAGGTGCGCGCGATCGTCGATCGGCTGGCGTACGCCGGGAACGAAGCGGCGCGCAAGTACCTGAACGGGGAGATCGATCGCGCGGCGGCAATCGCCTGGCTCGTGCGCTACGCGCTCTCGACGCCCAAGCAGGCGGAGCAGCGCACCCGCTTCTTCGACACCTATCGGAGCTACGTGATCAACTACAACCTCGGCAAGGACCTCGTCCAGCAGTTCGTGGAATCGCGGGGCGGCGTGGCCTCGCAGCCGACACAACGCTGGGAGGAGTTCGTCCGTCTCCTCGCGTCTCCGCGTTTGCCGTCGGGATTGCGGCCTTGAGACTCATTGGAGCTCCTCCGCCTGCAGTGCCTTGTTGATGGCCAACGCCGCCTTCACCCCCTCGGCCGCCGCGACCACCACGAACTGAGCATCGCGCGACGCGTCGCCGGCGACGAACACGTGTCGCACGTTGGTGTCGCACAGCGAACCGGTCTTCACCGTTCCACGAGTGGTGAGCGTGCAGCCCAGGCGAATCGCCAGATCGGACTGCGGACGCTGTCCCGTGGAGAAGAAGATGACGTCCCGTGGCAGCACGCCGGCAGACTCAAACGCAATCGCGCGGAGAAAGCCGTCCTGGTGTTCGATGCGGGCGATCGGCTCGGTGCGGATATGGACGCCGTTGCGCTCCAGCCGCTCGCGTGTGGCGCGTCCGCAACGGCCACCCTGCGTGCACAGCACGACGTCGGCCGACCAGGTCTTGAGCGCCAGCGCAAGTCCCGCCGCCGGCGTCCCAGAGCCGAGGACGGCCATTGGCCGTTCACGCCATTCCCAGCCGTCGCAGTACGGGCAGTGGAAGATCGATCGTCCGTAACAGGCCTCGAAGCCTGGAATGGCCGGCAGATCGTCGACGACGCCGGTGGCGATCAGGAGGTAGCGCGCGCCCTCTTCCGCGCCGTCCCCCAGCGACATCCGGTAGTGATCGTCCGTCCATCGCGCGTCGGTGACGCCGACGTGCCGCACCTCGATGCCGTACGGCGTCAGCTCTCGGCGTCCGAGCTCGTTGAATTCAGAAGGCGCGACGCCATCCCTCGTCAGGTAGCCGTGCAGGGCTGTCGATCTCCGGTTGCGCGGAGCTCCCAGGTCGCAGAGCAGCACGCGGCGGCGGCATCGTCCAAGCATCAGCGCGGCGCTCAGACCAGCAGGTCCACCACCGACAACGACGACATCAAACATGTTCAACGTCGCCACGGTGCAAGACCACCTCCACGGATTTCGAACGTCCATATTTAGAACTTTATGTTCGATAGAGGGACATTAGCCTCTCCATAGAACAGATCGCCATAAGTAACTGCGTTTGCGGGGCCAAATAGATAACGGGCTCGGTGCGGCGCCAACTGCATGCGCCCTTTCGTGACAGCCCTGCGTGTCCCGTCAAATCGCAACTACTCCGTTAAATATCACGCGCTAAACGGTTTGTAGGCTTCGGATGAGGTGTGGCCGAAGACTTGCTCCACCGTGTCAGGTGATTACCAGTCGAGGTCTCATTCAGGGGTGCGTGGGACTCCTGATGGCAGGCGTGTCCGCCTCTGCCGAGCCTGCCTCGAATCCGAAGATCGATCGCGCGCTGCTCCAGTCCATTCGCGAAGGCGGAGCGACGCAGCACGTCATCATTTCCGTCAAGCCGGGATACCGCGCCGAGATCCGTCAGGCCCTCGAGAAACACGGCGATCGCATCAAGGCGGAGCACCCCCTGATCGACGCGCTCGCGGCCGATGTCCACCGCGACGACGTCAAGGAGCTCGCGAACCATCCTTGGGTGCTCGCACTGTCTAGCGACGCGACGGTATCGGCCGGAGCCGTGTCGACGCCGCCAATCGGCACGACGCCGGATTCCACCCTCTCAATGGGCAGCGCTGTCACCAGCACGCTGCGCGAGACGCTGGGGTTGGCCCGAGTCGCCACGTCGACCTCGCTGACCGGATCGACAGGCATCGGTGTCGCGATTATCGATTCGGGCATCGCGCCGAACCAGGATTTCAAGGGCCGGATCACCGGCTTCTACGACTTCACTCGCGGCGGCATTCCGACTGAGCCGTTCGACGACTACGGCCACGGCACGCACATCGCGGCACTCGTCGGCAGCAGCGGCATCCAGTCGAACTACGACCTTCAGGGGATCGCGCCCAGCGTGCACCTGATCGGTTTGAAAGTGCTCGACGGCACCGGCCAGGGCAGCACAAGCAATGTGATCAAGGCGCTGGA
>WNFX01005889.1_pt1 | contig 11753 bp, 10 predicted proteins | sample 5400111 | NCBI WGS metagenome assembly WNFX01 (sample SAMN13153363, study PRJNA577476) | soil metagenome | isolation source: 40 cm soil or saprolite under grassland replicate 1 | place: USA:California | collected 2016-06-15
GTGCAGATCGATACCAACGATCTGCCGACCGTCGTACTCTGCGTTCACAGGGGCCTCCTTCGTCGTGAACAGTGAGTACTCCGAGAATCGCTCGGTGACCCACGAGGAGCGGAGGCCCCGCTCCTTCATCGCATCAGGATGGGCTTTGGATTGTCACGGGGGAGCGCGAGGTCTACGTTTCGCTGCCGGCAGCGGTATTGATCATCTGGTGCTCCACTTGGGTGCGCGGCGGGTGGGTGTCGTCAATGGCGGTCAACGGTGTTGTGTGGCTTTCAGCGGGATCCAACGGGCGCCTGTGGCCAGCACGTTCCGGTGTTTCTGCTGGTCGGCCGGCTGGCCGGGCAAAGTTGACACGGAAGAGGTCACTGGTTCAAACCCAGTATCGCCCACCAGCTATATGAGCAGTTCAGATGGCCTGTTGCCGGATCTTCGGTAACGGACCATTTGCCCGTTTATGGCCGTTACGTGGGGAGCATACGGGGAGCACGGCCGCTCCCCGGGCGTGACAACTACCTACTGACGATTGTCCGCTCCACCGGCTGACAACTTCCTAGTTCCACAAGTTGTCACCCCTGGGACGGTGGGCGGTCGGTACGTTCCCAGCGTTGCTGGAGGCCGTCGACGAGGCGTTGTTCGACGGTGGCGCTGACGTGGCTGTAGATGCCGCGGACACCGGGCATCCGGTGGCCGAGCCGTTTGGCCTGGGCGACCTCCGGTACGCCGTCTTCGATCAGCCACGTCTTGTGGCTGTGCCGCAGGTCGTGGAAGTGCATGCCGGCCACGACGGCCGGGATCTTCTTGGTGGGGCTGCCGTCGGTGGCGGGTCGCCAGACGCGGCGGTGGAAGCTGGAGCGGCGGTGCAGGCCGCCGTCGCGGCCGGTGAACACGTGGTCATGGTCGTGGCTGCCGAGCTGGGCGCGCAGCAGGTCGATCAGGAACGGTGGTAGCAGGATGTCGCGTACGGCGGCGGGGGTCTTGGGCGGGCCGAGCTCGAGATGCCCGCTGACCTCGTGCAGGGCGCCTTCGTCGGGGTCGATGAGGATGCGGGCGTCGTCGAGTTTGCAGTTGCGCCGTTGGAGTCCCGCGAGCTCGCCCCAGCGCATGCCGGTGTACGCGGCGGTAATGATCAGTGCCTGGTTCGGGGCGGTGGTGCGGCTGGCGATCTCGTTGACCTGGGCGGCGGTGGCCCAGGGCCGTTCGGGCCGGGGTGGTGCGGTGCCGCGCAGCCGCCGGCAGGGGTTGAGTGGGATGCGGCGTTCTTCGACGGCCTCGCTGAGCAGCATCGAGTACAGGGTAAGGATGCTGGCGACGGTGGCGGGGGCGCGGCGGTGGTTGAGATCCTTCGCCCAGGCCTTGACGGCCATCCGGCTGATCGCGTTGAGGGGCGTGTCGCCGAAGCGGGGCAGGATGTGGACGTCGAGGTGTGAGCGGTAGCGGGCCCAGGTGGCGGGGCTGACGTCGTGGGCCTCGGTCCACAGCTCCACCCATTCGCGGAGGGTGATTTTGCCGTCGTCGGGGTTGAGGTAGACGTCGCGGCGTTGGTCGGTTTCGATGTCGTCGGCGCGGGCTTTGGCGGCGGTTCGGGTGGGTGACTGCTGTCGGTGGCGACGCTGCCGTCGGGCATGCGGTAGCGGACCCGGAACAGGGTGCCGCGCTTTTCGACCCAGGCCATGCTGGTTCCTTTCGTTGCGGTGACACGGCGTTCGCGTCCGCGGTGGGGGTGCGGACTACCCATGGACGCTCCCCGGCCGGGGCAGGTCAAGCCGTGGCGTGACCTGCCGGCCGGTGCTGGTATTGGTGCTGGTCAGCGCTGGTGGCCGGTGGTGTTGCGGGCGCCGGTGGCGACGATGGCGGCGAGGTCGGCGGGGGAGAAGCGCAGGTGTTTGCCGACGAACGTGCAGGGAACGGCCCGTGCGGTGGCCTTTTTGCGCAGCCAGGAAGCTTTGACTTGCAACAGCTCTGCGGCTTGGTCGGCGGTATACAGCATCGGCGTCTGGTGACCGGCGGAGGATTCGTTAGTCATTACGCACCTACCTCACAGCTCTCGCCGAAGGCCGGCTTCTGTTGGCAGTCCGCGCGTTGGCCCGAACTTCCGGAAGACCCGGCGCGCTGGAACAGGAGTACGTCCTCGTGTTGCAGGAGCCATTGGGGATCGCCGTCGGCGATAGCGGTGCGGACGTTCTTCTGTTGGAAGAACGAGGCGCGGGGTACGAGCCGGCCGTCGCGGATGCCGGCGATGAGCGCGGCGCATTCCTCGTGCAGCCGTAGTCCGGCGTGCGGACGTGGCCGTGGGTGGACGGCCCGTATGGCGGGGAGGCGATGACGAGGGCGATCCGGCCGTGTAGCTGCGCCGGGATGAGGGCGGGGAGCTGCCGCGCGTCTCCCTGCACTATCTCACCGCTCCCGCTGGCGCCCTGGGCGTTGGCGAGTTGGATGTTGTCGGCGGCCAGCCGCGCCCAGCGCGGTTCGTACTCCACGCCGATGCCGTGCCGGCCGAGGTGCATCGCCTCCACGACGGTGGTGGCGATGCCGGCCATCGGGTCGCACACCCACTCGCCGGGCTGGGTGTAGGTGGCGATCAGATAGCGGGCGATCGAGGGCAGCATCTTGCCCGGGTGAGCCATCGACTCGTGGGTGCACCGGTCGCGCCGCTGCTCCCGCGAACACACCTGCCCGGTCACCAGGACGGAGCGCTGTCGGGCGGCAGGAGCCGCTTCGGTCACGGCCGGATGCGCGTGGGTGAAGGTGGTGTCAGGCATCGGTGCCTCCGGCTCGGTGCTGAAAGGCCAAGAGCTTGATGTGCGCCGGCTGGTGTCGCCCGTCGAGCAGGGCCGGCGGGGTGATGGCGGCGATGTCGGGCATCGCGCGGGGCCTCGTACTCGGGCAGCGGCGCCAGCGGTACGAGGAACTCCTGTTGCCAAGACAGGCCGGCGGTGCGGGCGGCGGTGATGGCCGTGGCGCGGTGGCTGACCCGCCTTCATAGGGGCGAGTCGCGGTGAGCGCGACCAGCAGGTACCCGCCGGGTCGCAGCAGCGTCCGCCACCGGTGCATGGCGCGGGTCGTGTTGTGCAGGTCGACGCAGTCGGCGTCGGCGCGGGGCAGCCGGGCCAGGATGAGCGCCGCCGTTGGGCGGGCGTCCGAGTGCACCGGACACGCGGCTCGCTCCTCCTGGTGCACACCGGGGGTGAGCAGGCGGATGTAGCGACGGCCGAGGTAGTCGGCCGCCTGCGCGATGGTCGGGTGCTCGTCCAGGTCACCGACGAGATCCCCGGGCCGGGTGTAGGTGGCGATGAGCGCCGCCACGTCGCGGGCCTGCACGCCGCACCAGGCGCCACGCCCGGGGCCGGCGGGCGGAGTGATAGCCGCCGGCCCGGTCACCGGCGACGGGTGGGGCGGGGGAAGGAAGATGCCGACCGGTGCCGGCGGCAAGTCGGGCCGGGCGGCCGTGGAAGTGGCGGTGGAACGGGTCTGCGGCATGGGCGTGTGGGCCGTGTGCCGCCGACGGGCGCTGACACATAGAGATGACAAAAACAAGATCAAATTGGAATCGGAGCGCCTCAGCGTGACCCGCCCCGAGCCCCGCAACAAGATCGGCAATCCGGTACAACAAGATCGGGTTGAGGTAGAACACGCAGGCCAACGCCAGGAACAGCTCGGCACCGGCGCGGCGGCGCAACTGAGCCGAGCGGTGGTGTAGCGACCGTTTGGGCGGCTGCGCCGCAACAAGATCGGCGATCGGGTGCAACAAGGTCATGAGTGTTGCGGCGGACTTCTCCCGCCGGTGCAACACGTCGTTCGGCTTACCGAGGCTGCGGTGCAGGGCCGCAACAGCTCCGGCGCGGCCCCCTTTGGCACATCGACCCTGATCGTTTTAGGTGCATCGATGTTGCGGGCTACAGCCGCCGCTGTTGCCGGAGCTCGCCGAGCCTTCGCTCCGGCGAGCTGGAACAGCCAGGTCGCGGCCGAGAACAGGGACCGGCGCAGCGTCGGCCGTCGATGCGACGATGACGCCGGTGTTGGGGTGGCCCGGCTGCACGGCTGGGTGGTGCAACACGCTCCGTTGCGGTGCCTCGTGATCATCGCTGTGGCAGTTGTGTGCCAGCAGCGTGGCGAGATGGGTGGCGCACCGCCGGACGGCGTATCGGCCGCCGGCTTTCCCACCCAATCACTTCGGGGGTTTCCCATGCGCTGGCACGCCCAACCCTGCCCGCAACCCGGCCCGGCTCGACCCGGGCCCGCGCGCCACCGACGGCGCGGTGGTCGGCGGCGGGCTGCTGGACGCGATCGAGTACCGGTTCCGGCTGGCCCACCTCGGGCCACGGCCGCTGTCGGTGGACGGCCGGCAGCTCGGTCACGGTCTGCCGCGCCGCCGGATCCGCTGCCGGAGCTGTCGGCGATCCTGATGCACCCGTCCTGCGACTTCGCGCCCGCGACACGGTGTGGCGGCTGCTGATCAGCAAGGCCCGTACCGGCGATGAGAAGTGGATCGTCGGCGCGGTCGGGGTGGCGCTGCCCGGGTTGCGCAACGCCGCCAGCCGGCTCGCCCGCACCGTCACCGGGGACGTGCAGGCCGCGCTGGTCACCGAGTTCGTCGCCGCCCTGTCCACCGTTGGGCTGGACGAGCCGAAGGTGGTGTCCCGGCTCCTGGACACTGCCACCTCGGCGGCCCGCGCGGCGCTGCGCGCCGCCGAACCGGCCACGTCCGGGGAGGGCCACTTCGCGCCCGCGTGCTCATAGACGCCGCGCGGAAGATCCGTCACCTGGGCAACATACCGTCAGTTGTGACGCTCACTCGGCAACAGCGCCGAGGTCGACGACGCCGGTGGGGGTGTGTAACTGGATCGGTCCGCCCGGGCCGATGTAGAGGTTGCGGGTCAGGGCGAGTGTGGCGATCGCGTCGCCTTCGAGGCTGAGGTCGGCGAGGAATCGATGGAGTCGTCGTGGGCTTTGGTGTGGCGGGCGTGGACTTGGAAGGCGTGGACGGAGTCGTGGCTACTGCCTAAAGCGAACGCGGAGTGGCGGTGGATTGACGAAAATCTTGAACGGCCCTGGCCCTGAGATTTCTTCCCAGATCAGAGCTATTCGGCGTAGACGAAGTAGTGGGCGCCCGGCTGGCGGACGGCCTGCAGGGTGCTGCTGTGCTGACCGTCGCGGTAGAAGGTGATGCCGCCGATCTGCGGCCCCGCCTGGGTGAGGATGCCATGGGCGGCGTTCGCCGCCTGCACGTCTTTCTGCACGAAGTAGGGGGACCTCGATCTGGTTCACTGCCGGCACCACGGTCGCGCGGTCGAGCAGGCGGGCGAGGTGGTCGATCATGAAGTTGCTCACCCCGATCGCGCGACCTTCCCGTCGGCGAGCAGAGTCTCCAACGCCGGTATGCCTCCGGCGTCGCCTCGAACTGCGACGGCAGGGCCTGGTGGAGGATCAGCAGGTCGATCTGGTCGACACCGAGCTTGCGGGCGCTCTTCTCGAACCTGTGCAGAGTCTGCTCGTAGCCGTAGTCGATGATCCAGATCTTGGTCCGCACGAACACCTCCGACCGGTCCAGACCGGAGGCGGCGACGGCTTCACCGACCTGCCGCTCGTTGCCATACGCGGGCCGCGGTGTCGATGTGCCGATAGCCCGCGTCCAGCGCCGCAGCGACCGCAGCCCGGGTCTCGTCCGGCGGCGTCTGGAAACACCCCCAACCCGAGGGCGGGCATGACGACGCCGTTGTTCAGCGTCAGCGTGGACACGCCAGGCATGGTCGATCTCATTTCTCTCGGGTGGTAGCCGACTCGGTGACAGAGCAGGTGATGCCGCCGGGTGGCGAGCCTGGCGTTCCCTGCTCCGGTCGCGAGGATCAGTACGGCTGACCACGCGGCCGGTTCCTGTACCGGTTCGCCACCCGACGCGCTCCCGTCGCGGTGTTCGACGTCGCCGGCTGCGCCTTCTGCCTCGTGCCGGGCGGCCCGGTGCAGCTGGGGTTCGATGAGCAGGCCTGGGCACCCACCGAGGAGGAGATGGCCTCGTTCCTGCGTGATCCGCAGGCACTGGACCTGTTCGCCACCTCGGTCCCCCAACCGTGGCAGGCACCCGACTGGACAGCCGAAGAGCTGGCCGACATTCGTGCCCACCTGGCCACCCGCACCACTCGACCGCGGCAGACCACCGTCGCGACGCTGCTGGCCGCGGTCGACGCCCAAGAGGCCGGGGTTACTGAGGCCTCGTTGGACCACCCACTGATTCAGGCGATCCTCGCCGAGCAACCGCAACGAGTCGAGGGCACGCACATCGTCGACATGTTCAAGCCGGACGAGGACGCCACGACCTACGGCCGCGTGCGCTACAACCAGGCTGGTCGACCCGTACAGGCATGGCTAGCCGCCCACACCACCTACCACGGCGTCGTCACCGATCTAGCCCAGAGAGGACTGCGGCTGCTGGACCCCGACGAGTGGGAACACGCCGTAGCCTTCGGCGGGCAAACGTTGTTTCCCTGGGGCGACCGCTGTCCCGACCGTCAGACCGACACCACCATCGGCACCCCCGACGGTGCGTGGTTCGACAGCACCCAACCCAAGCTCTCCGGGCTACACATCGCCGAGAACCCGTACCATCTCGAACTGACTATCGACCCCGCCCAAGTCCGAGGCGGCGACGTCGGCGGCGCCGAACATGGCGGCGACACCTGGTTCCACGCCTGGCTACCGCACGCCCCCGCCTACCATGACCCTGCCCAGGGCCGCCACAACCTGGAAAGAGCAGGCATGCGCCGCATGTGGGTACGACCCGCACTACCGGTCAACTGAACCAAAGTCCTGGCTCCGGAAGCAGTCGATCCACAGGTATTGACAATTCCTCCCGCGTGGCGAGTAGGGGATTCGAACGTCGGTAGCTGTCGCGGCGGATTTACAGACCGAGGAACGCAAGCCGGTTGGCCTGCACAAACTGACTACCGGGCTATCTCGTTGCCGCCCATTTGCCGCGCGGCACGCTCGACGGCACAACGTCAGCTCCGGCCTACTGAGGCGCACGTGTTGAGGCGCTGTCTTGCCGGACCAGTCAGGCGCCGCGATCGAGTCGACGGCTGCACGTGAAAACGGCCCGTTGTCACGCGTCCTGGGCCTGATCAGATTCGATGCCGAGGTTCCTCAGCCATCCAGTCCGTGGTCTCGCGTCCCTCGGCGGCCTCCAGCCGGGCCGCCGAGGGGGCGAGTGCAACGCCATCCTGGGTTCACCTTCCGGCCTGCTCTGCGGGTATTACGGTGCCGTCTGGGCGCAGGCCGTAACGGGCGAGATCTTGCAGATCGGCGCATTCGGGGTGAGTGGCGATGAGGTCCTGCCCGGCCCAGCGCGCATCGTGTACGCCGAGCACGACCAGGTGGAGCAGCTCGGGGAAGTTGGCCTCCCGGACGCGGCGACGGTTGACGGCGGAGTAGGCCGCTGCGCCGTACTCGGTGAGCTGTTCGACCTCAGCCTGACGGCCGTGAGGCTCGAGAAGCGCGATGATGCGCCGACGGAGTATCGCTGTGACGAGGACACCAGCCGGAGCAACTGGTCAAGATCCTCGTTGTCGAACCAGTGATCGACCAGCCCGCCCTCCCGGGCCGGAGAGGCCGCCTGCCGGCGCTCGCCGCTGTGGTGCGGCGGCGGGTCGCCACCGCACCATCCGCGCGGTCACGGCTGGGGTTCACTGGAGCAGGCCGCAGATCTCCGCGGCGAAATCCTCGCGATTGTGGTTCCCGTCGACGAAGGTCTGCTCACCGCTTACGAGGTCGACGATCTCGCGACCGACGTTGAGCGCCAACACTCCCTCGCCGGCATCGTGCACCCTAAAGTGCAGGCCGGTGACGGTCGCGGTGTTCTCGACCGGGTAGAACGTGCGGGTGAAGGTGCCCTCGTACGGGATCGACTTCGACAGGTCGGTGGAGTTGTAGAGCGTGCCGGTGAAGCTGACGTGGCGGATCTGCTTCACCAACCGACCGGCATCGTCGTAGAAGTTGATGATGTTGTATTCAGAGGTGGTGGTGATCAGGGGGGTGAAGCCGTCGCAGGTCTCGCCGCGAGGAGAGAACGGGATCGGGCTGGTGATCTGTTGGCCGCTGTAGGTGTGCTCCGGGTCGTCGGCGATCGCGGGCGTGACCGGGACGAGCGTTACCGCAAGGGTGAGGAACACGATGACCCAGAGGCGTCGGCGCGGTCGTCGCGTGCGAGCTTGCGCGTGTGCCGAGCCATCGCCGCTAGCGAGCTTGGGCATTGATTTACCTCCTCCATGGACGTAACGGCCACCTGGCGCGCCACGCCCCCGGCTCCGATCGCGCGGCTCCGAGGTATCGAGGCGGTCGGCGTCACCCGTGACGTCTCCCAGACGTGGCCTTATGCGTCGACCCTGCCGAGAGGCGCCTTACTGGTCGCTAACCGACCGCTAACCGATCGGTGACGGGATACCGACCTCGGCGGCCTCTTGTCAGCGGGATCGGAGGTGACGAGCATGTGCCGCAACGCGGGAGGTATCCGAGATGGATCACGCTGGTGATACGCGGTTCGCGGTGCTCGGGCCCCTCGTGGTCACCGTGGCTGGGCGTGACGTCACACCGCGGGCACCACACGAGCGGTCGCTGCTGGCGTTCCTGCTGACCGCACCCGACCGGGTCGTCTCGGTCGCGGAGATCGTCTCCGCGCTCTGGGGAGAGGATCCCCCGCGCCGCGCCGAACAGGCCGTGCATGTCTACGTGTCCAGGCTGCGCCGCTCGCTCGGCGAGGCCTCACTCATCGTCACCCGCGCGCCTGGCTACCTCGTCGCCGCCGACCCGGAGGACGTTGACGCGGCACGGTTCGAGGCCGCCGCGGCGGCGGGCCGGGCCGCGTTGCGCGGCGGCGAACCGCGGCGGGCCGCGACACTGCTGCACGACGCGCTCGGGCTGTGGCGGGGCGAACCGCTCGGCGGCGTGCCGGCGCCGTTTGCAGAGGCCGAGCGGGCCCGCCTGGACGAGCTGCGGCTCGCCGCGCTCGCCGACCGGATCGATGCGGACCTCGCGCTTGGCCGCGGACCCGAACTGGTGGCGGAGCTGGACGCGCTCACCGCCCGCTACCCGCTGCGGGAGCGGTTCTGGGGCCAGTTGATGACTGCGCTGTATCGGGGCGGGCGCCAGGGGGACGCGCTCGCCGCGTACCGTCGGTTGCGGAAGATCCTCGTCGAGGATCTCGGTATCGAGCCCGGGCCCGAGGTCCGCGCGATCGAGGCGATGGTGCTGGCGCAGGATGCCCGCCTCGCCGCACCACCCGATGCGGCCGACGTTCCGCCGCCGCTGCGCAGCGGCGGCGCCATCATGGTCGGTCGCGAAGCGGAGCTGCGGTGGCTGCGTGCCGCGTTCGATCGGGTGCGCGAGGGAGGGCTCGCCTGGGTCGCGGTCGAGGGCGCCTGCGGCGGCGGACGGACGCGGCTGGTTGCCGAACTCGCGAGTTACGCGCACGGCTGCGGGTCGGCCGTCGCGTACGCGACCGGGGCCGAGCTGGTCGCGGGGTGGCCGGCCCCGGGCGACCGTCCGGCGCTGGTGGTCCTGGACGATGTGCACCAAGCGCCGTCGGGTGAGCTCGAGCGACTGGCCAAGGCCGCCGCTGGGGCGCCGGGTCGCCTCCTGGTGGTCGCGACGTACGAGACCGGCAAGCTGTCGCCGGCTTCGGCCAGCCTGTTGCGCGGGCTCGGCACGGAGGCCCGCGCACTGGCCCCGCTCGGCGAGGAGCACGTTGCCGCCATCGTTCGGTTGTACGTCGACGAGTCCGACGTGCCGACGGTCGTCGCCGAGTCGGCCGCTGCCGGAGGAGTGCCGTTGCTGGTGCACCGTGCCGCGTCGGCGTGGGCGGAGCGTGGCGCGGGCGCGGCGGTCGAGCACGCGGCGACCCAGATCATGGGACCGCGTCCAGGCCTGGTGTCGGCCCGCGGCCACCTCGTCGACGGGCTGGTTCACCTTCGCCAGGTTCGGGACCAGCGACGTACGCAGGCCGGGCCCGGCGACGACGGACGCGTCGTCTGTCCGTACAAGGGGCTGGCGTTCTTCGACGTCGCCGACGCGGAGTATTTCTTCGGTCGGGAGCGGTTGGTCGCCGAGCTCGTCGCACGGCTCGTCGAGGCTCCCCTGCTCGCCGTGGCCGGCCCGTCCGGCAGCGGAAAGTCCTCGGTGGCCCGCGCCGGCCTGGTCGCGGCGCTCCAGTCCGGTGCGCTCCCTGGCAGTGACCGCTGGGCCTACCAGATCACCACGCCGGCCGGCGGCGGGTGGCGGTCCGGGAATGCCGCCACGGGCCCGGGGTCCCTGCTGGTCATCGACCAGCTCGAGGAGGCGTTCACGGCACTCGCGGCGCCCGACCGGGACGCAATCGTCGAACAGGTGCTCGCGGCCGTGCGCAACGGCTCGCGGTGCGTGCTGGCCATCCGGGCGGACTACTTCGGCCACCTCGCGGCGCACCCGGAGCTGGCGCGGCTCATATCGGCGAACACGGTGCTCGTCGGCGCGATGACGCCGGACGAGCTGCGCGCAGCGATCGTCGGGCCGGCCGAGCGCGCCGGCCTGGAGCTTGACGACGGGTTGGCCGACGCGTTGGTGGCCGAGGTTGCGGCCGAGCCCGGTGCGCTTCCGCTGCTCTCGACGGCGCTACTGACGCTGTGGGAACGGCGCGAGCGGCGCCGCTTGACCGTGCTGGCGTACGGGCAGGCCGGTGGGGTGCGCGCGGCGATCGGCCGGCTCGCCGAAACGGCGTACCGCGAGCTCGGTCCGGCCCGGCAGGCGATCGCGCGGCGGATTCTGCTGCGCCTCGCCGACGCCGGCGGCGGGGGCGAGTACGTGCGCAGGCGCACGCCGATTGCCGAACTCGTGCCGGACGGCGACCCCGACGCCCGGGCAGTGCTGGACGCTCTCGCCGGCGCGCGGCTGGTCTCGGTGGCCGAGGGCCACGCCGAGGTCGCGCATGAGGCGCTGCTGCGGGAGTGGCCCCGGCTCAGGGCATGGCTGGACGAGGACGAGATCGGTCGACGCGTTCGGGCGCATCTCGCACCGGCCGCCGCAGAGTGGGTCGCCGGCGGCCGGGACCCCGCCGAGCTCTACCGGGGCGCCCGGTTGACCGCGGCGCTGGAGTGGGCCGGCGACCACGACGAGCACCTCTCGCCCACCGAGCGTGAGTTCCTCGCCGTCGGGCGCGCTCTCGCCCAGGCCGAGGTGGTACGCCGGCGTCGCTCGATCCGGCGGCTGCGTGCCCTTGCCGCCGCGATGGCGGTGCTGCTCGTGCTCGCGGGCGGCGCCACGGGAGTCGCGGCGTCGCAGCGAGCGCGGGCGGGCGAGGCGGCGCTGGCTGCCGACGTGCGGTCGCTGCGCGCGCAGGCGGCTGCCACCGATCGGTGGGATCTGGCGCTGTTGTACGCCGCGCAGGCGTACCGGTTCGATCCGTCGCTGCGGTCGTGGGAGGCATTGTTCGCCACGCTGCAACGTAGCCCGGAGGCGATCGGCGTGATTCGGCTGGACTCGCGTCCGCTGCACCTGGCCGTCAGCCCTGATGGCACGCGGCTGGCGGCCGGCGACCGGGTTGGCGCGGTGTACGTGTGGGACGCCGCCAGCCGCGACCGGCAGATCAAAGTCAACGTGAGCAAGGATGATCTCGAGTCGATCGACTTCAGCCCGGACGGCCGGCGCCTTGCGGTCGTCACCGGCACGCGAGCCAACGACGGACAGAGCAACATCTCGATCATCGACCTGAACTCCGACCACCCCATAGCTGCCGC
>WNFX01011082.1_pt1 | contig 11752 bp, 12 predicted proteins | sample 5400111 | NCBI WGS metagenome assembly WNFX01 (sample SAMN13153363, study PRJNA577476) | soil metagenome | isolation source: 40 cm soil or saprolite under grassland replicate 1 | place: USA:California | collected 2016-06-15
AGGGGAGAACTTCCAAGCCTTTGTCAAGCGGATTGGGAAAGCTGAGATTCGGAAACTGCTGGACGATTTGACGCGTATCCCTGCACGCACTGAAGACCCATCCTTTTATTCCGATTGGAGCGACCCGCGTGAGTTCACCATTGGCGATATGGGTGAAGGCGAGTGCGCCGGGGAAGTCGTCTCACGCGTGGATTTCGATTTGTCTGCTGCGGAGCGCCAAGTCTTCGAGGCTCAAGTATTGTTGGATAAAGGTGATTATCAACATGCAGGCGAAACAGCTTATGCCTCGATGATTCAATCCGCGCGGGCGTTGGTCAAGACGCAGTTCTATGATATCTCTAATGATCCCCAGCAAATTGTAGATGAATTCAAGACGCGCTTCTACGATACCAAACTGTTTTGGGATCCCTATGCGGGCGGCAAGTTTGGTCATTATCTAATACGGGCACATGAGCACGCCGGAGCGTCATACACACCTGAGGTCGCACATCAACGCATTGAAGAAGCCCAGTTGGTCGTCGAAGCTGCTTATACCTGCCGTACAAAGATCGGCGCGGTAACAAGCATCGACACCGTGTTGAAATCCAATTAGTAATTAATGTTACGCACCGTCCCGAAGGTTTGACTGACTCAATAAGGTTTTTTCACCGAAACCTCACCTGCACTGGCACGCAGGTGCAAGTGTCGGGACGTTCTGCGTAAGGTGAGTTAGTAAGGAAACAAATGATGGATATAGGACAAGTCAACGTTAAGTTTTTTGTTGAGAATCCGGAAGCGGTTGATCTCGAACCCTTTCTGACGATTTTCAACAATTGGATTCAATCTCATGCCACTGAAGAATTATTGGTAGATGTGGCTGACTATCGACATGTCTTTGCCGGACCAGGCGTTGTTCTGATTGGACATGAGGCAAATTACAGTTTGGACAATGCTGGGGATCGTCTCGGTCTGCTCTATAACCGCAAAGCGGATGTACCTGGATCGAATCATGAACGCCTTCAGCAAGCGGTCCGCGCGGCGCTTCTCGCTGCACAACGATTGGAAGAAGAACAGAAGTTGAAATTCAGCGGACAGGAAGCGCAAATTATCATCAACGACCGGTTGATCGCACCAAATACTCAGGAAACATTTGCAGCGCTTGAGCCTGATCTCAAAGTGGTTTTCAATCAGTTATATGGTGAAGACAATTACGAGTTTGAGCGCAACTCTGAACCGCGTGAACGCCTCACGGTCAACGTCCGGGCTGCTCAACACTTCGATGTCCAAACTCTCTTAGGGAGTCTATCCTGATGAATGGAATTGTTTATATCGTCGGTGCTGGACCGGGTGACCCAGGCTTGATCACGGTCAAAGGCTTGGCTTGCCTGCATCGAGCAGATGTCATTTTGTATGATCGACTCATCCCAACAGAATTATTGGATGAAGTGCCGCTTCACGCAGAACGGATTGATGTGGGCAAGGAACCAACTCGTCACCGCCGTTCTCAAGCTGAGATCAATGAGCTACTGATAGAAAAAGCGCGCGAAGGAAAGATCGTCGTGCGCTTGAAAGGTGGTGACCCTTTTGTCTTTGGACGCGGCGGCGAAGAGTGCCAGGCACTGGCAGAAGCAGGGATTCGTTATGAGGTCATTCCTGGCGTGAGCAGTGCGATTGCTGTGCCGGCGTATGCGGGGATCCCAGTTACACATCGGGGTGTGACAACCTCCTTCACTGTTGTAGCAGGTCATACCGCCGACTCAGATATGGATTGGTCTGCTATCTCGCGCACTGGCACGATTATCTTTCTCATGGGCGTTGCGCATTTGCCGGAGATTGTCTATCAACTCAGCGTGCACGGTCGCGCGTCGGATACGCCTGTAGCAATCATTGAACAGGGCGCGACGCAAAATCAATTCGTTGTAACCGGTACGCTGGCTGACATCGTGGAAAAAGCGCAAAGCGTTCAGCCACCTGCCACGCTGGTCGTTGGTGATGTTGTCCGCCTGCGTGAACAAATTGACTGGTTCATCCCTCAGCGTGAAGATCAGTCACCAGCTTTATTGGTAAAAGACATTCAAAGTGAACTTTTTATTTCATAAAGGAAGTAATGATTATGACTAATCGACAATCTATTTCACCGTTGTCTAGAGTCGAGACCATTGAATGGACTCCTGACTCCATCAAGCAAGTTGGTATTGATTTAGAAGGTAGTTCGCCCGAAACCATCCTGCATTGGGGATTCGAAAAATTCGCGCCAAGTATTGTGATGGGTACCGGCTTCGGCCCTGAAGGTATTGTGCTGATGCACCTTGTTTCACAGATACGGCCTGAAACAATTGTCTTTTATCTGGATACAGATTTGCTCTTTGCCCATACGTATGAATTGCGCGATGAACTTGTCGCACGCCTTGGCATCCGCTTTGAACGCGTTCATTCTGGGATCTCATTGCCTGAACAGGCCCTTCGGCACGGTGACGCTTTATGGACTCGCGATCCCGATACCTGCTGCCATATCCGTAAAGTGATTCCTCAACGCCAATATCTGAAAAATTATGATGCCTGGATTACCGGTATCCGCCGCGACCAAACTGCTTTCCGCGCTAATACCGCGCTCGTGGAATGGGATTATGCCAATAAGATGGTCAAACTTAATCCGCTCGCCGGGTGGACTAGCGAGCAGGTGTGGGAACATATTCGTGAACATAACCTGCCCTACAATCCGTTACATGATTACGGTTATCCAAGCATCGGTTGCTGGACGTGCACCAAGGCAGTTGCTCCCGGTGAGGATCCGCGTTCAGGCCGCTGGGCCGGTCAAAACAAGACCGAGTGTGGCATCCATCAACCTTCGATTCGAAAGCAATGACCACTTATTACCCGGTTTATATCCAATTGCAGGAACAGCTATGCGTTGTGATTGGTGGCGGAAAAATCGCAGAGGGAAAAGTAGAAGGCTTGTTAGCCGCAGACGCACGAGTAACAGTTGTCTCGCCTACGCTCACACCGCGCCTTCAAGAGATGGCAGAGCAGGGTCAAATTAAATACATTTCACGCGCGTATCAACTCGGCGATCTGGCCGGGGCTTTTTTAGTCATTTGTGCAACAGATCAACCTGAGATCAATCATCAGGTCTGGGAGGCAGCTTCTGCGAATCAGCAACTGGTCAATGTGGTAGATGACACTCCGCACTGTAACTTTATTGCTCCTGCAATTTTGCGCAAAGGCGATTTGACGATTGCTATTTCAACAGGTGGCAAAGCCCCTGCGCTGGCGGTTCGTTTAAAAGAGCAGTTGCAAAAAGAAATTGGCCCGGAGTACGAAAGGTTTCTTGAATTAGCGGGTCAGTTGCGCGAGCCATTAGCTCACCACATTCCTGATTTCGAGACTCGCAAGTCGCTTTGGTATGACTTGGTGGATTCAGATGTACTCGACTTGCTTGCTCATGGGGACGAACCTGCTGCAATGGAAAGAATCTCACAAGTAGTTGGATTTCGCTTTGAGCCTGCATAGTCCATTTCCTCGATACGTCTCTTTCTTGACCTCAAACTTATCTATCCTATGACTTTGATTTTTGGTACTCGACCGTCTGCTCTTGCGCGCTGGCAGACTGCTTATATTATCCATCTTCTTCAAGCTGTGTGGCCCGGCTTGGAATGCGGCGAGCAGATGATCACTACCAGTGGAGATCGCATCCTTGATCATCCGTTGCCTGAGATTGGGGGAAAAGGATTATTCACGAGTGAGTTGGAAACGGCTCTGCTCTGCGGAGATATCCATGTGGCGGTGCATTCTTTAAAAGACCTGCCAGTGGAGGATAAGCCGGGGATTGTGATAGCAGTTATCCCTGCGCGTGATTCGGTATTCGATGTGCTAGTTGCTTCAAAAGGAGAAACTCTTGCTAAATCGTACTGGCTGCGGCTGGGCTTACTCGTTTGGGATTGGAAGCACATATTACTGAGATACTTCCTCTTGACATGATGCTGCCCGCACCAGGGCAAGGCGCACTGGCCGTTCAATGTCGGGCAGATGATATGAAAACCTTGCGCTTGTTGGCCTCTATTCATGATCCTACTACATATGCAGCAGTTTCTGCCGAACGAGCATTTCTTTCAGGTCTGGGTGGCGGATGTTCTCTGCCTATTGGAGCTTTCGCTCAAAAGAATAATGGAAAGATCATTCTGACGGGTGCAGTCATTTCGGCAGATGGAAAGCAGTCTGTTCGTCTCAGCGCTGCGGGTGAAGAGCCACAGGAATTAGGGGAGCGCTTGGCTCAACTCGTGCTGGAGCGAGGCGCGGGAGATTTGCTGGCATAAGGAAGTTGCCGATCTAACTTATCACACCCTGGTCTTGCTTGCAGCGCGTGGATTATCCATCGAAGATATTTGGTCTGAGTTGGAAAGACGGCCTAAAAGATAATTGGATTCCCCGGCAATGTCAGAAAAAATTTATCCTCCAGTTGTTTTCGCTGTCGCTGCAGAACGGGTGTGAACATCTAATTTTTCGAAGATTGCTTTCAAGTGTCGTTTGACTGTATTAGTCGTAATAACCAGTCTCTCCGCGATTTCTTTATTGGTCAAGCCTTGCGCTAACAGATTCAGTACCTCGCGCTCACGGTTGGTGAGGGCGCTGAGCTCATTAAGTGATTTGTTCGCCGCTCTTGTTTCTTCAACGACACGGCGAAACGTGGAGCGATCAAAGGTCTGTTTTTCGATGTAGGCCGATATGGAATACTCAGAGTAAATTCGTTGAATCTCCTCGGGTTCAGCAATGCCACTTACAACGATCGTCGGTATGCCTTCGTTTTGAGCGCTGGCAAGCAATTGATAGCCATCTGGGTTTTGATCGCCCGGGCTTTTATCCCACGCATAACTATTTGCTCCATTGAGGGATAAGTCAAAAACAGCCAATGTGAATTTTTCCTTGCGAAGATAGCCAAATGCATCACCAAAGCTTGTGCAAGTGCGCACTTGAAACCTAGCATCGCTTAAGAGTTCCTCGAGGATGCTCCTCCAGCCTGCGTCATCTTCCACAATCAGCGCTTTTTCGTTCGGAAATTTTAACGGCGGGATCTGTCCTTTCGAGGGGAAAGAAGAGGCACTTGGAGCAGAGGCAGGAATCGGCGTTGTGAGAATCGGGGGGCTGACTAGGATCCGATACACAATGTCACGAAATTGGCTGCGGTGGAAACTTTCCTTCCGTAGAAACGTGAATGCCCCATAATCAGTCAGCGCAGTGACAGCTAACTCAACAGTCGCAAAACCAGTCAGGAGAATGGTACGGCAATTGGGGTCAAGGCGGCGGACTGTATCCAAGACACGCAAACCGTCATAGTTATTGTGATCGTTCGGTGAAAGCGAGAGATCCACAACGGCAAGCCGGTGCGGTTGGTCTCGGAGTCTTCTGGAGGCTTCATCCAAACTATTAGCAACCTCCACCTCCAGACCGCAATCCGATAGGATCTCACTTAAGATTTGCTGCCATGAGTGATCATCTTCCACAACCAACGCACGCAATGTGGAGTTAGTCATGATTTGCGCTCCCTATCCGCGCATGGCAGGCGCAGTCGAAAGGTTGTGCCATGTCGACCATCGCTTTCGACTGTCACGGAACCACCCAGCCGCGTCATCAAGGTTTTTACCCACCATAGACCAAATCCAAGTTTCCCGGGACGTCCGTTTGTTTGCCCGGAAAAGTCCAATTCAAAAATTTGGTCATGGAGTTCGGGTGAAATTCCTGGGCCACTGTCACTGACCGTTACTTCAACCCATCCCTGAATGGAGATGCCCTGAATAGTAATCACGCCTTGACCGTTCATTGCGTCTGCTGCGTTTTCCATCAGATTCTTGAATACAAAAGTGAGACTCTGTCCTCCTGCAAGGACCACTGGCAAGTCATCCATCCCATCCATCTTAATCTGAATACTGGATGGTAACTGTGTGGCGCGGATCGCCTCAGCAACGCGGTGCGCCACATGAATTTGCTCCATACGAATGGGGCGCAAGTGTGAAAGATTTTCTTGTACCATTTGCATGGCTTCCATCGCGCAACGTTCGATCTCAATTAAGTTGTTCGCTAAATAAGGATCCATTTTGAGTGTTGGGCCATATTTATCTTGAATGGTTTGAACCCGCACAGGGATGGTGCCAACCTTGTTATTCATGTTGTGCAACAGATTAGACGAAATATCACCCACGGCTGCGAAAGTTTCAGCAATCCAACGTTGTTCTTGTGAGGCGCGCAACGCCTGTTGATGGAATTCATTTTGCACGGTCAGCACCGCGTAGTGAGCAAGGCAGGTAAGTACTTTCTCGTCCCATTCTGATTCAGTGAAACGGCCAACACCTGCATCTGTACTGAAAACACTGAATGCTCCTATTGCCTCATGGTTGTCGCCAGTCAGCAGAGGCACGATCAACGCTCGTGACCAGCCTGGAGCATCTGCTTGTTCTGGATAATAGGAGTCTAAACTGAGGTTGTTTATCGCCACTGATTTTTTCAGCAAGACGGCCCGACTGATCAGACTCCCCTGAAGTGGAATTCTGTCACCATAGCGATAATCGCCATTTGAAGCGGCTAATGTCAATCCATTGTTATCCAAAAGCCAGATGGCGCTGGATGAGGCATTGAGCAAATCATTGGCAGTCATACTAAGATGATCAAGCACTTTCTGAGATGGTTGTGAAAGGAGCAATTGAGCTACTTCCTGCAGGGCATCCAGCAAGCGCACTTCCTGAATGGCAGTGACTGCATACGTTGCCAGCGATTGCAACATATGGCTATCATCTTCAGAAAATCCTCTCAAATGAGGGCTTTCCAGATTGAGAACACCCTCCAACCGTCCGCTGGCGTTAATCAATGGCACAGCCAGTTCGGAAAGCATTTTCAAACCAGCATCGAGGGGATAATAAATTTTCGACCAGGGTTCCTCTCGTAGGTCTGAGATCAGTAGAGGTTCTCGACTGCGCGCCACGTATGCCATCACACTGTTTCCATTCAACGGCAATTTTTCGACCATTGGACGGTCGAGATACTGCCCACTGACTGCACGTGTGATCAGAAACTCACCACTCTTATCCAGTAAACGGAAAATGCCGTACTGGGCATTTGTCACTTCAAGCGCCAGTTGTAAAATGGACTCGAGCGTTTCTTCCAGACGTAATCGCGAAGAGATAAGCGAGGCCGCGCGGCGTAAGCGATTTAATTCATCTTCCTTGCGGGTTAGGTCGCGGCGAATTCCAGCCAAACGACGGGCGTGATAAATTGCCATCGCTGCCTGATTGACAAAGTTATCCAGCATCAGTTGTTCGAGATGAGTGAACTCTCGTTCTTCATGTAGATAAATATACAATGCCCCCACGACCTGCTCTGCAACGATCAAAGGAAAGCAAGCGACCGCTTTCACACCCAGCGCGGCTTGATATGGATGAATATCAAGGTCAGGCTCCTCATAAGATAATGTTCGGCGTCTGCGGTTGAGCGTCCGCATTCCAATGCCATTCGAACGCGGAGCATCATCTGGAGGAATATTATTGGGAGGGGAGGTATGTTCTTCCGGTTCTGCTGATACCCGCGATTCTTTCTCGAATGCGCCCGCGGTCTGATCATACGTATAAATGACTGCAGAGGACCCGGGCACCACACGAATAGCGCTCTCCACAATCAACTGAAGGCTGACATCATTTCTGCTTGCATCGCCAGGGCCAAGCTGATTGATTGCGCCACTGATCTGATTCAAGCTTGCCAGCGCCTCCAGCAGTCGCGGATCAGTTTCTTGAGAAGTCAGGGAAGGAGATATCTTCATAGCCTGCCACCGGTTCATTGCGGTTTCACCGATGATTTTCTCATTTGATTGTACTCTATGAAAAGAAAGTTCTGGTTGAAGCAGGAGCGGCTAAAAGAATGAGCGAAATCATTTCTCACCACGGAGAACACGGAGTACACAGAGAAATATAAAGAAAAGCTCCGTGCTCTCTGTGTGCTCTGTGGTGAATTTGTTCGGTGAGCCTATGCAATGATTCACTCTCTAAAGTATATTTTGCGCCAATTTCCAGCCAAGTTGCAGAGCAAAGAAGCTCAGTGCGATTCCACAGGAGAAGTTTACCCAGCGAAAGAAAGTTGGAGTAACAAACTTGCGTCCCCATGCGACAAGCCCAGCCATAAAAAAGCACCAGAGCACAGCTCCACTCAGAAACCCAGCAAAGAAGATGGCGAAATGAAATGGCTGGGGATTTCCAGATATGGATGTGAACACCGTACTGCCAAGTCCGGTCCAAAATACAATGTTGAGTGGATTACCGAGGGAGAGAAATGCACCATTGGTGAAATCGCTCCGGTTTGCTCCGCGTATAGAAGATGTGATATTCAGTTCTTTGCTGTGGTGGGCATCTTTGAAGGCATCCCATGCAAGCTTGAATATCAAAATAATACCGATCAGACTGAGGCTGGTTTTGGCAATATTGTTTTGAATGAGAAATGCTAGTCCGGTAAATGCAATGGCTGCCCATGTCGTGTCGCCTACGAGTGAGCCAAATTGAACGAATAGGGCAGGGATAAATCCACGCGCCGCTCCACGGCGAACAGTTTCTGCAGTGATAATGCCGGGCGGAGCGCAGAACGAAATTGCAAGAACAAATGAGGTAATAAAAAGCGTCATATGATTTATAGGAAAGGCCGAGGATCAATCTCGGCCTTTTATTTCTCCTTATTTATCATGTTGTCATTGCGAGGAGGGTCGAAGACCCGACAAAGCAATCTTCTCTATATGTTGGGGATTGCTTCGCCGCTTTGGTCTCGATACGCCGCTTCGCGGCACTCGACCAACGGGGCTCGCAACGACAGAATGTTACTTAGCAGTCGAAATACAAAGTAAATTCATGGGGAGTCGGACGCAGGCGAACCGCATCGACTTCATAGACACGTTTGTATTTGATATATTCCTCGAGCAGGTCCTCAGTAAATACACCACCTTCGAGCAGGAACTCATGGTCCGCTTCGAGCGCATCCAATACTTCTGTGAGGGAACTGGGTACTTGCTTGATTTTCTTCTTCTCTTTCGCGGGTAATTCATAGAGATCGCGGTCTTGTGGCTCACCCGGATCAATCTTGTTGCATACGCCGTCCAAGCCTGCCATAAGGATTGCTGAAAAAGCAAGATAAGGATTGCAGGACGGATCGGGCGCACGGAATTCAACACGCTTGGCTTTGGAACTTCTGGTTACAGGGATGCGGCAAATGGCTGAACGGTTGCGCTGGGAATACGCGATATTGACCGGCGCTTCATAACCAGGGACCAGGCGGCGGAAAGAGTTCGTGGTGGGTGACGTCAACGCAAGCAGGGCGGGTGCGTGCTTCAAAATACCGCCGATGTAATAGATTGCAGTCTGTGAAAGGCCAGCATAGCCTGCTTCTTCGAAGAAGACATTTGTGTCGCCTTTCCACAAAGAAGAATGGACATGCATTCCTGAACCGTTATCACCAAACAAAGGCTTGGGCATGAAGGTCACTGTCTTGCCATGCTGACGAGCAACGTTCTTGATAATGTATTTATAGAGCAGGAGGTTATCTGCCATGCGGGTGAGCGTAGCGAAGGTCATGCTCATTTCGCTCTGACCAGCCGTGGCAACTTCATGATGATGCAAGTCCATTTGAACACCGGCTTTTTCCATAGACAGCATAAATTTGGAACGCAGGGTTTGCAATGTATCAGTCGGAGGGACAGGGAAATAGCCGCGTTTGGGGAGGATTTGCCCGCCATAATTTGGACCATCTGCGCGCTCGCTAGTCCACCAGGCTTCTTCACTATAAATCGAATAGAATGCTTCATGGGAGTTCGACGCATAGCGGACTCCATCAAAAACAAAGAATTCTGCTTCCGGTGCGAAGTAAGCAGTATCAGCAATGCCGGTGCTTTTGAGGTAGGCTTCTGCCTTGAGAGCCACATAGCGTGGGTCGCGGCTATACGGTTCGACAGTGATGGGATCATACACATTGCAACTTAAAACCAGTGTGGGGATCTCGGCGGTGGGGTCAACAAATGCCGAATCGGGGTCAGGTTTGAGGAGCATGTCTGACTCGTGAATTTCCTGAAAACCGCGTATGGATGAACCGTCAAAAGGGATGCCATCCTCAAAAAAGTCCTCGGTCAAACGATGAGTGGGCATCGTGAAGTGTTGCCAGGTTCCAGGTAGGTCAACGAAGCGGATATCCACCACCTCGGTGCCATTTGCCATTTCCAGAACTTCTGCAATTGTCTTTGCCATAGAGATTTCTCCTGCAAGATTTTGAATAAGGGTCTCGAATGTTTTGAGTACTAGGAGATTATAGGCGGGTAAGAAAACATGCGTCTATTACCCAAATGGGTAATTATGTGATCCTTCTTTGTAGAAACCTCGAATGGTAAACAAACATCAGGTATTTCCATCCTTTTGCCAGAAACCGACATCAATCCACTTACCAAATTTTTTACCAACTTCCGAAAAATGTCCAACTTTTCTAAACCCACATTTCTCATGGAGTTTGATGCTTGCCTCATTCGGAAGAGCGATCCCACCAATGATGGCATGGCGTTGTGATGAAACTTGTGAAAGCAATTCCGAATACAGTCTTAACCCCAGTCCTCTGCCGCCAAACCCGTTCTTCAAATATATGGTTGACTCAACGGAGTTTTCATAAGCCTTCCTTTCTCGAAACTTGGAGACATAGGCATAACCGATAATTTCTCCATTTTCCTCGTAAACAAGATAGGGCCCGACTTCCTTATATTTTTCCATCCTATTTATGATTTCTTCGGGTGTGATTGGATCAAGTTCGAAGGTAATGATCGTATTCAATATGTAATAGTTATAGATTTCCGCTATCAGTGCAGCATCTGAATATATGGCTTCTCTGATCATGATGCTTTCCTTTATGTAAATTACGCTTAACTATTGTTCTGATTTTATGGAAATAAATTGGAATTCCTATTACCCCAATGGAGTATTTTGTGCAGACAAATTTTTGCTCTTTCCAAATCGAGTGCAATTTCCTCACCCAAATGGAGTATAAAATAGAGAGTCGCGTGACTGTGGTGTTATAGTGGATTATCCTTTAAGAAAAAACAACTTGCGAATAAACGATGTTCGCAAGCTGTTCCATGATTGATGGATGTCGGTGGATGTTTAATCTGCACATAAGCTATTTTACAGAGTTTGGCTGTATAACAGCCCGCACGGGGATATTTTACAGCATTCGGCTGTAGATATCATAGTTGGGCGCTGATAGATGAGCCTCTCACCTTCCCTACGGAGCCGTTCCCCTCATCCCGCTCGTCTCTCACCGCCCTTCGCGAGGATGGGATTGCCCGGGAGGCGGACCCCAGGTTTTGAGGACAAATGTCCCATCCACGAGAGGGAGATTTGAACTGGGATTCCTGGGCTGAGACGTTTATACTCCTTGCCATATCAGTAATAGAAAGGTACTTATGCGTTTTAGGTTGAGGAATACCGTATTATGTGCCCATTATGGGCAATTGCTGCCTATAGACTATTATATTGAGGAAATCAATCTAGTACTTAGTTGGGCAGATGCAACAGGACGGGTGCAACCGTGATCCTCCCCAAAGACCGCGACCCCCGCTTCATCACCATCCGCCGCGGGGGGACGCTCACGGACTCCGACCATCGGCTCCTGGCTTTGTGGGCGGCCGCGTGCGCAGAGCACGTTCTACACCTCTTCGAGTCGGTGCAGCCCTCGGACCCTCGGCCCCGCCAGGCGATCGAGCAGACTCGGGCATGGG
>WNFX01005890.1_pt1 | contig 11751 bp, 12 predicted proteins | sample 5400111 | NCBI WGS metagenome assembly WNFX01 (sample SAMN13153363, study PRJNA577476) | soil metagenome | isolation source: 40 cm soil or saprolite under grassland replicate 1 | place: USA:California | collected 2016-06-15
GAGAGGCAGGTGAGGACGGTGGCGACGATAAACTGCGCCAGATCAAAACGGCGCTTGCCGGTTCGCTCAAGGGACACAAGGTGCTGATCTTCACCAGCTTCCACGATACCGCCGTCTATCTGTACAGGCAGTTACTCGATGATCGCGCCTGGCAGGAGCAGGCCGGGCAGCCAGTGCTCGGTTTGATCAGCGGGGACACCAGGCCGGAGGAGCGCCGCAGGCTGATCGAACGCTTTGCGCCGGTGGCCAATCGCCCCCCCGGAGATCCCTGGCGATGAGCCCTGGCAACCGGATGGGCCGGAAATTCAGGTGCTCATCAGCACCGATGTGCTCTCTGAGGGGCAGAACCTGCAAGACGCCGGCGTGGTCATCAACTATGATCTGCACTGGAACCCCGTGCGGTTGATCCAGCGCGCCGGACGGGTTGACCGTATCGGTAGCCCCTACGCGCACATCCTACTCTACAATGTCTTTCCAGAGGCGGAATTGGAGAGCCTGCTGCGCGATCTGGAGCGCCAGGCGGAGCTGGTCTCCACCGAGGAGATGAAGTTCCCACTCATCAACTATATCCAACAGATCGGTGAGCGCGTGGTGGCTGAGATTCCTCTGGGCATCCACAGTGGCAAGCACTACGTTGCCCGAGACGCCCGTCCCGGTATCTTCGTGGCCTTCAGCGCAGGTGGTCGGCACTTCTGGCGCTTCTACCCCGATGATAGCAGCGAGCCCGAAAAGAACATTCGCAGCCTCTACACTATGATCGCCTGCACACGCGAGGAGCCGCGGATCGAGCCGGGGCCGGTGCCTTACGAGTTGCTGGAACGCGCCACGCACGATGTACTGGCACAGGTGCGTGGCGAGCAGGCCCGCACCAGGGTGCGCCCCGCATTGACCGGGATGGCCCAAAAGCTCTATAACTGGCTGAACCGTCCCACCCTCTGGCAGGAGAACGAAGCGCTGGACCCTGACCAGCTCCGGCGCTTCAACGGCGTACTGGAGCAGGTCTCGCTGCGCCCCTTCGAGCGCGATCGCGGCCTGAGAGCATTGGTCAAAGCCTACGAGGGCGGCGGCGACTTCGCCCAGCTGGTGGCTGACCTGGATAGCTTCTTCACGGAAAATGGGCTCTACCAGGAGAGCGACGTGGATATCGTGACGGCAGAAGCCATCAAAGAGGAAGACCTGCGCCTGATCTGCTACGAGCGGCTTGTACATGTGCTGGGAATATCGCCCGGATGAAATGAAGGGGGGCTAGCTGGTTTTATCTCCCCTGCGTGTGTGAATACCATCCTAGGGGTCAGCATATCGAAACCTGAAACGCCTTCCTCTCAACCAGCCTGAGGAGCCAAATGAACACATTTGATGGACATCCTCATTGCTTACCGTACACGTTTCAGGTTTCGATATGTTGACCCCTAGGGGAGAAGAAGTTTATCACAGTACTGTGATAAATGCTGACGTTCACTGCCCTGGTGGAGAGAGGGGTATCATTTTGGGGAAGGACATTAGCACTGGACTATGCTAATGGTGGCGTCCCCCCCTCTTCCCTTTATGTCTCTTCGGATGAGCCTGTATGCTAGCTTTCTGGTCTCTTGTGCCAGCTTTCCAGTCTTTCCACACCTTGTAGACCTTGTAGATCGTCGCCATGCTAACGATTAAGTCACGAACACCACCCCAGCCTGAGTATCTGAGTATGGGCCTGTCGGTACGATTCTGACGGAAAAGTACGGTGTACCATATAACTGAGGCTGAGCTTACACTTTTCCTTCTTTCATGCATCGAAAGCATGTTATGCTTCCTAGTAGAGAGCCGATTTTTGCTTGAGAATGTCTTCTGTTCTTCCGCAGCCCCAGGCTTTGGATACGGGGCTTCATGGTATGTACAAGAGCCTCTAGAGCCCCTTCGTTCATAACCTCAGCAGCAGTTATATGGTACACCGTACTTTTCCGTCAGAATCGCACTGACAGGCCAACTGAGGAAGATCAAGTACACTGCCGCGAACCACCAGTTGCCTCGTAAAGGCACACCCATAAACTCTGTAAGTGCCAGGCTTTTCGGCGCTAGTGGATTGAGAACAGATGGGAAAAATGCCGGTGGTGAGAAGATGGGAATACGAGCGATACTGATTTGTGAGGGAACGAGCGGAGCCGTCGCGAGAAAGCCCACGACGAAAGCTCCCAGGGTCCACAACCACGCTCTTCCGCTCAACTTCTTGAACCGGAACCTCTTCGAGAAAGCTCTCAAGGTCAGAGGAGACCCCTCTTGTTTCAAAGCGATGAGTGAGGCCACCATCATAAGCGAAAGCACGAGGCCGTAACTGATGAGAAAGGCCCAGAAAGGGACCAAGCCGACATTGATGAGGAAGGGCAGAAGGACATAGATGCTCATTCTAAACACAGCTGCTGAAGCACCAAAGTAGATCAAGGCCACCCACTGCGGCATCGGTTTTACTGTAGGTTCCTTACTCATTTGAAAAGCGAGCATATGTTTCCTCCCTATGACTGGATGCCTTGCTAGACTTGCGAGATCGTCTTGCTTGTCTCTCCGTAGGCAACAACAGGAAGTGCGTTACCTATAAAGCGTTGTAAGTTCTCTGATCCTTCACTGGAAGAAACCCAACAGGAGCCAGGGTTCGATAGCCATATCAATCAGGGTATGACTGATGATCACCGGGGTGAGGCTCCGTTTCCCAATGACGTAGGTCATAGCAAGCGCGACTCCGAGCAGAAAGGTGAAGCCTTGCACTACCAGTAAGGAAAGAGGGTTGGCGAACGCATAGAAGTGTGCGAGGGCAAAGAACAGGCCACTCAGCAAGACCTGCACCACCAGCCCGTAGCCCATGCGTCCCAGAGTCGTCATCACATAGCCACGGAAGATGGTTTCCTCCACCAATCCGGCAACCACCGCTGCGCCTATGGCAAGGAGCTTGAGCCAGGAGAACTCCAGCAGATGAGAACCGACATGGGGATTGAGTGCCGTATAAGCACTGTAGACTATGGCGATCCCAACGCCAAGAGCGAGTGCCGACCATCGCGTAGGTTGCCCTAAGCCAAGATCACGCAGGGTACTCCCACGCCGATGCAGGAGCCAGGCCAGGAGAGCGAACGCGCCCAGTTCACCAAGGGCCGAGCCAATTAAAAAGATCGCCACACGGCTTGCCGGTTGTCTCATCCACCCAAAAGCAATGCCAAGAGCAATAGCACCGTAGACCACGAGGCCAAGCACGGCCAGGACCAGCAATAATGTGCTGATCAAGCGGCCCCAGGATTCACGAGGCAGGTGAGGAGAGGCGGTTTTTGACATCATCTTCATCCTTCTGTAAAGGCTGGCTTCATGGTTGCCAGACTGGACCATCGCCAAAGCCATAGGCATCCATCAGCTTCGTCTGGGCCGATCCATCGGCGTTCATGATCCAGATTTCGCCACCATTAGGCAGACTGTGCAGGTAGAGCAACTTGGTGCCATCAGGTGACCAATCAGGACTGCCGAACGAGGTATCTCCCATGCTCGCGGTCAGTCTGGTTATGCGTGACCCGTCCGCATTCATGAGGTAGATCTCAGCATGACCCGTGCGATTGGAGGTGAAGGCAATCTTCTTGCTGTCAGGAGACCAGCGGGGTCCGCCATCTTCTCCGGGGCCCTGGGTCACCTGCTTGAGCCCTGTACAATCCGCATTCATCACATAGATGACCCAGCTACTGGTTCCAACATTGGACATAAAAGCGATTTTCGTGCCGTCAGGCGACCAACCCGGATACTCCTCCCACAGACTCGAGTGTGGACAGAGACGCCTCAGCCCAGAGCCATCAGGATTCATGATGTACAGATGTGGCCTTCCACCCTCGCGTGCCGAGTTGAAAAGGATGTGCTTCCCATCGGAAGACCAGGTGGCTCCCCAATTGGATTGCTTATCTTTGGTCAGATTGGCCTGACCTGAGCCGTCGGCATGCATGATCCAGATATCGCTGGCTTCAAACACGTCGGCTCCAGCCGCTCGAAAGGCCAGTCGCCGGCCATCAGGCGACCAGGCAGGGGAAAGATCAGGTCCGGAGCCATGTGTCAACCGACGCATAGCTGAGCCGTCGAGCTTGCTGATGCAGATCTCTGCTTTCCCACCAGACTCACATGCCAGGGCCATGAGGCCGGTCCCCCCGCCATTTCCAGGAGACAGCCTGGCGGGAGGCTGGGCCGTCGAGTGCACTGTTGGAGCAGGTGCGGGAGGCTGGCTGGTCGAACTACAGGCAACCAGCAGGATCAGCAGCGAGAGCAAGAGCAGTTCAGATCCAAAGAGACTTTTCTTGTGAGAGAGCATATCAACTTCTCCTTTTGATGCCACGCTGCCACCTACTCTAGCGGTAGGTGCGCTTCATTCGGAACAGGCGATGTGTAAGACAAACGCCCCTTCGTCAAAGCAATCACAATCCCTGCAATCACTGTCCAGGTGAAACTGAAAGCGAGCAGCCCAATGGTAAGGATTGCCGTCCCCGGCCTGATGGCGTTCACAGTCGCTTGTGGGTAGAGCAAGAAGAGGAACACTCCTGATGCTCCGTAGGCCGAGTGGCACAGCATCGCCACCAAGATGCTGCCACGTGTGTGGTTGAACAGCCAGGTCAGGACCACCGTGAAGCTGATGGTTTGTACGAGGAACAAGAGTAGCCCGAGCGGCGTCTCGTAAGGCTTCTCCCAGGCCGTCAGAAACAACGGCAGGTGCCAGAGTCCCCACAGCAGACCGAGCAGGAGGCTTCCCCGTAATGGTCCGTACTGCTCTTGTAGCCTGGGCAGGGCAAAGCCTCTCCACCCCAGTTCCTCGCCCAGCGGAGCTGCAATCACCATCCCCGCGATGCTCAGGAGGAGGTAGAGTAGGAGGATGATGGCCCCCTGTACGCTCAACAGGCTGGAGACGAAGGCTGAACCGCCCAGGAGCAACAAGGGTAACACATAGGCCACCAGGGGGAGCAGCAGGGCAACCAAGTACCATCGAATGCCTACTTTCACCAGCACCATGCGCCGCAGCAAAGACTTGACCCCTGTCCATCCCTGGCTCGCGGCAGTCACTATAATAGCGGCCAGGGCGAGCCCGAGTGCCGCAACAAAGACCAGGAGATAGGCGAGCCCGCTGCCATCAGAGGGAGTGGTCAAAGGTATTACTCCGACTCCCCCTCCCTGTGATAGAACAAATGGCAGCAAAAGCACCCATGTCAGGGCATAAGCCAGGATGAAGTAGGCAACAAGGGGACGACGCGCCAGTAATAAGGTTGAGGTCGCCAAGGGTGGTCGGGCCTCAGTTGTTGATTGAGTCATGTTCCTTTCCTTCCTTTTCAGCAGGTCACGGTATTGACATGTTGTTCAGAACCTGGCGGGCTTCACCGGGCCGCGCATCATTCGCCTGACCAGGGAGTCGCGCCGCTTTCTTGATGGAGCGCCGAAAATGAGTCTTGGGAACTCCTCTTCAGACTGATTGATCCTGCATTGGTCCTGAGGGTCAAGGTTGCCTGTGGTGCGGGGCCTACCTCACCGATCGCTGTGGCCCCCGCGCCAGAGTGACTCACGCTCACCGCAAAGCTCGTCGTGATCGTGCCAACGTCGGTTGCGGCGTTCATATGGAAGGTGCTAGCACCTGGCAAGGTCATCTCGATTGATCCTGCGTTGGTTTCAAAATCGTACGTTCCGCTTGTGCCGAGAGAGCCGTTGAAGGTGATACCGCCCGCATTCGTTCTAAACGTCGAGCCAGCGGTCAGTGAAGCCCGGGTGGCTCCAATGGAACCAGCGAGGCTTCGCAGCGACATCTTCCCGCTGACGCCTCCCACGGTAATGTCGCCCGCATGCGTCATGATCTGCAGGTCAGTGGTCGGTGGGACGGTGATCATGAAATCAACGCTCGTTGAATCGAAGAAGGTGAGCCTTCCCGAACGATGGACTGCCACGTACAGCGTGTTGCCTCTCTGGCTGTAAGTGATCTGTATATCATTGAGGTTGCCTCCGAAGCTCGCATACTTTGTCGCCTGGACGACGATGCTCTGTGTGCTTCCTCTGGTAGTGACGGTAACAGAGCCTGCCTCGCTGGTGAGCATGAGCGCTGGACGGGTACTGACTGGGAAGGCACGTGCTGGCTCGGTCACACTGTTTTTCAAGACCCCTCCGACACCGAAACCGAATCCCAGCAGCGTTCCAACGAGAGTTCCTCCGGCACAGAGGAACAGGACGATGATCAATGCAATCAAACCGCCTAACTCCAGACCTCTGCGTCTGTGTGGAGCTCCTGCTGGCCCTGTACCCTCTCTCTGTGGCGGAGGATCCCCTTGTGATGGAGAGCCTGCAGGTGGTGTCTGCGGTGCTATAAATTCAGAGCGTGGACGCTCACGCAGATCATCATGTCTTTCACGCGCTTCTCCTGTATGTTGTTCGGTGGGAAGTTTTTCCCCTCGTTCCTGGTTGCTCATCTCTCTCTCCATTTTGAGTAGTAGATTGTCGGGATTTCACGAAGGTGCGCGGGTTCCAGAAAGCAGACGAAGTGCAGTTCATACCTCCGCCACCAGCGCTTCTGGGGAAGACGTTGTTGGTGTCGTGGTGGTCAGCAACATTCTCCAATTCCCCCGCCACAACAAGACCGCACCAAGCAGGACAATGATCAGAGCAGGCCACCCACTGGTGAGTGGCCCGAGACCAATAGTGAGCGCTACTGAATCTCGTAGGCCATCGTAGGCTGCACGATAGACACTCGAGACCACTAGGCTCCGACCGCGCATCCAGATGTAGGCAAAAATCACGCCGTGCAGGACGCCACCCACGAAACCAAGCAGCAGTAGCATCCCTAGCACCAGGGCGATGGTCCGTCCGATTGGCTGCCCTGTCTGTTTCGCCGAGGCTAGAACCGGGACGAGGCTTTGCCCGAGTACCAACGGCTGATGCCAGGCCCACCAGACCACCGCATGGACGAATATCGCTTTGCGCGGGCTCATCTGCTGCACGAGATGCGGCAGCAGGTAGCCGCGCCAGCCGAACTCTTCGCCGAAGGCAGGAAGGAGGGTGACAAACAGGAGTACACCCACCCAGGCGATTTGCCCACTCGTCACATGCGTTGGCAGATGCACTTCTCCTAGCACCAGGTCAATGCAGGTCGGCACGATCCAGAGGAAGACGGCAAAGCCGATCACCGTCACGTAATGCCAGGGTCTCCCCCACCTCCAACCAGCCCCGGCGAAGCCATCCCGAAAGATAAACCGGCCGCAAAGAAACGTGCCCACCGTCACCATCACCATTGACGTCGCGTTGAGGACATAAACGGACAGCAGGTCCTTGCCCCAGGTGACGCTGGCAAGCTGAAAGGGCCACGAGAGGCCACACACGATCAACAGGTAGAGCCAGAGTGAAAAAGGACGCGTCTGTTTCGCTGTACTTCCTTGCGACATAGTGATCGCTCCTTCTTTCCATAGAAAGCTGAAAGGGTACGTCAAGGCTACCCAATGATCGGGACAATGGCGGCAATTGCGGCTTCTTCTTCTTGAAGCTTGTGCAGATACCAGCCAAGGGCTGTGAGCAGAGCAAGGTCAGGGAAGCCTTGCGCGGCTGGTTCGAGCTGTACATGCGCTCCTCTTTTCACATGGAGCAGAGGCGTTCCCTCAGTGTTGACCCAGGTCCAGACATCGTGCCAGAAGCTGGTACACTGCCACCTGTACTCGTGACCATCGGCAAAGAGGAGTATGGCCTGGCCGCTCATCCCACGTTTGATGGTCGCCAGCTCTGTTTGTGTGTCGAGTGCCAGCACAGTAATACTCTGGCGGATGCCTTTGCGCTCAATCATCCAGCTGCCGTCTGCAGTGTCTACATGGACACGAGAGGTGAACGCTCCTTGCCAGTGGAGGCGGGCGAGCAATTCGTCGCCTGCACGCAGTTCATATTCAGAGCTCAACAAGTTGGGATGGCTCCACTGTAATTCCTGACCACTATATTCGTTGAGAGATTTCATCGTTTTCGTTCCTCACTTGAATGTCTTAACTTTCATTTTGCTCATGAAAAGTGTATGGCAAAGGTGGCGCTTCCACATCCCGAGAATCGCCTATTGGCCCTACCTATTTCTAGAGAAGCGGGCGACAGAGCGCGTACTGCGAAGGCGGCTATGGCTTTACATCGAGGCAACAGGCAGCAGTCTCCCCATTGCCAGCAGAGGGCGATCAGATGAGCTGGTGCTCGATGGCGTAGCGCGTGGCAGCGGTGCGCGACGTGACGGCAAGTTTGTTGTAGATAGAGCGGAGATGGGCGTCGACGGTGCGCGGGCTGATCACTAACTGCTCGGCGATCTGGCCATTGGTGAGACCGCGGGCGAGCAGGCGCAGCACCTCCACTTCGCGCTGGCTCAGATCACTAGTGGTTTCCGGCGACAGGCGAGCCGGGTGTTTGTCCCGCACAGCGAAGACCTGTTCGGGAGGCAGTGTGCGACCCGTGGCCCAGGCAGCGGCGAAGGCGGCAGGGTCGAGTTGCGCACGGGCAGCGGTCATGCTGCGCTCAGAGGCAGGGTGCGCTGTGGATGAGGTGGCCGGACGGGTCGTTTCGCGTAAGGCTTCCGCAGCGCCCCAGAGGTGTGCGGCCCAGCGCGCTTCTTGCCGCTGCGCCGCAACTGCGCGAGGCTCTCGTCCCAGGAGCGCCGCGCCGCTTCCCGGTTTCCCTGGAGCACGGCGGCGCACGCCAGAGAGAAGAGAGCATGGGCAACACTCCGGCGATTATCGCCTGCTTGAAAGAGGTGCAGGCTTTCCAGGAAGAGCGCGTGGGCACGGGCAGCCTCTCCCTGGTGCAGGTGGACCTGTCCCAGCAGCAGGAGCGTTTGACCGACCCCCTCGTCGAGGCCCAGCGTGCGAAAGAGCGGGAGCGCGCCCTGGCTGAAGGTGGAGGCGCCCTCCCAATCGGCGAGCAGCACACTCAGACGTGCCAGACCGAAAAGCGACCAGGCGATGCCCTCCTGATTGTTGAGGGCTTGAAAGAGCGAGAGGCTCTCCTCCAGCCAGGCACGCACCTCGCCTGGCTCCCTGTGTCCAACAGCCAGCCCACCCAACACCATGAGCGAGTAGGCCAGGCCACTGGTATCGCTGAGCGCTTGATAGTGTCTGACGCTCTCTTCAAGCAAGGAACAGGCCGTCGCGCCATCTCCTTGAGACGCTTTGATGATGCCGAGGCGGTTCAGTGTCAGCGCCATCGTGTGCCGATCTGACAGGTGCCGGGCGAGGTCGAGGCTCTCCTGGGTGAGCGCTGCCGCGGTTGCCGTCTCTCCCTGCAGTTCAGCGAGCCAGCCCGCCCAGCTCAAGGCTTGCGCCCGCACCGGGGGTGCACAGGGGTCCTGCTCTACAAGCTCCAATGCCCTCTGGAGCCACGCGCGCCCTTCAGCGATGTAGCCACGGATCGTCCAGAAGCGGGCGAGCGCGACCGAGAGGCGTAGGACCTGTTCACTTGCCCTGGACTCAAGTAACCAGCGTAAGGCGGCGCGGAGATTGTCATGCTCGCACTCCAGGGTATCGAGCTGGGAGACTTGTGCTGCACCGTAGAGTTGGGGCTCCGCCGACTCAGCGAGACGCAGGAAATAGCGCGCGTGTGCCTGTTGAGCAGCAGGGGCCTCGCCAGCTTCCACCAGGCGCTCCAGGCCGAACAGGCGGATCGTCTCCAGGAGTTGCAGGCGAGGTGCATCCTGCTCCTGCGCCCCCTGTCGCAGCAAGCTCTTATCCAGCAGTGAGGAGATCCCTGCCAGGATGTCTATCTCTGTATCACCGAGGGCCTGGCAGACAGCTTCAGCCGCTTCCAGGGAGCAGCCACCTACAAAGATCGAGAGATGTCGAAAGAACGCTTGCTCCTGGTCATCCAGGAGATCATAGCTCCACAGCATGGTTTGCTGCAGGGTCTGCTGGCGGGTAGGCACATCGCGGGTGGGGCTGGCAAGCAGGTGGTGTCCTTGTTGCAAGCGCGTGAGCAGGGCTTGCGGAGGAAAGAGCCTGCTGCGAGCGGCGGCCAGTTCGAGTGCCAGGGGCAGTCCATCCAGGCGCATGCAGATCTCAGCGATAGTCGGCGCGTTCTCCGGCGTCAACTGAAAAGCGGGGTTGGTGGCCTGGGCCCGCTGACAGAAGAGCGTGACTGCGCTCGAGCGGGCAAGCATGGTATCTACGGAAAGCTGCTGAAGGTCGGGCAAGGCCAGCGGAGAGACGGGAAATGTATGTTCGCCACGCAGATGCAGCACGGCTCGGCTGGTAACGAAGAGTTTGAGAGAAGGGCAAGCGAGCAGGAGTGCTGAGAGATGGGAGGCCGCGCTGATGACCTGCTCAAAGTTATCCAGGAGTAAGAGGAGCTGCCTGTCGCGGAGGTAGTTCAGCAAGCGCTCTTCCTGGGACTGGGTCCGGGTGGCTTTGACGCCCAGCGTTTGCGCGATGGTCGCAACGACCAGGTCAGCTTCGCTGATGGAGGCCAATGAGACAAAGCAGATCCCAGTACGAAACTGCTCCTGGACCTGGGCGGCAACTTCGAGGGCCAAACGCGTTTTGCCGACACCACCTGGTCCGGTCAGCGTCAACAGTCGCACGTCATCACGCAGGAGGAGTTGAGAGGCGATGGCGATTTCCTGTTCGCGTCCGACAAAGGAGGTCAGTTGAACGGGCAACAGGTGTAGACGCCCAGACCCAGGTTCACCTGGGACCTCCGCATGCGAGGACCTGGCCTCATTTTCGAGGGCTGGTACTGACTTGGCTGGGGATGCTTCTTCCTGTGCAGTCAGTTGTGCAGCGATGGCGTGCAGATGGGAGAGGGTCAAGGCTGCCGATTGACCTAGATAGGCACGGTAGAGCTTGCCGCCACGTCTGCGATAGGCTTTCCAGTACCAACCGCCGCGCTGATTGCCCGATCGTTCTTTGCGGGCAGTGAAAGAGCCGTGGCTACTCTCAAAGGTGAAGGTGCTAGCGGTCTCCAGCCAGTGATACCACTCTGGAGACTCCACAAGCAGCCCATGCGTTTGCCCACGGTCTTGATAGAGCAATGCAGTATCACGTACACAGGGTGTTGTGTGTGCCATCCGAGATCACCGGCATCGAGTAAAGGAATGCTACGACACGCCTACGATTGCACATACCTATGGATGAGGAAGTTCCCTTACAGGATAGCGCATGTTCGGGAACTTTGTAAAAGCAATACGGCTTTGGAAACCATTCCAAATGAGAGGCAAACTGAACGCTTGCTGGAAGTGGCATCAACCTCCTGTTCCCCAGAATGGAGCCATAGAGGCCGGTGCATGCAGCCCTGCCAGGATCTGCTTTTGTAGAGCCCCTTCGATTCAAGAAACTTCTCGCCTCTCCCCCAAGTATACAGGAAGGGCTCAGCGTTACCATCAGGAAAAATACCGAGAGCGAGAAGTGCAAACGCATTTCAGGCCGTGCTGGCTCCTTGGCAGATCTGTTCTACCATGCCGGATCGTTTCCTTTCAGACGCCAGAGTCGTCTGCAACGTTGCGGAGAGATGCTTTCTTCACAAGCACACGTTTCAACACAGTCGGCCATTGGGAAGAGGGGATCCCATCTGCCGGGTTTCTTGGCCCGGGCCTGCGATGGTGTATCAGAGGAGGAGTGCTTCACTGAGCTTGTTCATCTTCAGTGCCCACGGGATGCGCAACGAGATGACAACAAGCAAGCGATATGAGACTGCGCAGACAAAAGAGGGAAAATCCTTGTAAAACAGGCCAAAATGTGTCTCCTTAAAAGGAAGAAAAATTCCCTATCCTACTAAGGAGAATAC
>WNFX01006829.1_pt1 | contig 11750 bp, 8 predicted proteins | sample 5400111 | NCBI WGS metagenome assembly WNFX01 (sample SAMN13153363, study PRJNA577476) | soil metagenome | isolation source: 40 cm soil or saprolite under grassland replicate 1 | place: USA:California | collected 2016-06-15
GCTGGTCCTGCTCGACGCGGGCAACTACGCCACCGACCTCACCCACGCCCTGGCCGGCCACCAGGTGCAACTGCTGGTCCGGCTGCGTACCACCCGGGTCTTCTACCTCGACCCCCCGCCCCGCCGACCGGGCCAGATGGGCGCGCCGACGCGCCATGGCGCGGAGTTCTCCTGCTCCGACCCCGCCAGACGGCACGCCCCTGCCTTCGAACGCACCGTGGAGTCCGGGCTGTACGGCACCGTGACCGTCCGGGCCTGGACCGGGCTGCACCAAAAACTCGGCAGCACCGGCCGCTGGGCTGACTGGCCGCGGGACAAGCAGCTGCCGATCGTGCGCGGCACGGTCCTGCAGGTCGTCGTCGACCACCTGCCCGACGGCCGCAAGCCACCCAGGGGCCTGTGGCTGTGGCACGCCGGCCCCGTCCCGGCCGACCCAGACCTGCTCTGGAAGGCCTACCTGCGCCGCTTCGACCAAGAGCATTTCCACCGCTTCGCCAAGTCCTACCTCGGCCTGGCCAGCGCACACCTGAGCTCGGCGGCGGCCACCGACAGGTGGGTGTCCCTGGCCATAGGGGCCTACGCCCAGCTACGCCTCGCCCGAAGCCTCGTGGACGACCTGCGCCGTCCCTGGCACCCACGACCCGACCCGGGCAAACCGCTGAGCCCCTGCAAGGTCCGCCTCGGCTTCCGCCGTCTCCGCGCACGAATCGGCACACCCGCCGACGCGCCCAAACCCGCCCGCCCCGGCCCAGGCCGCCCGAAAGGCTCGAAGAACCGCCCGAAATCCAGGCGACCACCCCACCGCAAGAGCGAACCGGCCACCAGCAAACACACAGAGTGACAACGAAAGCTTAAATCGCAAGCTTAGCTACGACTTCTCACCGAGCCGCGGGATCCACAGCTAGTATGACCGACCGACCCTCTCGCCTGAAGCTCACGGTCCGTGACCCTGTGCGCGACGGCAGGCAGTCAAGCCGGGGCTCGGCCGCAGGCCGTGAAGAGCCTCCTGGGCGGGCGACATATCCGCCGTTCGGTGCGGATGCGTGAAGAGCCTCCTGGGCGGGCGACATATCCGCCGTTCGGTGCGGATGCGTGGTCTGCGCTTTGCCTGTTGTCGGCCGTCCAGATCAGGACGTTCTGCCGCGTCGGCGGCCATCAGGGCGGGTTTCTACTGGCCGATGGCACCATCACCCGGCTACGGGCATCCGTTGCACGCAGTTCTCAATACGGCTGTATGAGTGGAACTGGTGCCAGGCCGGGAAGCGCTGCCGTGACAGACAGACCGAGCCGTCGCGCCAATCGGAAAGATCCTGTCAGCCCGGTAACGGGAGAACCAGATCAGGTCCGTGGCGCGTACTCGATCACCTCGAACGGCCAGTCCCGTTCCAGCCAGGCGAGAACCGTGCGGTAATGACGGGGTCGAGCGCGGCGCGGTCCGCGCGCGAGGCAATCCGATACCACCAGGTGTTCCCGTCCGCCACCCGGAATCCCCGGATCTTGCAGCTCACCCGAACTGTCGCGTAGGCGGAGATCGTCGGGCCTTGGGTGCCTCCGGCGTTTGTGTAGTTGGTCCACGTGTGGGCGTTCCCGCCTACCGTTTCCGTATATGTAGCACGGGGAGGAGGCGCCGGGGGAGCGGTGCTGTTACGGTCCGTAACAGTTTTCCCGAGGATAGAGTGCGCTGAGCCGCCGTTATGGTCGGCAATTCCGGTTAGCACTTGATCGTCTCGATGCGTGCCGAACGGGGTCATCTGTGCTGCGAAGGGGACGGCTCAGGTTGCTCGTCCAGTTTCTCGCGGGTATGCCAGGGTCCGGCGAGTCGCTGCCCGTCATGGGGGATCGGGGGCCGGTTCGATGCGCCAGGCCCGGCAGCTGCAGACAGCGGCTATGGGCGGCCTGCAAGAAGTAGTTTCGATGGGTCCCGCCATGCATATCTCAGGCTCATCGGCTTGCCGTTGAGCTGGGGGTCTCCGCCTGGCGGCGGGACTTCGCCGCGTTCCGTGCAGGCGCCGCCTCGCGTTGCGTAGAAAGCGCGGGCGTCGCTGTTCTGCTCAAGGACCCACAGGTACAGGCCGGACGGGGGTGAGGCGTCCAGGACGGCCTGCCCGGTCAGGGCCAGCAGCCGGGTGCCGATCCCTTGTCTCTTCAGCCCGTGTGCGACATGAAGGTTGTCGAGGAACGCGCCCCAGGTGGCGTCCTGGCCGAGGATCGTGTGCGCAAGGCCCACGACCTCACCGTCGTGCTCGGCGAGGATCGTGCGTGCCTGCGGGTCCGGGCTGGCGAGGCGCCCGGTCCATAGGGGCAGCAGGTACCCGGCGGCGTCATTGTCGAGGAAGGCGTCGGAGTAGGCGCCACGGTAGTGCCGCTGCCAGCTGTCTGCGTGCAGTCCGGCGATGGCATGCGCGTCGCCCGGGCAGGCCGCCCGGAACCGCAGCCCGGCTGAGGCGGGCATGGGCGTTCCTCTTCCTAGTTCCTGGGCACCGGGGTTCCTGGGCATCGGGTTTTCAGCCGTCCAGCTGCGACGGGGTCATGTTGGCGCCGCTGATGATGACGGCGACGCGCTCGCCGGGCGCGGGCTTGTACGCGCCGGTGAGCAGGGCCGCGACGCCGGCCGAGGCGGCCGGCTCGGCCGCGATGCGCGCGGTCTGCCACAGCGTGCGCTGCGCGCCGCGGATGGCGTCATCGTCCACGAGCACCACGTCCTGGACGTAGGCCTGGGTGACCGGGAAGACCAGGTCGCCGACGCGGCGCGGGGCGAGGGCATCCACGGCGATGCTGCCGGCCGGGGCATCGACGGGCGCGCCGGCCGCCCGGGCGCGGACGAGGGTCGGCGCGCCGTCGGGCTCCACGCCGATGACCCGGGCGGTGCCCGCGAAGTACGAGGCGATCCCGGCGATGAGGCCGCCGCCGCCGACCGGGACCAGCACCGTGTCCAGCGGCCCGGACTGGTCGTCGAGCTCGAGGGCGAGCGTGGCCTGACCGAGTATGGTCTCCCGCTGGTCGTAGGCGGGCACGCTCATCGCGCCGGATGTCGCGATCCACCGCTGCGCGGCCTCCAGCGCGTCGGCGTAACGATCGCCTCCGATCACCAGGTCCGCCAGCTGGCGGATGCGATCGATCTTGGCCGGGGAGGACACGGTGGGCACGAAGATCCGGGCCGGGATGCCCAGCCGGTGCGCGGCATACGCGACGGCGACGCCGTGGTTGCCGCCCGACGCGGCCGCCACACCGGCCGGCGGCACGTCCCTGAGCAGGAGGTTGGTGAACGCGCCGCGGGCCTTGAACGACCCCGCGCACTGCAGCTGCTCCAGCTTGAGGGTCACCGGCCCGGTCAGGTCGAGCTGGACGACCGGCGTCCGGCGCAGGTAGGGGCGGATCGCGTCAAAGGCACGGTGAATGTCCTCACGCGTAATCACGACCTGCCGCCTCCGTCAGGAGCCTGTCACCAGTCACTGGCGAGTGCCTGCTTTGCCTGGCCGATGCGGTCCTCGTCGCGCTTGTAGAAGACCCACTGCTTGATCTTCTTGCCCCTGATCAGGCCCGCCCGCGACAGCAGCTTCAGATGCTCGCCGCAGGCCGGCGGGCTGACGCCCAGCTTCTCCGCGATGAACAGCGCGCACACGCCGTCGCCGGTCAGATCGCCGTCGCGCTGCGGCGGGAAGTTGGCCACCGGGTCACGCAGCCACTCAAGGACCAGGAGGCGCTTCTCGTTGCCCAGGGCCTTGATGAGATCCACGTCAAGCACAAATGCATTATGGCAAATAGCTAATTAACTGTCTATGCCGCCGGCGACATCCGCCCGCACCCCGGGCGCAGCCTGGCGGCGCTGAACCACGGGACGTGCCCACGCGACGATGAACCCATCCGCCGCCGGACCCGTTGCGTACAGAACCAGACACGAAACGCGCAAGACAAGGGAAGCTGCTCATTTCAGCACCATCCCAGCGTGTGACGCGAGAACACAGGAGCGACACGGATCACCCGTGTATTAAGCGATCTCCGCGAAGCGCAGGTGGCGAGTGCCCGGCGATTGCTAACTCTTCGTGATGGCGGCTGTCGCGGCTAGTCCCTGCGGCTGCTAGCTCCCTGCGGCTGCCTGCTGAGATCTACCAGCCGCTGGCCGAGGAGACTGCAATCCAGGGCCTTTCCGCGCCTGCTGTTGTGGGCCAGCGAGCATCCCGGCGGGGTGGGCAGGATCTGGCCGGTTATCTCCACCTCACCGACGCTGATCTCAGCGGCCGCCCATCGCGATCACAGGCACCGCCGGGGCAGAACCCGGACAGCCAGCTTTGAGATGACGGCCACGGGGCATATCCCTTTCTCATCGGCCTCAGACGGCACAATGCGGCGCTGTCCCGAACCGGGAGGCATGAGGAGAATGCTGGCGAGCTTCTCGCGCTGGGCCAAGGCGCCGGTGGCTCTGGCGGCTGCCGGGGCGCTGGCGGTCGTGCCCCCGGCGGCCGCGGGCGGGGTCCGCCACTGCGAATGGTGGCTGCGCGCCCTCCATGTCACGACGGCATGGGCCACAGCCAAAGGGGGCGGGGTCACGGTCGCCGTCCTGGACACCGGTGTCGACCCGGCCGCACCCGACCTGGCGGGCTCGGTGACCACCGGAGCTGATTTCACCCGGTCCGGCCGCGGCAGCGCGGGGGGTTTTTGGGGCGTTCATGGGACCGCCGTCGCCAGCCTGATCGCGGGCCACGGGCACGGGCCCGGCGGCGCCGACGGGATCGTGGGCATTGCGCCGCGGGCGAAGATCCTGCCGGTGCGGGTAGTTTTGGAGCGGACCGACCCGCTGGAGCACAACCACGCCCTCGCTTCGCATCAGCCCGCGGCGATCGCCTCCGGCATCAGGTACGCCGTCCGCCGCGGCGCGCGGGTCATCGCGTTGCCGCTGGACCCTGGCCAGCCCACCGTGATGCACGCAGCCGCGCCGGCGGCGGCCGGCGGCAGCGCGGCGGAAAAGGCCGCGGTCGCCTACGCCGCCGCCCGGGGCGTGGTGCTGGTCGCCCCCGCGGGCGACACCGGCAACCGGGCCGACCGGGTCAACTACCCCGCCGCCTACCCGGGGGTGATTTCCGTGGGCGCTGTCGGCCGCACCTTCGCCCCGAGCCCGTTCACCAGCCGCCGGCCCTACGTGACCCTCACTGCCCCCGGCCAGGCCCTCGTGGCCGCGACACCCGGGGGCGGCTACACCACCTTCAGCAGCACCAGCGCGGCCAGCGCCATCGTTGCCGGGATTGCGGCGCTGATCAAATCCCGCTACCCGCCCCTCACCGCCGCGCAGGTCAAGGACGCGCTGATCCACACCACGGTGGTCCACCGCCGGGGTGGCCGGCTGACGGGCGCGGGTTTTGGCACGGTCGCTGCCGCCGCCGCGCTGAAGCTCGCCGCCCGCATGGCCGCGGCCGGCGCGGCCCGCACCCCCCCGCCCACACACCCTTCCCCTACAGCGGCCGCCCAGCCTACGATCGCCCCGAGCGGGCACCCTGTCGCGACAGCCCCGCACAGCACCGCCATTCTCACGCTCGTGATCTTGTTGATCGTGCTGCTGGGCGCGTCGCTCATCGCAATAGCCCGGATGCCCGCAGCGCCCGCCGGCGCGCCGGAACAATCCCCCGGCGAGGATGCCGAGGTGCCGCCGCCGTCCGCGCCGTTGCCGCCGAGGACGTGGCAGGCCGGCCCGGCAACAAGCCAGCCCAGCGACACCGACGCCGCCTACCGCCGGGCAACCCGGCCGCCAGCCGGGGCCGCAGCCTCCCCGCCCGCGACCGGTGACATGCCCCCCGCTGAGCAGATGGGCGGTCAAACCATGCCGTTCAGCCAAACACCGCTGGAGCCGACCATCCGCCCGCCCACGGCACCAGGCGGGCCGCCGTGGGGGCCGGCGCCCAAGCCGGAAGATCCACCACCCCCGTGGGCCCAGCCGCCAAACTAGGATGCCGCCGACCGGTCTCATCGGCGCTCATCCCGCCCTCCGGAAGGCCGCGGACGGCCGCCTCCACAGCCCGGCTGCGGGCCGCGGGTGAACCGCGGAAAGATGCAGACTGAATCGACCCGATCCCAATACCCGAGCCGCGGCACGCTGAATGCCGTCGGCGACGGTGCCAGGATCAACATCATCGCCTTCCCAGCAGACCGTCTGCGGCGTCAAGTATTTGCGGCCGTCGTCGGGCACATCGAACAGGTCCAGGCCGCAGACGTAATAGCGCGGAGGGATCACGGCAGCATCCTCGCAGTACTCGGCCGACGCGGCAGCCAGTCATTTACGGCGCCCCGACACTCGGGCGGCACCCAATGCCGGGTCGCCGGCCGGCGCATACCGGTGGGAGCCGGCCGGCGCCGCGATAACCGCCGGGGAATCGGCGGTGTGCCGGTCGGCGGGCAGGATCGCGCCCCGCAGGTTGTCGCTGGCGGCGAGGTGCGCGGGATGGCGCGAGGCACGCTCCCTCGGTTCGGCGCTGCGGCGAAGGGTATCTTGCCGGCGCGATCGTGTCGCCGCTTCGGTGATCAGGCCACGCGCCGAGTCGTCGATCGCGGCTGCCCGCGGGCCTGGGCGCTGTCGGGTTCGCGGTCGGGCTGTTCGCACCGCCGCTGCTGGCCGCGACCGCGGTCGGCGCGGTGATCGGCGCCGGGGCCGGCAAACTGCTGCACCGCAAGACCGCCAGCAAGCTGGAGGAGCAGGCTGGAGCCACCATCCCGGTCGGCGGCGCTGGCCTGATCGTCGCCTACCCACACTCGGCGGCCGCCAAAGTTGAACCCGCCGTGACCCGCGCCATCAAGAAAGTCGTCGGCGAGGCCGAGGGACACCACGTGCAGGCCCTCAAGGGCGCGATCGCCGACGCGCAGCAGAAGATGGCCGAAAGCGGCGCCTGACGCTGCGTGGAGAGCCGTGATGTCACCGCCAGGGCAGGTGAGGGAACAGATCGCCTACGTCCGCAGCATGTACGCATATGCCTACCGGTTCGCGCTCATCACAATGGACCTGACGAGGCAGGTGCCTGACTGCGGCGTGCGTGCACGCCACAGATCGGCCAGCATCTGAACACAGCGCCGCTCGACCTCGGCCCGGGCAGCCCTGATCGGCTGGGCTGCCAACGGCCAGGGAGCGGTTTGGCCCCGCCCACCTGGCCCGCGGCCATTAGGACCCGGTCGGCTGCGCCGTCCGTAACGCATGAGGTGAGACGATGAGCGCTTCTGACCTGGCGATCGTGGCGGGGCTTGTCTTTGCGTGGGGGACGCTGTCGGCGCGGCTGGAGCGGTTCGACGTGACCGCGCCGATCATATTCGTCGTGGCCGGGCTGCTGCTGACCCACGGCCCGCTGGCGCCGCTCGGTTTCGTGCCTTCCCCTGAGCTGGTCAAGACGCTGGCCGAGATCACCCTGGTGCTGGTGCTGTTCTCGGACGCGTCCCGGGTTGGGTTGCGGGACCTGCGCACCGACTTGGGCTTGTGCCTGCGGCTCCTCGGGATCGGGCTGCCATTGACTATCGGCCTGGGGACTCTGCTGGCGCTCGGGCTATTCAACGGAATGAGTATCTGGCTCGCACTGCTGGTGGGCGCGGCGCTGGCGCCGACGGATGCTGCCCTGGGTGCGGGTGTGATGGTGAACCCGGCGGTCCCGGCGCGGATCCGTCGGCTGCTCAACGTCGAGAGCGGGCTCAACGACGGGATCGCCACGCCGGTCGTCTTGGTCGCGATAGCTGGAGCCGCGACTGCGGAGCACGCTGCCAGTATCGGTCCTGGCGCGGCGGTCGCGGAGCTGGCGCTTGGCGTCCTTGTTGGTGCCGTCGTGGGCGGCGCGGGCGGTTTTGTCGTGAATGCGGCGCGGCGCAGCGGGTGGGCGGCCGGCGGTTTCGCCGGCTCGGCGGTGCTGGCGCTGGCGATCTGCGCTTATGCGTGTGCTCTGGCGCTGCATGGAAATGGTTTTATCGCAGCTTTCGTGGGCGGCCTCGCGTACCGCACCTGCGGGGGCCGACGCGGCGAGCGGCTAGTGCCCTACGTGGAGGAGACGGGTGCTCTTGTGTCGCTGCTGGTCTGGCTGGCATTCGGTGCCGTCGCGGTGATGCCGGCCCTGCAGAGCCTGACCTGGCCGAGGGTGCTGTATGGCGTGCTCAGCCTGACACTGATCCGGATGGCGCCGGTCGCGCTGGCGCTGATCGGTGCGGGACTCGGCCGCCCGGCCGTCGCATTCGTGGGCTGGTTCGGTCCTCGTGGCCTGGCGTCGGTGGTGTTTGCCTTGCTGGCGCTGGAGGATATTGGCCCGGTCGCCGATGCTGCGGTTTCAGTGATCGCCTTCACCGTGCTGCTCAGCGTGGTCGCACATGGCCTGACCGCCGACCCGCTCGCACACCGCTACGGGCCACGTCTCGCCATCACCGCGGGCGGACCTGATGATCCCGGGATAGCTCAGATGCCCGAGCGCAGGCTCATCCGCCGTGCCACTTGACAGGGCTTATGGCCTTCACCCTGAGCAGGTGATGCGCCGGCGAGTGTCCAGGCGGGAGATTTGCGGTTGCGGTGTCCGATCACGGCCGAGGTGTGGTGTCCATGTTGGGCTTGGTGCCCGGGCTGCAGGTGATCTCGTCCTACCGCCGCCGGTGGCTGCTCAAGGACGTCATCGCGGGGATTGTGCTCACGACGCTGCTGGTCCCGCAGGGCATGGCCTACGCGGAGCTGGCAGGCTTGCCGCCGATCACCGGCCTGTACACCTCTATCTTGTGCCTGCTCGGTTATGCGGTGTTCGGCCCGTCGCGGATCCTGGTGCTTGGCCCGGATTCCTCGCTCGGGCCGATGATCGCCGCGACGATCCTGCCGCTGCTCGCCGCCAACGGGGACGCCAAAAGGGCGGTGGCGCTGGCGTCGATGCTCGCGATCATGGTCGCGGCGATCATGATCCTGGCGAGCGTGGCGAAGCTCGGCTTTATCGCCGACCTGATCTCCAAGCCGACGATGATCGGCTACATGAACGGCCTGGCGCTGACCATTTTGGTCGGCCAGTTGCCGAAGCTGTTCGGGTTCAAGGTCAGCGCCGAGGGCCTGATCCGCGAGTTCACCGGCTTCGTGCGCGGCCTGGCGGACGGGAAGGCGGTCCCGGCCGCCGCCGCGGTCGGGATCGCCGGGATCGTGCTGATCCTGGTCCTGCAGCGCTGGCTGCCGAAGGTCCCGGCCGTGCTGATCATGGTGGTGCTGGCGATCGCCGCGACGTCGGTCTTCAACCTGGCGGACCACGGTGTCAGCCTGGTCGGGGTGCTCCCCAAGGGTTTCCCACCGCTGACCATCCCGCATGTCCGCCTGGCCGACCTCGGGCCGCTGTTCGCCGGGGCGCTGGGGATCGCCGTGGTGTCCCTCGCCGACACGATCTCCACCGCCTCAGCGTTCGCGGCCCGCACCGGGCAGGAGATCCACGGCAACCAGGAGATGACCGGCATCGGCGTGGCGAACCTGGCCGCCGGTCTCTTCCAGGGGTTCCCGGTCAGCACCAGCGGGTCGCGGACGGCGGTGGCGGAACGGTCAGGCGCGAAGACCCAGCTCACCGGCGTCACCGGGGCGGTCCTGATCATCCTCATGATCGTGCTGGTCCCGGGCTTGTTCCGTAATCTGCCCCAGCCCGCCCTGGCCGCCGTGGTGATCACCGCGTCGCTCTCGCTCGCCGACATTTCCGGGACGGTGCGGCTGTGGCGGCAGCGCAAGACCGAGTTCGGCCTGTCGATCGCCGCCTTCCTCGGCGTTGCCCTGCTCGGCGTGCTGGCCGGGATCGCGATCGCCGTCGCGCTGTCGATCCTCAACGTCTTCCGCCGTGCATGGTGGCCCTACGACACAGAGCTCGGGCGGGTGGAAGGGCTGGAAGGCTACCACGACGTGCACTCCTACCCCGAGGCCCAGCACCTGCCCGGCCTGGTGATTTACCGGTTTGACGGCCCGCTGTTCTTCGCCAACGCCAAGACATTCCGCGACGAGGTCAGGCGGCTCGCCCGGGCCGACCCGCCACCCACCTGGATCCTGATCGCCGCCGAGCCGGTGACCGACGTTGACACCACCGCATCCGATGTGCTGGAAGAACTCGACCAGGAGCTGAACGCCGCCGGGATCAGCTTGGTGTTCGCCGAGATCAAGGACCCGGTGCGGCGCAAGATCGAACGTTACGGGCTCACCCGCACGATCGACCCACGCCACTTCTTCCCGACCATCGAGTCCGCCGTCACCGCCTTCCGGCAGGAGACCGGCGCCCAATGGGCCACCGCCGGCCAGGCCACCGTGGACCATGCCGGCGACCTGACGGCCTCAAGTCAGACCGGCGGCCCGCCGCACGACCACCCTGCGGGCGGTTAGGGCGGCACGCGCCGCGGCCGGAATATGGTCGGGTCTGGCGAGCGAGCCGGATATGCGGGCACCGTGAAGGGGAGGGGGTCCACGCTGTGCAGATCAGCCTGTCCGACCCGTTCGGCACCGAAGAGCTGCGCCGCCGGGTGCTCGACGCCTGGGCGGCGTCGCCCGCGCGGTTCCGTGAGGACGCCAACGCGGAGGAGGACTACGCGCTCGGCGGCTACCGTGACAGGGTCGTCGTGGAGCTGGCGCAGAATGCCGCCGACGCGGCGGCGCGGAGGGGAGTGCCGGGCCGGCTGCGGCTGACATTGCGTGGCGGAACGCTCGTGGCCGCGAACATAGGAGCGCCGCTGGACGCGGCGGGCGTCGCGGCACTGTCCACGCTGCGCGCTTCCAGCAAGCGGGGGACCCATGCGGACGGCACCGAGCACGAGACGGCGGTCGGCAGGTTCGGTGTGGGTTTCGCCGCCGCCATCGCGGTCAGCGACGAGCCGCACATCTCCTCGCTCACCGGCTCGGTGCGCTGGTCGCGCAGCGCCGCCCATGACCTCGTCCAGCGGATTCCCGAGCTGGCCGCCGAACTCACCGCGCGGTCGGGTCACCTCCCCGTGCTGCGGCTGCCGTTCCCCGCGGGCGGCGCGCCCCCCGAAGGCTTCGCAACGGCTGTCATTCTGCCCCTGCGGGACGAGGCCGCCGACCGGCTCGTCAAGCGGCTGCTGGCCGAGACAGGGGCCGCGCTCCTCCTCGCGCTGCCCGCCCTCGCTGCCATTGAGATCGAGGTCGACGGCACGACACGCACGCTCACTGCGGCACACGACGGCGACGGCGTCACGATCGCCGTTGACGGCGCAACCGGCAGGTGGCGCACGGCGACGGCGGCTGGCCGGGCCGATCCCGTGCTGCTCGCCGACCGCCCAGCCGAGGAGCGTGCGCGGCCGTCGTGGTCGGTGCGCTGGGCGGTGCCGGTCACGCCGGGCGGCGACAACGGCGACACGCCGGCCGGTCGCCTGCCAGAGGGGGTCAGCGCTGTCGTGCACGCGCCCACGCCGACCGGCGAACCGCTTGGCCTCCCGGCCCTGCTGCTCGCTTCGCTGCCGCTCAGTCCCGACCGCCGCCACGTCGCGCCGGGCCCGCTCACCGACTTCCTGATCGGCCGGGCCGCCGAGGTCTACGCTCGCCTGCTGCCCAGCCTCGCGCCAGGAACCGGGCTGCTGGATCTGGTCCCTGGTCCGGTCGCGCAGGGCGAACTTGACGCGCAGTTGCGTGGTGCGATCCTGGCGCGGCTGGCCGAGACGGCGTTCCTTCCCGCCGCCCATCTTCCCGGGGCACAGCGGCCTGGCCCGCGGGTCCGGCCGCGTGACGCGGTCATCCTGGACGCGGCCCTCCCCGGCCTCGCCGGCTGCCTGGCACCGGTGCTGCCCGGCCT
>WNFX01008602.1_pt1 | contig 11750 bp, 10 predicted proteins | sample 5400111 | NCBI WGS metagenome assembly WNFX01 (sample SAMN13153363, study PRJNA577476) | soil metagenome | isolation source: 40 cm soil or saprolite under grassland replicate 1 | place: USA:California | collected 2016-06-15
GCAATCGCGGGCTGATTCTTCAAAACAGGGACGACCATCGCGATGAACGTCAGAGGTAACGCAAAGTCAAGTGACCACGATTCTGGGATGGCAGCGCCGAGAAAAATTCCGAATGCTGTGCTCACTTGCCAGGTGAACCAAAGCGAGAACCCTGCACCGAGTAAAAACCAATGAGCATACGCAGTAATCCCCTCTTTCTCATAATGAAGGATGGTTGGAGCATACGCCTCATCCGTGAGGAGGTAGGATAATAACGTTTTCCAACGCATCGGTAGCCGCGACACATAAGGAGCCAATGACGCAGAGTACAACATGTGCCGCAAGTTGACGACCGCGATGGTCAACACGATCACAAATCCGGGTGCTGATTGATGTACAAGCTGTGCTGTGATGAATTGAGATGATCCTGCAAAGACAATGGATGACATCATCTGCGCGGCAGACTTGGAAAGCCCTGCATTGAGCGCCAGCGCGCCGTAGATCATGCCCTCGGGAAAGCCGCCAATCAGAAGCGGGAGTTCAGCCTGAACTCCTGCCCAGAAATTTTTGGTTTTTTCTTTCATCATCTGCTCTGAGAGTGGGATACCTGCATCACTTTCAAGAGTAATACTCGAGTACACATCATGGATGACTGATTCTAATACATACTTGATGCGAAGATGCCATAAATGAAGATTACTCCAATATGCTCCGAGCGGCAGGAGAAGACGGATAACTAAGCAACCGCCATACCTTCGCTTCTACGCAAAAATTCCCGTATTGAAATGGAAGCCGCCGCACCTTCCCCTACAGCTGAAGCAACTTGCTTGGTGCTTCCATGCCGGGCATCTCCTGCAGCAAAGATGCCCGGCACGCTAGTTTCAAATGGAAGCGGCTCCATGCCCATGGTCTCTTTGCCATGCACAATATCATGACCGGTCATCACAAAGCCATATTGATCGAGCTCTGCATAGTCTTTAAGAAAAGATGTGTTCGGCATTTGTCCGATGAAAATAAACGCAGCCGCAGGATGCAGTTCTTCTTTCTCACCAGTTTTTCTGTTGCTGATCTTCAATGTCTTTAACTTGGAATTTTCTCCCTCAATTGCATCCACCACCGTATTGTATTTCACTTCGACGTGCGAGCTCGGTTCGCTGACCTTATCCATTGCGACACGGCTGGCAATAAGGCGGTCACCTCGTACCAGCATGATCACTTTTTCTGCGAAGTTGGTGAGATGCAAGCCTTCCTCCACCGCGGAATTTCCTCCACCAACAACGACAATTTCCTTGGCACCTTTATAAAATGGCCCATCACACGTCGCGCAGAAATGGATCCCTGCACCTATGTAATCATCCTCGCCCGGCACATCCAATCTGCGGTAAGAGGCACCCGTTGCAACCAAGATTACACGCGAATGATAATGTTTTCCATCGGACGTATAAACTTCATGATAGCCCTCCTCCCACTCAAGCTTCTCAACATCGACCGCCTGTAGAATTTCTACACCAAACCGCCGCGCCTGCTGAGTCACACGTTCGGAGAATTCCTGTCCACTGATCCCTTCAGGAAAGCCGGGAAAATTATCCAAGCCAACAGTGATGCCTGCCTGTCCACCGAGACCGGAGCGTTCGATCAACAACACGTCCGCGCCCTCGCGTGAAGCATAGATGGATGCGGTCAGCCCCGCGGGACCGCCTCCAATAATGATCAAGTCATAATACGTCATCTTCGCCTCGGTTTTCAACCCCAGCTTTTTCGCCAATTCAGCATTTGTAGGTTCGACCAGAAAAGACTCATCTTCAAAAACGATCGTTGGGATAATGCGCTTTCCATTATTTTTTTGTAAGACATACGATTCGCCAGCCAAATCCTGTTCGATATCCACCCAGCGATAAGGAATGAACTGTTCACCAAGAAATTTCTTCGCGCGGCGACAGTCGGGGCACCAATACGCGCCATAGACAGTGACTTTCGATTCGGTCATGTGATATTCTTCTCGCTATCAAATTTGCTGTTTATCTTATTTCTAATTTTTGGAATAATTTTGTGCTAAGAACTTAAGTTTACAGTTTAGCTACGCATATCTAACATGGATGTTGCACTTTGTATTTGCTGCTGACGACTGATTTTAATTTTCCCTCTAGGGAGAGTTAATTTTTATGTAATGTCTATGATGAAAGCAAGTTGCAATTCTTTAAATGTAAAGAGACAGTCACTTTGCTAAAGCAACTGTCTCCTTATTCAATTAAGGTAATGGATGCCATCGCAATGACAGGATCAAGGCGAGGATCGCTATCAGTGCGGCAATGGCGGTAAAGAATACAGTGATCTCTGTGGTCTCACGTGTAGCAATTACATACGTCGGAAGATTCTGGAAAACATCCTGAAGCTCGCTTGCACTTGTGGCAGCGTAATATTTTCCACCCGTCAAGTCTGCGATCTGAGTCAATGTTTCTTCATCAATCTCCCTGCGGAATCCACCTCCACCAAATTGCGGACCGAATCCTCCTCCAAACGGATCATCGCCTTGGAATTGCTCACCGCAATTCATTGGCGAACTGTTGCCTGTTGTGCCAAACCCAATAGTATAGACCCGCACGCCGCGCTCCACGGCCTGTTGCGCAGCAGTGATCGGAAGCGGGCCAGCATTGCTCGCCCCATCGGTGAGTAGCACAATGATGTGGGGAGAGTAGTCTTTGGGAGCTGTCGGTGGATTCGTTTGATTGTCTGACGAATTCAATTCACTTGGCGCGACCCGGCTATCTACCTCGGCAATTGCATCCAATGCGCGCAGGATTGCACTTCCAATGGCCGTCCTGCGGGCAGGAGCCAAATTTCTGATTGCGTTCTCCAACAGCCTTTGATCGGTCGTGGGTGGCTGGATCAGTTCAGCAAAGCCTGCAAATGCAACAATCCCAACTTGCCTGCCCGAACTATTATTGTGTATGAACGTCAGAGCTGCATTCTTAGCGACCTCCAGGCGATTGGGTGGGATATCCGTCGAACACATACTTCTCGATACATCAATTGCCATGATCACAGTCGCTTTATTGGATGGGATAAAAACTGTCGCTACCGGTCGCCCTAACGCAAACACCAGACTCGTAAGCGCCAATAAAAACAAAATGAAAGGGAGATGTCTGCGCAACCACGATTGTTTTGTCGCTGCTTCTCGGACCAGGGAAAGACTCGAATAACGGACCGCGAAACGCCTTCGCCGCCGCAAGGACCAAATATAAACCGCCACAACCAGCGGGATCAGTAATAACAAATAAAGAAAACCGGGCCAGAGCAAACTCATTTGCGCTCTCCTTGCTCAATACGGACCACAAATAATGTTATGGGACATGACCGAACCAAAGAAGCGAAAACATGCCACCGATCAAGAAAACAATCATGCCAAGACCGGCAAAAATCGAAGTCATTTCCGTCTGTTCTGATTTGATGGACAGTTTCGGTTTAAGATCAGCATAAATCTTACGAAGTTGTTCCTCATTCCCTGCATTGTAATAGACTCCGCCGGTTGTATTTGCAATATATTGCAACGTTGCCTCATCCAGGCTGGTATGAACGTTAAAGCCATCCACCTCCAGGTCTGCACCTGCCGGGCTGCCAATGCCCACAGTGTAAACCCGAACTCCCAAATCCGCCGCAAGGTCAGTCGCCACGGCCGGATCTGGTGTCTCGTTGTTTTCCCCATCTGTGAGCAAAACGATCACAGCAGAAGGATACCAACCTTGTGGGGCCGGTACCGGAGTCACCGCAGGATTGGCCGAATTAGATGAATTATTAGTCGTTATAATCGGAGGGTTTCCAGCATCCACAGCAATGGTGTTCAGCGCAACCAGAATTCCATTCCCAATGGATGTACCACGTCGCGGCACAAGGCGATCTATCGTGGCAATGGTTTCCTCGCGATTGTCTGTGGGAGGCTGTACTGAAATGCCACCATCGCTGAAGACAACCACACCGATCGAAACACCGGTCGGCTGATTTTCAACGAACTGCTTCGCTGCGGCTTTGGCTGCTTCCATACGGGTTGGCTTAAAGTCATCTGCAGCCATGCTACCAGAAACATCAAATGTCAAAATGACAGTGCCTTCGATCTTTGGCACACTAAGCGTTGCTTGTGGCCGCGCCAGTGAGAAAACAAGGATTGAGATGCCCGCGAGAAAAGTCATAGCAGGGACATGGCGTCGGAATCCGATTCCACTGCCCATGGCGTCATGCACAAGTCCAAGGCTGCCATAACGTGCCGCGAACTTACGCCGCCGTCCTTGTAATCGCAAATAAAGCAATATCAACAACGGGATACAAAACAATGCCAATAAAAGTGTGGGCCAGATAAACGTCATGATTATCCTTGGGTAGCGTAACGCAAGATGGCATCTTGCGCCACAGATTATTTCCTGCGCTGCTTCCGTTGCTGAGCAAACCGCACGATGGCGCGCACCAGGTCTTCCTCTGTTGAAAGCGATAAAGCATCCACACCGGCGCGTTTGAATGATTCGTTCAATGCCGCCTCACGCCGTTGCGCCGCCTCGTAAAAACGCTGACGGAACTTTCGATCATGCGTATCCACATACAACTGCTCGCCGGTTTCCGCGTCCTCCATCATTACCACACCGATGTCAGGGAGTTGCACCTCACGTGGGTCCCATAGGCGGATCGCAAGCACCTCATGCCGTTGGTTCAACAAACTTAATGGCTTTTCCCAGCCCGGCTCGCTGATGAAATCTGAAATGATAAAGATCAGTGACCGCCTTCGAATAGAATTCAGTGCATTTTGTAAAAACAGGTTAAGATTCGTAAACGGTGCACGTGGCAAGCGCGGTTGATTCATCATATCGTTAATGAGGCGCAAGACTTGAATTTTCCCGCTTCGCGCCGGGACCATATGCTGGTCACCACCATTGAACATTATCGCCCCGACGCGATTCCCGTGCCTAGTTAACAAGCGCGCCAGTACTGCCACAAAATCAACGAGCATTGTCCGCTTCTGGGTTTGCAGCGTGCCGAAATCCACCGAGGGACTCAGGTCAAGCAAAAACCATGCTGTAAGCTCACGATCTTCGGAATACTGACGTACGTATGGCGTATCCATCCGCGCGGTGACGTTCCAATCTATATAACGAATATCATCTTCAGGCTGATATTCACGCAGATCAGCAAAATCCACGCCAAATCCATAGAACAACGTCCGATAATCCCCCTGCAACAAGCCATCCAACCTGCGGACGACCTTCCAATCGAGGCGCAATAGAACGCGCTCAGGCGTTGCTGTCTGCGTAGCGATTGGCGTGTTCATGCAAAGGCACCACTGGGATTGGAATACGGTCGAGGATTTTCATCAGAATGTCATCTCCGGTCACATTATCAGAAAGCGCTTCATAGGACAGGACGATGCGGTGTCTCATCACATCGAGCGCCATATCCAGCACATCCTGCGGTAATGCATACTTTCGTCCGCGTACATAAGCGAGGGCACGCCCAGTTAAGATCAAGTTGATCGAAGCACGCGGGCTTGCACCAAACATGATATAACGCTTCAAATCTTTCAAGCCCACATCCTGCGGATTCCGCGTAGCAGTCACCATACGCACGGCATATTCCATCAGCGCGGGGTCAACATACACGTGGTCTGCCTCCGTTTGCTGTGCAAGCAATTGCTCGGTGGTCAGCACTTCCTGCACCTTCTGCAATATGCCTGTCATTCGCTCAACAATGACAAATTCCTCTGTTGCGCTTGGATAACCAATAAGTACTTTCAACATAAAACGATCCACTTGCGCCTCAGGCAATGCGTACGTGCCTTCTGTCTCGATGGGATTCTGCGTTGCCAAAACGAGGAATGGATTAGGGACCTTGAATGTCTCGCGGCCGATGGTTACCTGTCGTTCTTGCATCACTTCTAACAACGCACTTTGCACTTTGGCTGGTGCACGATTGATCTCATCTGCCAGCAATAAGTTCGTAAAAACAGGACCCAACGAAGTGTCGAATTTGCCAGTCTTCTGGTTATAGATGCGCGTCCCCACTAAGTCAGCGGGAACAAGATCAGGCGTGAATTGGATGCGCTTAAACTCTCCACCAATGGACTCTGCCAAAGTCTTGATTGACATTGTCTTCGCTAATCCTGGCACACCTTCCACAAGGATATGTCCACGCGCGAGCAGTGCGACGACCATCCGTTCAAGGAGATGATCCTGCCCGACAATGACTTTCTTGACCTCATACAAAACTTTTTCCATCGGTGTCCGGTTTTCTGGGTTTGTATTTTGAACCATTCGCAGTTTCCTTTCTTTACGCTCTGATCTCTATAAGCTCGTATTACTAATAGGGTGGCAAGCCAGCCCCACCAGCAGCGACTTCAATCGGCACCGCAAAACCGATACCGATAAAAAAACTATCCTTCGTTGGGTTAACAATCCCCGTAACAATACCGACCACATAGCCAGACCTATTCAGTAAAGGCCCCCCAGAATTACCGGGGTTGATCGCTGCATCCACCTGGATCAATCCTTCGATGCGTTGATTTGTGTTCGGCGGCTGGAAAGTGCGGTTGAAGCCTGAAATGACTCCCGCACTCATCGAGCCATACAAACCGAAGGGATTGCCAACTACGTAAGCCTCGTCTCCCACTCGCAAGGAGCCTGCATTCCCAAGCGTTGCAGGAACAAATTGTTGCGGTAAACTCTTTGCTTGCAAAACAGCAATATCTTTTTCTGGTTGAGAAGATGCCACTGTCGCAGCAGATTTTGTGCCATCCGCAAATGTGACATTGATTGTGGTCGCACCTGACACAACATGCAGGCTTGTAAGAACATCGCCAAAGTCATCGATAATCACGCCGCTCCCTAACCCGCCGTGCGCCTCACCATTCTCTCCGGCCGATTCCGTCTCAATGAGAACCAGTGAAGGCTGTATGATCTGATACACCTGCGTCGAAAACGCAGGCCGCGGTGTAGCGGATGCCATCGCATTGGAAATCGCGGCATTCACTTCATCTTGAGTTAATGATCTCGTTCCGGAGAAAAGGGAATTATAAAGAAGGAGAGCCAGGAGAGCTGCCAACACCCCCGAAAGGAAAGGGAATGTTTTCCTCACGCGTTCGCGCCAGCGCCCAAACTGACTTCGTAATTTATCAGGTACCGATAAAGACGGTTCGCTCATAAACATCCATTCATTGCTAACTTCGCCAGTAAAGAGCAATCATTCGATGAATAACTAGGGGGATACAACCAACTTAATCTCAATCTTACAGGCAAACATAGAACTTTTCGATTAGACCATTATGAGAAAACTATGGAGTAACAAGGAAAACATTCAGCTTAATTAAAGCGAGGATGTTACGAATAACGAATTACTTACCAGACGACTCCCATACACTCTTTTTCATTTTTAGCCTGCAGCCGTTAAATAATTTTCCCGATTCGTTCGCGTAAAGCAAAAGGCACTTTACTTCGAGTTTGCACGCTCTTCATCAAGGACTTCTACCAAAGCTCTTAATCCTAACGTGTATGATCGCCAGCCGAAGCCAATAACTTTGCCTTTGCATACAGCTGAAATCATCGAAACATGCCTGAATTCCTCGCGTGCGTACACATTCGATAAATGGACTTCAATAACGGGAATTTTAATTGCAGTAATCGCATCTCGTAAGGCGACCGAAGTATGTGTATATCCACCAGGATTAAACACTACTCCATCTGCCCACATTTGTGCATCATGCAACGCGTCGATCAATGTACCTTCGTGATTCGACTGAAAACATTTCAGATCCGCGCCCAATTCTTTGCCGAACTCAATCAACTTTGTATTGAGATCACCGATTGTCATCGAACCGTAAATCTCAGGCTCACGTGTGCCAAGCAGATTCAAGTTCGGTCCATGCAAGACTAGGATTTTCATTATTCCTCCAAGACCATCTCCAGGTCAGTCACGTCCACCAATTCCACTTTGCCTATTTCAGCAGGCAAAGCAAAACGGATCGCACTCGCGTTCTTCTTTTTGTCTACCCGCATCAGGCGAACAACTTCTTCTCGTGGTAATTCTCTTGGAATTTGAATTGGCAATCCTAGCCCAGATAATACTTTGCTAATCGCCTCAGACAAGCCTTTACTTGCTACCGCTAAACGTTCCGCCAACTTCGCCTCGGCGACCATCCCAATCGCCACAGCTTCACCATGTCGCAACTGGAACTTACTAACTAACTCAACCGCATGTCCCACTGTATGTCCCAAATTCAGTGCAGCGCGGAATCCCTTTTCATATGGATCCTCTTCGATAATTTTCACCTTCACCGCCATTGCGCGTTTGACAATTTGCTCAAGTTCGTCTTTTATGCAATCCAATCCACGTGCGCATAAATCAAATAATTCCGGGTCTGAGATAATTCCATGCTTGACTATTTCTGCCAAACCAGAAATGAATTCTGCTTCCGGCAGCGTTTCCAATACTTGCGGGTCAGCCAGCACGAGTTTGGGAGGATAAAACGAACCTATCAGGTTTTTCCCTTCGGGGAGGTCAAAGCCTGTCTTGCCGCCAATCGACGCGTCAATCATGGAAAGCAGAGTGGTTGGCACGCACACCCAATTAATTCCGCGCATATACGTCGACGCGGCAAAGCCCGTCAAATCACCGATCACACCTCCACCTAATGCAATCACCGTGCTTTTGCGGTCGAGTCCGTGTTCAAGAAAGCCATGCCAAAGTTGCTGGACAGTATCTAAGGTCTTATATGCTTCGCCAGCGGGAATAGTTAATAAATTTGGAAAAAAGCCCACCCTGCGAAGCGACTCTAACACACTTTCTGAGTGGAACTTCGCAATATTTTCATCTGTCACAACGATTGGATTCTGAAGACCCAGACTGTAGAGCAAGTTGCCAACTTGCTCCACCCTTTGCACAATGACATCATATTCTCCCATTGCGCTGAGATGAAAACGTCCCAACATAACTTGAATCTGCCAAGTTAATTTTTCAGGCACTTGATTTGCGTCAAGACGCAGAGGGAATGAATCGTAATGTTCTTTACGTTTGGCAAGCAGAGATGTTAATTTCTCGCGCAAATCTCCCGCGAGCAAGGGACGTTGATTGGAATCAGAACTTAGTCTTCCAAGCAATATATTCAATTCTGCCATAAGAAAGATAACCGTGCCATTGTTTTCAACCAGCGCACGATTTTCCTCCCGCAACAGTGCTCCACCACCCAGAGCAATTACACTTTCTTTATTGTTGATAATTTGTTTCAAGGCGGCAGTTTCCATATCACGACAAGCCATCTCACCCTTTTGAGCCATAAGTTGCGAAATAGACATGCCCGCGTTCGTTTCGATAACATGGTCCGAATCCACAAATGGCAAGTTAAAATTGCGTGCGAGGACTTTTCCGATTGTGGATTTTCCCACCCCGACAGGACCGTAGAGAAAGATGTGAGTCATAGCGCCGAGTGTTCTTCGAGGCGTGTATCGAAACTACCACTTTTCAAGCTAATTTTCGTTTACTTGTAATTGGTTGGTCTCGATACGTCCCGCCACGAGCACGCGGGACTACTCGACCAACGGTTTAATCCCAAAACACATGTGGTGTATTGTCCATCTGCAAATCTTCAAGCGTAGCTTTGCGTAGCGACTCAAACCTCGGTTTCATTTCGCTCATTGAGTCTCCACCAAGTTTTTCGATGAGAGCATCTGCCAAAACAAAGGCAACCATCGCTTCCAAGATCGGGACCGCACGCGGAACAGGGCAAAAATCGGAACGTTCATACTTGGTAGGAGACTCCGTTCCTGACGCGAGATCAACTGTCGGCTGGGGAAGAAGCGTTGTGGCAATCGGTTTCATCGCCGCTCGGACGATGATTGGCTGTCCATTAGTGACTCCGCCTTCAGTGCCACCTGCTCTATTCGTTGAACGATGAATGCTTGAATGGTCTAACGTTATTGCATCATGGACTTGAGTTCCAGGCAAGCGCGCATTTGCAAACGCATCACCAACCTCGACTCCTTTGATTGCCTGCACAGACATAACTGCCATGGCGAGTTTGGCTTCGAGGCGTTTATCCCATTGAGCAAAACTTCCGAGACCCACCGGCAGGTTCAACGCGACAATCTCCAGCACACCGCCCAGCGTGTTTCGGCCGTGAATTGTTTTTTCAATTTCAGCGCGCATTTGGCTCGCAGCCGATTCGATCGGGCAACGCACGTCAGATTCTTCGGCTCGAAGGAAGCGTTCTTCGTAAGGCATATCATTAAAATCAGCAACGATTTCACCAATGGATGAGACATATCCTCCAATAACAATTCCGAATTGGACAAGAAAATGTTTACAGAACGCGCTAACAGCCACGCGCATAGTCGTCTCACGAGCTGAGGCACGTTCGAGCGCGGGACGCAAATCTTTGAAGCCATATTTCACTGCGCCTGTTAAATCCGCGTGACCTGGACGCGGTGCGGTCATTGGCTCAATAGCTTTGCCTTTCCATTTGATATGGTCATCATTTTGTACAAGCAATGCTATTGGCGCTCCTGTCGTTTCGCCTCCCATCACACCACCTAAAATTTGCACTACGTCTTTTTCAATCTTCATACGTCCGCCAGAACCATAGCCCTTTTGACGGCGTTCAAGTTCTTTGTCAATAATGTCAGATGTGATAGAGAGTCCTGCAGGCATACCATCCAGGATTGTGGTTAATGAAGGACCGTGAGATTCACCAGCAGTGAGGAAGCGTAACACGATAAAACTCCGTAAGTGGCAAAGAGTAATTGGAGATTAGAGGTTGGAGAATTGTTGAACAGATGCGCTCATGATTTCTCGAGAGGGATTGTGTCCCGTCCAGATTTCAAAGGCAAGGGCCGCTTGTTCTATTAACATACCGAATCCGGTAGTGGCTGGCAATCCTTGTGAGCAAGCGTCTTTTACTAATTTTGTCTCACGTGGATTGTAGATCAAATCGTAAATTGCTGCATTGGGAGGAAAAAGTAAATTCTCGGGCCACGGAGATTGGTCAATATTTGGCGTCATGCCAATGGGTGTGGTGTTTACAACAAGTGAGATATTTGACAATTCGAGATTCGAGAGAGTGAAATTGGTGAGTTGTAACTGATAATTTGTAAATGAGTCCGCGAGTTGTTGTGCTTGTTCGATTCGACGGGCGGCAATGGTTACATCCCATCCATCATTGAATAAAGCATAGACGATTGCACGCGCAGAACCACCAGCACCGAGAACCAAGGCGGAAGGCGGAAGGTAGAAGGATGAAAATTCGAACGCGCGTTTTAGGTCTGTAAGAAAGCCTCGAGCATCGGTGTTTTCGCCGATCAATTTATCGTTGTGTAAATAAATTGTGTTTACCGCGCCGATAGCTTGGGCAGTTGAGGTTAGTTCATCAAGAAAGTGGATAACATTTTGTTTATGTGGAATGGTGACATTGAGCCCATGAATTTCGCCAGAGTGGACTTGGGCAAGTAAATGTTTCAAGCCCTGTTTATCATCAGGATGAATAGGGAATAAGGAGTAGTCTCCTTGCAACTCACAAGATTGAAGGGCCGCGGCGTGAATTTGTGGGGAAAAACTATGGCTAAGAGGATAACCGATTAAACCCAGTTTGAAGGTTTGAATGTTGGAAGGTTGCATGTTGATCAACGCAAAGAATCCAGAACTTCAAAAAACTTCGGAAAGGTCTTGGCTACACAAGATGGATTCTCAATCGTAATGCCGTCCGCACGTAGACCGATTAGTGAAAAGGCCATTGCCATGCGATGATCGTT
>WNFX01022258.1_pt1 | contig 11749 bp, 12 predicted proteins | sample 5400111 | NCBI WGS metagenome assembly WNFX01 (sample SAMN13153363, study PRJNA577476) | soil metagenome | isolation source: 40 cm soil or saprolite under grassland replicate 1 | place: USA:California | collected 2016-06-15
CCCTTGCCGGCTTCCGGTCGAGTCCTTGCGGCTGTGCGCCGCCGCCGGCATGGTCCGCGTCGGGACCGTGGCCCTGGACGGCACCAAGCTGGCCGGCAACGCCGCCGACAAGGCCAACCGCACCCACGACCAGCTCGAGGCCGCGGTCGCCGAGATCCTCCGGCAGGCCGCCGAGACCGACCAGCACGAGGATCGCCTGTTCGGGGATGCCCGTGGCGATGAGCTGCCCCAAGCCCTTGCCAGCAAGGCTGGCCGGCTGGCGCGGCTGCGCCAGGCCAAGGCCCAGCTGGAGGCCGACGCCACCGCCCGCGAGCGGGCCTACCAGCAGCGCGTGGCCGCCCACACCGAGGCAGCCAAGGCCAAGGGCACAACGCCCCGCACGCTCAAGCGGCGCCCACAGGAGACCCCCAACCCCAAGGCGACCGCCAACGTCACCGACCCGGACAGCCGCTTTCTGTCCACGCGCAAGGGCAATCTGCAGGGCTACAACGCTCAGGCGGTCACCACCTTGGAGCAGGTGATCGTCGCCGCCGAGCTCACCGACGTCCACCAGCTCGACCCCATGCTCAAGGCTACGGCCGCCACGCTGGCCGCCGCCGGGATCCACGAGCGACCCGAGGCGGCGCTGGCGGACTCCAGCTCCCGCATGTGCTCGGTCCGGACGACGAGTCCGACCGTGAGCCGATCACCAGTCCCTATGGCTGGCTGCGACATCGGGACGAGTCCTTTCCGCAACGGGCTGTTAACCTTGTGATTTAACCCTTCGGCATGTCGAGCTGGCCGTCGAACGAGGTCGGCGGTCGCTTGGTGGTGATGGTGGGTCGGTCAGGCGGCCTTGGCGGTGGTGGTCGCCTTCTTCTTGTTCTTCCTGGGCTTGCTGGTGGGCTTTTTGACCGCCGGGTAGCGGGTCGCAGGCCCGCGGCGGCTGCCCTTGGGGCGGCCCGGGGAGCGCCTGCGGGTTTCGGCGCGCTGGCCGGGGAGCCCAGTGCGCACAGCAGTCGCGGAAACCCGCGCCGCACCCGGTAGGGTGACAGCCGCGGCGGTGGCCGCAGCCGTCCCACGGCAGCCGCGCATCGACCACGACCTGGCGGGCCAGGCGCAGCTGTGTGTAGGCGGCCAGCACCAGCCAGGTCCAACGGTCGGCCTGCTCGGGATGGCGCGGGCGAGGGGTGGTCCAGCCAAGCGTCTGCTTACAAAGGCGGACGGTGTGCTCAAGGTCGAACCTGCGAATGTAGGCCCGCCAGGCAAGCTCCAGGTCGAGGTCGCCGGGGCCGGCCCACCACAGCCACAGCACCTTCGGCGGGCGGGTGCGGGCGGGAACCCGCTCGACCTGGACGCGGATGATGGTGCCGCGCACGATCGGCCGGGGCCCACCGGTGCCGTGGCGAGGGTGGCGCTGCTGCTTGGGATGCAGCCCGGCCCATGCCTGCACCGTGACCGTGCCGTACTGGTGGTCATGGCAGCCGAGGGTGGCGGTCGGGGCGGGCCAGGTGGTCTGGTCGGTGTCGTCCAAGGGATGCAGGCGGCGGGCATCCACCGGGGCGGTCCAGGAGTCACGGTCGAAGCTGAGCTGGCAGACCCACTGGAACGCCCAGCCGGCGACGATCGGCTGGCCAGCCGAGTGGCGAGAGGGATGATAGTAGTAGCCGCGCTGGGGCGAGCATTCGGCGTCGCAGCGCGGCCAGGTAGTCACATCCACGGCGAACACCAGCGGGTCGGCGGCGGGCAGGCTTGTGACCAGCAGGTCGCGGAGCCGCTCGGCGTCGATCCGGCCGCACGCCAGCGCAGCGTAGGCGCTGCCCCAGCCGCGCCGGTGGGTCGGCTCCAGGCTCAGGTGCGGAAGCGACAGAAAGCTGTCGGCGCTCAGCAAAGCGTCGCCCAGTTCGAACAGGGCATCGCCGCGGCGGGTGCAGCAGGCGCGCAGCTCGGTCCGGAACGCGCCGAGCCGCGCGAGGGGGAAGATGGCATCGGCATGGCCGCACAGCCTGCCAGCCACGACCGTCACAGGCAAGCTGAGCTGCGCAAATACCCCTGCCCAGGGGAATCCTCCAGCCGCCCCTGCCTGCGCCTGGCTTGCATGGCGTGGCTTGGACTGCCACCGCCTGGCGCTACCATCCTGACGGTGCACCACCCCTGGCAGGCTGCGACCCCTGGGAGGTGGCTCCGATGGTCCGGACCACGCCACCACCGCCGCTGGACATCACTGCGGTCTTTCCCGAGCTTGGCCTCCTGGGCCGGCGGCGGTGGTAGCTGACGAGGCCAACGAAAGGAGAACCGAAATGGGAAAGATCGTCGTGAGCGAAAACGTCTCACTCGACGGAGTCGTCCAGGACCCGGCCGGTGACGAAGGCTTCAGCCGCGGCGGCTGGGTCGGCCTGATCAAGGATCGCCCAGAGCTCAACAAGCTCACGCTCGACGAGGCCCTGGGCTCCGAGGCCCAGCTGATGGGTCGGCGGACCTACGACTGGTTCGCCGCGCGGTGGCCATCCCGGAGTGGCGAGTTGGCGGACCGGTTGAACAGCATGCCCAAGTACGTCGTGTCCTCGACCCTCGAGAATCCCGACTGGAACAACTCGACGGTACTCAAGGGCGACGTGATTCACGAGGTCTCGAAGCTGAAGCAGGAGCTCGACGGGGAAATCGTCGTCCCCGCCAGCTTCCAGCTCGTACCCACGCTGATGGAGCACGACCTCGTCGACGAGCTGCGGCTGAAGATCTACCCGGTCGTGCTCGGCGCCGGCAAGCGCCTCTTCGGCGAGACCAGCGACAAGAAACCGATGCGCCTCGTCGACACCCAGACCGTCGACGGCGACGTCGTCTTCCTCGCCTACGAGCGCGTCCGAGACGCCTAGGTGGCGTCGGACGGCGCTAGCGTTCCGAGAAGGCTCTCGGCTGCTCTCCGCCGGACACGGCCATGAACGCGCTCGCGCACTGCGCCGAGGCGCTGTACACGACCGGCCGCGCTGAGGAGACGGAGCCGGTGTGTCGCTAACGCGGATTTCCACGCAACTGGTTCGGCGCGAGGTTCAGGCGAACTCGTAGCGCAGGATGCGGTTGCCCCACCAGGGGACGGTGGTCTGGGCGGGGAGGCTGGCTTTGCGCAGGACGGGTGGGTAGGCGCGTCGCTCCAGGCGGATGGTGATGGAGTCGCCGTGGTGGATGATCGTGCCCGGGGTTTCCAGGAAGCGGCGCTGGAGGGTGTCGGGGGTGATGGCGTGGTAGCCGGGTAGCCGGGCGCGTAGGGCGGCCAGCAGGGCCTGGGCCAGGACGGCGAGCATGACGTCCAGGTCGACGTTGAGGTTGACGGTGCTGGACAGGGCGTCGGTGCAGAAGGCGCGGATGATCTCGGCGAGGCGCTGTTCGATGGTCATGCGGCGGGCGTAGTGGCTGATCAGGGTCTTGAGGCTGGCCTGGCTGTGGTTGGTGATGATGACGGTGGGTGTCTGGTGGCCCAGGCCGGTGACGATGAGCTGGCGGACGGTGCCGGGGTAGTCCGAGAGTGGGACCGCGGTGTCCTCGTGCACCTTGGGCTTGTTGTAGGGGCCGGGCCGGTCCAGGGTGATGGTTGAAAAGTCCTTGCTGGTCAGGCTGTTGATGTACTTGACCAGGGTGGGTGAGCGCATCCGCAGGGTGAGGAACTTGACGCCGCGGGCGTCCAGCTCGCCCAGCACCTTGTGGGTGGTGAGCTTTTGGTCCATGACCAGCAGGTGCGGGTCGTGGCCGCTGACGGTCTTCCAGTGGTCGCAGAACGCGATGACCTCGCGGGCCTGGGTGGCCTTGGAGATGTCGGCGCCTGCGTAGACGAGGTTGTGGGTGCCGGAGTCCTGGGCGAAGAAGGTCAGCACCGAGCGGGCACGCTGGGAGCGGGTGGGCACGTGGTGGCGTTCCAGCATTGGGTCGCGGCCCCAGTGCATGACCGCGTGGAAGTCCAGGTCGAAGATCGCCTGCTCGCCGGTGGCCAGCCCGGCGGAGATCAGCTGCTGGTCGAGGGCGGCCAGGAAGCCGCGCTGGTGGTCGTGGGCCAGCCGGTAGGAGTAGCTGGAAAGCGCCGACTTCTTTGGCAGGGTCCCAAGCCCGGCGAGCAGGCCGGCGGCAGGGTCTGCCAGCAGGTCGTCGACGTGGGACACCCGCCGGGTCCTGGTGAGCTTGAGCGCCAGCAGCGACAACAGCCAGGATGTAGCGGGGATGACGCGGGTGCCGGGGTAGCCGGCCTTGCGGACCAGGTCGGGCAGGTCCAGGGCGGCCAGGTCGGGGATGACCAGCAGCAGCCCGGCCCTGGTGGTGTCCAGCCGATGGGGCCAGGCGGCCAAGTCCAGCACCGCGGCCCGGGGCAGGCGAGTGTCGCGGCCGGCAGTGGCCGGGGAGCTGCTCTCGGCGGGGGCCGGACCGCGCAGCAGCCGGCCGAACCCCTCCTCGGCGAGGATCTCGGCGACGCTGGTGCGGTTGAGCGGGGTGTGCTCGGCGGTCAGCCGGGCGGAGATCTCAAGGTGGACAGGCCTTGGCGGCGCAGCTGGATCACCCGGCCCCGTGCCCGCTCTTTGGCCGGCGCGACCCCTGGTGGCGGGCCGGGCTTGCGGGGTGGGGCAAACAGCTCCAGCTTCCCGGCCCGCCACTCACGCACGAGGTTGACCATCGCCCAGCGGGTGTAGCCGAACCGGTCGGCTGCTTGCTGGTAGGTCAGCCCGTGCACGAAGAACGCGCGCAGCGCCTCGTAGCGGCGGTGGTTGACCTGTGCCGGCGTGGTGAACCACTCGGCCCTATCGCGTTGTGGTGATCTGGCTGCCATATCGCGGTTCTACCACATGCATCCCGGTCCCGGTTGCAGCCTGATCGCGCCCTGAAGATGCCCTTTCGTACCTGGTTGTCCTGGCACGATCTGGGTGGTGCAGCCCTGGCCTGGGCAGCGTCACGACACGATAACAAATCACACCGATGCCATTAACAGGCGATCATCACAAGGTCATAGCTCGAATGCTCGACGGTGATGAGATGGTTTCACCAGGTCACCGAGGTGGCGAGCCAGCCGTCGCTCCTGACTCCAGGCGTGAAGGTTGCGCCAATGAGCTTCGTGGAAATCCGCGCTAGCGGGCGCGCCGCTGATCTCGCGCTGGCTGCCGGTCGTGGTCGACAGCGGCCACGACCTCGAGGCGCGGCGAGGCCTGCTCAAGGGGGCGATGCACACCGGCGCCGGCGTTCCGCAAGCCGCTACCGGTCGCCCTCGCCGCGGCGCAGCACAGAGTTGGGCGCAGCCAGCGTCATCGGCGGCCCGTTCACCAGCAACGGGGTGTTCGCATGATGCCACCCCAAGACCGCAGTGCCGCTGCGGGCTGCGCATGCACCCTGGCGGTAGTCGGCGTCGTCGGCGACGACGACATGGGCGGCCAGCACGGGCGGCCCGCTGGTCATCGTCCAGACGTGCAGGTCGTGCACGTCCACCACCTCTGGCTGGCCAAGCATCTGCCGGCGGACCTCGGCCAGGTTGATCCCCTTGGGGCTGACCTCCAGCAGCACGTCGACCGCCCTGCGCAGCAGCGTCCAGGTGCGGCACACGATCAGCAGGCCGATGGGCAGCGCGGCGATGGGGTCGGCCCGCTGCAGCCGGTCAGCCCGATGACGCCGGCCGTGACCAGCACCGCGACCGCGCCGAACAGGCCGATCACCACCTCGCGCGACCCTGCATCGACGGTGCGGCGCTCGACCTGGCCATGGCGGAGCAGCCACAGCCAGCAGCCGTTGCCGACCAGGGCGACGGTGCCGAACACCAGCAGAATGCCGCTTGCGACCTCGGTGGGGTGCAACAGCCGGCGAACCGCCTCGACCACGACGTAGGCGCCGACCCCAAACAGCAGCACCGCGTTGACGCAGGCGGCCAGGAGCTGCAGCCGGTAGTAGCCGAAGGTCTGCTCGGGCGTGGCTGGCCGGGCCACCAGCCACAGCAGCAGCAACAGCAGGCCGATCCCGGCGGCATCGGTGGCCATGCGACCGGCCTCGGCCAACAGCACAAGGCTGCCCGACAGCAGCGCCCCAACCACCTCCATCGCCAGGAGGGCGCAGATGACGGCCAGCAGCACGGCCAGCCGGCCGCGGTAGCTGTGACCCTTAGCGCCGGCCCTGTGCCGGTAGTCGGAGCCCATCAGCTTATGACCCATCGCTGGGGATGGTGGCGATGCGCCGGTCCCGGCAGGCGCATCGTTGCCCACGCCTGGGCCGCAATGGCGGCGCTGGAAGCGGGACCGCAGGGTCAGGTGATCGTCACCATCCCGACCATCTGCTTGGGGTGGTACTTGCAGTGGAACTGAAAGGTCCCCGGCCCCGGGGCGGTGAAGGCGACCTTCACGGTCTGGCCGTCCTCCACGTCCTTGTTCGCCTTGGCAGCCCGCAAACGTGAAATTGTGCTCGACCGTGTCCTTGTTTTGGACCGTGACCGTGACCTTCTGGCCTGCCTTAAAGCTCAGCTTGGTCGTCTTCCACTCGCAGCCTCGTCGGGGCCGGCAGCACCGGTGGTACTGGCCGGTACCACCGCGCCGCGCCGTCGGTCGGAGCGGTGAGACTGCGGCCGGTGTGGGAGCATCAGCGGCCTCCCCGCGATCCGAGCTGCTCCTGGCCTCGCGCACTGGCTTGCCCACCGCGCGCCCTGGGATCGTGGCCCAGACGCGCCCGTTAGTGCATCACGGAGTGGCCCATGCTGACCTTGTGGAGCCTCGTGCGCTTCCTCCACGTCCTGTCGGCCATGACCTGGGTAGGCGGCCAGTTGCTGCTCAGCCTGCTGCTGCTGCCGATCCTGCGGCGCCGTCTGCCTGACCAGATCCGCGCGCCGGTGACCAGGGAGATCGGCGTGCGGTTCGGGGTGTTCACCGTCGCAGTGTTCCTGCCCGTGCAGGTCGCCACCGGCATCGCTCTGGCCGCCCACCGTGGGGTGACGCTGACCAGCCTCACCCAGCCCGGCTACGGGCGGATACTCAGCGAGAAGATCGGCCTGTTCGCGGTGGTGCTGCTGCTGTCCGGCGGACACGGTGTCGCCGTCGGTCGGGGCCACGACCGACGCGCCCGGCTGCTGGCCATCGCCACGCTGCTCGGGTCGGTCGGGGTGGTCCTGCTCGCCACCCTGCTGGTGCTCCGTCATGCCGCTGGAGCCGCGCAGCCAGCCTCGCCGGCCGTCCGCTTTGCCAGCCATAGGTGGCCGGCACCGCGCCGCTGCGACCGCACAACGAGCGGCCGCTGAGGCTCAGTTGTCCAGATAGGCTCTGATCGCGTCGGCGACGGTTGCGGCGTCCCTGGAGAAGCCGTGCAGGATGCCGCAGGCCCGGCGGATCAGCCACTGCAGCCCGAGGTAGAAGACGCCGGGCGCGGCCGCGGCGGCGTCCTGGCGCCTGGGTTGCCCGTCGGCGTCGAGCAGGGCGGGTCCAGGAAGGAGAAGTCGCCGCCGAACCGGTGCACCACACACCACGCTGCCGATGCTCTCCGGCGCAGGTCCAGCGCGGTCGGCGGGTCCAGCTCCACGGGCCCATCGGTGGCGTTGGGCTCGGCGGGCGGTGCGTCCAGGCCGCGGCGGCGGATGTGGTCATCGACCATGGTCCGCACCCGCGCGGCGAAGGCGTCCCGGCGGCGATGTTCGCCTGGACGCTCCAGTCGAAGCTGACCCGCTCGCCTTGTCGGCGTGAACCTCGTCAGGTCGGGTGCGTCGCCGACCCGACGGCGTACGGACCGGCGGCACGTCCTCCAGCAGCGCCGGGAACATGGCGGCGCACCCGCATGTGTCGGGGCTTTGCCGGCCATCAGAGATTGTTGGCGTCGGCCAGTGCTGGGATGGTGGCGGTCGAGGTGTCGGCCGCATGCCCAAGGTGGGGCAGCCCGAACAGGGTCTCCACTGAGCGCAGCAAAGAGTAGTGGCTGTAGACGGTATCGTCGAGGCGGGGCCGCACCCGCGGGCCGGTCACGACGGTGAAGACCCGGTTGTCGTCGGCCGTGCCCTCGTCGAAGGTGACCACCAGCCGGGTGTCGGGCCGCCAGCCTGACGAGGCCACCAGCCGGCTGTAAAGGTCGCGCAGCCAGCCGTCGGCGACGCTGACCGGGCCGTCGTGCATGTCGTGCTCGAGGTCGGGAACCACGAAGGCGAAGCGGGGCAGGCGGCCGGCTGCCAGGTCGGTGGCGAACTGGGAGAAGGGCACCACCTTGTGGCACTGCCCCGGGGAGCGGCGGACGGCTCCGAAGTACACGAACGGGTCGTGCCTCTTGACGTAGGCGCCCAAGTGGGCCACGTCAGAGCAGGGTGCCGGTAGGCCTTGCATGTAGGCCTTCCAGGGGATCCCGGCGTGCTCCAGCTGGCTGGCGAGGTTGGGCCCAGTGAGCGTGCAGCCTGTGCAATCGGAGGTAGTGATGCCCTGGGTGCGGCCACTGACCATGGCGAGGTAGTTGGGCAAAGAGTGATGGGTGATGGCGTGGTAGGCGGTGAGCAGGACACCCCGGCTGGCGAGTTGGTTCAGGAACGGTGCCCGCGGCGAGCCGAGGATCTGGTTGAGGGTGTGATTCTCCTCGACCACCACGACGACATGGGCCGCTTGGCCGGCGCCGTTCTGGGTGGTGCATGCGGACACGACCAGCACGAGCAGGACGGCGAGGCTGCTGCCGTTCCTGCTGCGCCGCCGCAGTTCCTCGCCCCTTGCCGACCACAGCCTGGCCGGCAACGATGCGCCGGTGGAGCCACGCGGAGACCAGCGCCAGACGGACGACGCTGGAGACCCGACCAGCTTGGTGAGGCCCTGCCGCAGCGGGCCGATGGCGATGTTTTGCAGGTAGCTGATCATCGGAGTTGATGCTTCTGGTGCGCTGATGCCCGGGCGACTGTAGGAAGCTGTGGATGAGCGAGGGGTGAGACAGCTGCACGGGATAAGTCAGCGGTCTCAGGAGGGACGTGGCCAGGCCCATTCCGGCTCGACATTCCGTTCGTCGCTTCGGCAATTTCGTTTTCAGGCTGGGCGTGGTCGACCAGACGATGCAGCCGACAAGGGTGTCGCTGTGGCTTCGACCTCCCGCCAGAGCAGAGCGTCTCAGGACCACGGCGGTTCAGTGGCGCATCGCCCTGCTGCACGGCCGGGCGGAGCTTCGCGATCCAGTCTAGGTGTTGTGAAACAGCCCGGTAAGTGTCAATCGGCAAACTCACGGCTCTGGAGGCGGTAGTTCACCAGTGCTGCTGGCAGCGCAGATCACGGGCCGATCCGGCGCTTGGCGGTCCAGGCTGGGCGCCGACACCCGCGGCACCGGCGCTTGCGTGCGTGCTGGCCAGGATGGCCGTTCCAGCGCAGCATTGACAGGCCGACACCTGCGAGAGGTCAACACCCACTTCAACCGGTCAATGCCGCAGTATCGGGCAGTCACGACCACGACGAAGCCCTGGAGCCGGGCGATAATCATCTGCAAGAGCGCCTTCCTTCCGTGTCGCCGGAATGGGCAATCCTTTTAGAGTGTGTCTGGCCCTATGCGGGTTCTCAGTAGATCTTTCGTGTCTCACCAGCATGTCGGTCTACTTGTCGTTCCACGATAGATCGATGAGAGGCCGGCCGGCGTGTCGTCGACGGTTGTCGATGTGACGCTGTCACGATCGCGGTATGGCGATAGCGCTTCATCTCCCTGCGTCAGGGAAATCCACTTCGATGTCGAGGCCACCTTCGGGTCGGGCACGTGGGATGAGCGTGGCGCCGTGGGCGCTGACGATGGCGCGGACGATGGCCAGGCCAAGTCCGTGTCCGCCGGTGTGTCGGATTCGCTCGCTGCCGAGTTGTTGGAAGGGCTGGAAAAGACGCTCGACCTCGTTGGGTGGGATCACTGGTCCGGTGTTCTTTACCGTAATGCTTGCGCGTCCTGCGGTCGTTGTCGTTGCTATCTCGATCCGGCCTCGGGCCGCGTTGTGGCGTAGAGCGTTATCCACCAGGTTCGCCACCAAGCTCTCTACCAGTTTCGGGTCACCCGTCGCTGGGGCTGTTGCGAGCGTTGTGTCGACGTGGATGCCTCGGCGCTGGGCTTCCTGGTGGCGCGCCAGGACGACGTTCCCGGCGATTTCGGCGAGGTCGAAGGGTTCCCGCTGCTCGATTCCCTGTTCGCTGCTTGCCAGTGTGAGCAGCGCCTCGATGAGGCGTTCCTGCTGCTGGCCCAGCGCCAGGACGTCCTGGCAGCTGGATCGCAATGTCTCGGCGGTGGCGTCTGGATCGGCGAGTGCCACTTGGAGCAGGGTCCGCTCGGCGGTGAGCGGGGTTCGTAGTTCGTGAGAGGCGTTGGCCACGAAGTGCCGCTGCGACTCAAACGATGTCTGGAGTCGCTCGAACAGGTCGTCGAGCGTTTCTGCGAGTTCCTTGAACTCGTCGTCGCGGCCGCTGAGGCTGAGGCGGCGGTGCAGGTTGCTGGCGGAGATGTCCCGGGCGGTTGCGGTGATGGTGCGCAGGGGTCGCAGGAACCGGCCGGCGATCAGCCAGCCGAGCACCAGTGAGATCACGACCATGACCGCGAGGCCCACAGCGGAGGCGATGAGCGGTAGGTGGAGGTCAGTGCCCTGCGGGGCGCTCGGGGCCACGCCGCCTTGCGAGCCCGCGGGGACCGTGTGCTTGGCCCCGACAAGCGGGATGGTGAGCAGGGCGGCGCCGGAGAGGAAGAAGGGTCCGGCGTAGAGCAGGGTGAGCCGCATCTGCAACGTGGGTCGGGGAACGCGGAGTACCGAGGCCGGTTTGTGGGGGCGGGGCATCACGGTTCTCCGATCCGGTATCCGCCGCGTTCGGTGTGGACGACCGGCGGGTCGCCGAGCTTGGTCCGTAGCCGCCGTATCGTGGTCTTGACCGCGGTGGTGAAGGGGTCGGCCGCTTCGTCCCAGACTCGTTCGAGTAGCTCCTCGGCGGAGACCAGCCTGCCGGCGGAGGCGAGCAGGCACTCCAGGACGGCGAACTCCTTCGGGCTGAGCTCAAGACGCCGCCCGGCACGGAACGCGACCCGGCGGCTCGGGTCGAGGGTGATGTCACCGCTTTCAAGCGTCGGGGGCAGCGCTGCGGCGGAGCGGCGCCCGAGAGCACGGATGCGGGCCACGAGCTCGGAGAAGTCGAAGGGTTTCGGCAGGTAGTCGTCGGCGCCCAGCCCGAGGCCGTCGACTCGCTGCTGGACGGTACTGGCCGCTGTCAGCATCAACACCCGGCTCTCAGCGCGTCCGGCCACGATCCTTCGGCAGACCTCGTCGCCGTGCACCCCGGGCAGGTCCCGGTCCAGCACCACGACGTCATAGCGGGTGACGGCCAGATGGTCGAGTGCGTCGTTCCCGTCGAGGGCCACGTCGACCGCCATGCCCTCGCGGCGCAATCCGGTCCCGATCGTGCGGGCCAGGATTTCGAAGTCTTCAACGACCAGCACTCTCATGATCTTCTCGTGATCCTTCTCGACGGCCCGGGACTCCGCCCAGCTGGGGCGGTGCGCTAACGGTCCAACGATGCCAGGTCGCCGGTGGCGGCACGGTGTCAGCACGGTGTCCGACGCTGACACTCTGCTGACACCGGCGCTGGCGTACAACCACCTTCGACGCGGCATCCACCGGCTGAGAAGGACCATCACATGAGCGACGCGACCATCGTCGTCAGCGGTCTGCGCAAGCGGTTCGGGCCGACCGTTGCCCTGGACGGGATGTCGTTCACCGTCCAGCCGGGGCAGGTCACCGGCTTTGTCGGCCCCAACGGTGCCGGGAAGTCCACCACCATGCGGGTGATCCTGGGCCTGGACG
>WNFX01008589.1_pt1 | contig 11748 bp, 9 predicted proteins | sample 5400111 | NCBI WGS metagenome assembly WNFX01 (sample SAMN13153363, study PRJNA577476) | soil metagenome | isolation source: 40 cm soil or saprolite under grassland replicate 1 | place: USA:California | collected 2016-06-15
AGGATGTTGGCCTTAACGATATGCGCTATGCCATAGGCGCGGGCTTGCGCTACAAACTGCCGGTCGGCCCGATTCGCCTCGATTACGGCATCAATCCCGATCCGCACCCCGATGAAGATTTCGGCGCGTTCCATTTCAGCTTTGGCTTTGCGTTTTGAAAGCAATTTCGAAGTCCGTATATGATGCCGCAATCGCTAGGTGATAGTTCGCCCGAGGAATTCCGCAAGCAGTTGCACGAGCTGGCGGATTGGATTGCCGATTTCCGGCAAAATATAGAATCGCTGCGCGTCGCGCCGAATGACAAACCGGGCGCGATCCTGGCCGCCCTTCCGGCGCAAGCGCCTGAGCAGGGCGAACCGTTCGAGAAAATTCTGGCTGACGTCGATCGGCTCATCGTGCCCGGCTTGGTGCACTGGGGGCATCCGATGTTTCTTGGCTATTTTGGGTGGACGACAACTGCGCCTGGAATTCTGGGTGAGATCATCACGGCGCCCTTGAATGTGAACGCGATGACTTGGCGCACATCGCCGGCGGCGACCGAGCTCGAAACGCTGGTAATCGATTGGCTCCGGCAATGGATGCATTTGCCGAAAGACTTCGATGGCGTTGTGTACGACACCGCATCGGTAGGCGTGATGCACGCGCTCGCTGCCGCGCGCGAAGAAGCTGCGCCATCGACGCGAAAACGTGGACTCGTCGGCGCGGGCGCGCCAGTATTTCGCATTTACGCTTCCGAACAAGCGCACAGCTCGGCGGAAAAAGCCGCGATCGCACTTGGACTCGGCGAAGAAAATGTCCAGAGGGTTCCGGTTGATGCGGAGTTTCGAATGGATGCCGCGGCGTTGCGCGAAATGATCGCACAAGATGGGCAACGGAATTTTCAGCCGCTGGCTGTTGTAGCGACGGTCGGGACAACATCTACAGCGGCCGTCGATCCGGTTCCGGAAATCGCGAAAGTCTGCCACGAAAACAGGATGTGGCTTCACATCGATGGCGCGTACGGCGCCGGCTTCGCTATTTTGCCGGAGTGCAAATCGTTGACTGATGGTTGGAGCGACGCCGACTCGATTGTTGTGAATCCGCACAAGAGCCTGTTCGTGCCGCTCGATTTCAGTGTCCTTTATGTGCGCAATCTCGAACGACTGCGGCGCGTCTTTACTCTGATACCGGAATATTTGCGAGGTGATACCGTCGAAGCCCAAAAAAATTATATGGATTACGGGATTCAGCTCGGCCGAAGGTTCCGAGCGCTTAAAGCGTGGGTGATCTGGCGCTCGTTAGGCCGCACCGGAATGGTTGCACGCATGCGCGAACAAATCCGTTTGGCAAACCTGCTTGCTAGGTGGATCAAAACCGACGATCGCTTCGAGCTCGCTGCACCGGTCAGCATGGGCGTTGTTTGTTTCCAGTTTGTTGGCGGCGACCAAAATGAGATCGACAGATTGAACAGCCAGATCGTGGAGCGCATCAACGCCGCCGGGCGTGCTTATCTTACGCAGACAAAATTACGCGGCCGCACCGTCATGCGGATTGGTCTGGGCAATGTGCTTACCACCGAGCAACATCTGCGTGACGCTTGGGAGCTGATTCAAAAGGAATGTTCTTCCGCCGGGAGCCCCATGGTGCGGCCTTGACGGACTTGCGGCAACTTCGAAGCTCCAAGGATGTTAAATAAATCTAGACCAGGCGAAGAATGCTTACCCCGCTGGCTTCTCTGCCTGGGTCAGATGCGCAGTCATTGGGTTACTTGGCGGGAAAAGGGAGGAAGAAATTATGGATCAGCAAATCTTTAAGTTTAAAACGTTCATTCTGTTACTGGCCGTTACCAGTTTTGCGTGGTCGCCAATGGCGCAAGCCGAAAGTCCCGTGCGCGTCTATCAAGGCTACAGTACCGCCGCAGGCGACCAGGCGCTGCACAGCCTCACTAATGGCGTCTGGAACACGGCCATCGGCAGTTGGGCGCTTCTTAGTGACACTAGCGGTGCCTGCAACGCGGCTGTGGGTAACAATGCGATGCGTTCTAATTCAACGGGAACGGACAACACGGCCGTTGGTATTCAAGCGCTCCGCGATAACACGACCGGCAGCAAGAACACCGCATTGGGTTATTTGGCCGGAATAAATCTCACCACCGGCAGCAATAACATCGATATCGGAAACGCGGGCGCTGCTGGCGAAAGCTTCACCATTCGCATTGGCAGTCCAGCTCAGACAAGAACGTTTATTGCCGGCATCCGTGAAGTGACCACGGCAAGCACTAACGCCATACCTGTCTTGATCGACTCTTATGGTCAGCTTGGCACCGCCAGTTCCTCTGCGCGATTCAAGAAAGATATCCAACCCATGGATCAGACGAGCGAGTCTATCCTCGCGCTCAAACCGGTCACGTTTCATTACAAGCACGCCAACACTGACATGCTGCAATTTGGCTTGGTAGCCGAGGACGTGGCGAAGGTGAATCCGGACCTGGTGGTGCGCGACAAGAATGGCGAGATTTACTCGGTCCGCTATGACGCAGTCAATGCGATGCTGCTCAATGAGTTCCTAAAGGAGCACCGGAAAGTCGAGGAGCAACAAGCGACGATCGGCGACCTAAGATCGACAATCGCGCAGCAACAGAAGGCGATGCAGGCGCTAGCCGCGCAATTAAGTGCGCAAGACGCCAAGATTGAGAAGGTGAGTGCGCAGATTGCGACGAGTCGCCTGGTACCACAAGTGGTGGACAACAGGTAAGCGAGGTCGTCATTGTGGGGTGCGCCAAACATCGGCGCGCGCATAGCGGGGGAGACAGAATTGGATGCTGCGATTTGCGGCTGTGCACGGCCGCCGTTAAAGTTGCGTTCCTATGATGAAGTTGCTGCGCAAGCATCGCCACTGGCTGATGATCGTCATCGCCGTTCTGGCGATTCCCTTCATTTTCTATTTCGTGCAACGGCCGGACTACGGTGCAATCCGCTCCGATCAATTCGCTCGCGTTTACGATCGCAATATTTCGATGCTGGAAGCCCAGCAGACGGTGCGTTTGCTCAACCTGGCGCAGGCGCTGGGCATGTCGGATTTCGTGCAGACCCTGACCGCAGGCGCGACTGAGCAGAACCAGCTTTATGTGCAATTCATTTTAAACTCGCTGATTTTGCGTCATGAATCGGTGCGCCTCGGCATTCGGCCGAACCCTTCCGAGATTGCCGACGTTGTGCGCAGGTTGCCTGCATTTCAGAGCGCGTCGGGGTTCGACATAAAGAAATTCAGTGATTTCGTAGAGAACACGCTCTCGCCGCTAGGTCTGGCCGAGGAACACATCGAGCAATTAGTCCGTGACCAGCTTTGCTTGAACGAAATTAAGCAGCTTTTGGCAGCAGGTGTCTCGATCCCCGAAGCAGAGATCAACGCGAATTATGAACGGGCCTACGACAAGTTATTCGTGAGTCTCATTCGGTTTCGGCCGGCGGATTTTGCCAAGGAAATCACCGTCAGCGATGAAGACGTGAAAAAATATTATGAGAGCCACAAACCTGAACTCAAAACCGAGGAGAAACGCAAGATCGAGTTTGTCAAACTCGCGTTAACCGAGGAGGAAAAGAAGCTCGGCGGCAGACAGCGCATTGAGGCGCTGCAAAAGCTTTCCGATCGCGCAAACGATTTCACTCAAGCCCTGCTCGAAAAGGATGCAGATTTCACGAAGGTAGCTGAGCGATTCCAGTTACCCGTCCGCGCGACTGGCGAGTTTAGCGGCGCGGCGCCGGACCCGCAGTTGAATGTAGATCCGAAACTTAGCCCTGCTGCGCTCCATTTGTCGAAGGAGGAGCCGAACAGCGATCCGATCCAGGTGGCGGACGGATTCTACATTTTACATCTTGTGGGAATCGTCGAGGCTCGGCCACTCACGATTGAAGAAGCGAAACCGAAAATCGTGGAAGCGATCAAGAGCTCGCGAGCTCGCGAGTTGATGTCAACGAAGGGCGCGGAACTCGTGCAACAACTGCGCGAGGCGACGAAGGCGAGCCAGCCGTTTGAAGCAGTAATTCAAAAAGCGGGCGCGAACGTAGAGAAGCTCCCGCCGTTTTCGCTTCTCGATGCAACGACAGAGGCTCAACTCAAAGAAGGAAAGCAGGAATCGCCGCCCGAACTTTTCGCAGTTAAGAATGCCGTTGCATATCTGAAATCGGGCGAGATTGGCGACTTTTTCCCGTCTGGCGAGATGGGACTCATTGCTATCCTGGAAAAACGTGAACCGTCGCCGGACTCAGGTGATCCCGCGAAGAAAGCAGCGTTTAAGGAACGGCTTCTAAATAACAGGCGGCAAATTGTTTTCTACGAGTGGCTGCGCGACCGGCAGCAGGCAGCCGGCGTGCAATTTGCCAGAGGCTGATTGCTGGAGCGGGAGCTGTATCAGCCGCAAGATTTGTGCGAATGGAACAAACGCTTGACGAAATTTTTGATGATGCAAATGGGGACCTCGCTATCGGCGATTTGGAAAGCGCCGCGAAAAAATACCGGCGCTGTATTGAGATCGCGCCCGATTTTTTTGATGGCTGGCACGCCCTCGGCATGGCGCTGATGAAACTGGGGCGTTTCGAGGAAGCAATCGAGGCGGGAAAAAAAGCGGTCGATCTTCGGCCTAACGATCAAATTGCTTGGACGAGCTTGTCGTTGTTTTATAATCGAGCAGGCAATATCAAAGAGGCAGAAGCCGCTGGCGCGAAGGCAAAAATCCTTTCCTGGGGCGGCAAAATCAGGTAGGGGCGGTTCACCGAACCGCCCGTGGCAATTACGGTCAATTGCCGCTACCAGATCTTCACTCGCTTATCGGCCGAGCGGATCATCGGCGAACCGTCAGGGATGTTAAATGCCCGTTGGAATTCCGGCAGGTTTGAAAACGGTCCGTCAACCCGATAACGCGCAGGGGAATGCGGGTCGGTGTTGAGACGCAATTTCAGATCTTCATCGCGCTGCTTGGATTTCCAAATCGTAGCGAACGACAGGAAGAAACGTTGCTCCGGCGTCAGGCCATCGATTTTTTTCTCACGTTCCTGCGGATTTTTATCGAGCGCTTTCTGCAGTGCGGCATAGGCGAGCTTCACACCGCCCAGATCGGCGATATTTTCGCCTTGAGTCAACTCGCCGTTGACATGCAAACCAGGCAACGGCTCGTATTCGTTGAATTGCTTTACGATTGCTTGTGATCGCTCTTTGAATTTCGCAGCCGATTGCGGCGTCCACCAGTCGCGCAGGTTCCCGGCCGCATCGAACTGGCGGCCCTGATCATCGAAACCGTGTGTCATTTCGTGCCCAATGACAGCGCCGATGCCGCCGTAATTGACCGCGTCGTCCGCATTCGCATAGAAAAATGGCGGCTGGAGAATTCCGGCAGGGAAGACGATCTCGTTCATGTTCGGATTGTAGTACGCGTTGACCGTCGGCGGCGTCATGCCCCAGTCCGTGGGATCGACAGGTTTGCCGATCTTGTTGAGTTCCCGCGTGGTTTCGAACTTTGCCGCGCGCATTGCATTCAAAACGAACGGCCCGCGATCGATGGGCAGCAGTGAATAATCGAGCCATTTGTCCGGATAGCCGATTTTCACTCGCATGGCAGCCAGTTTCTTGAGTGCTTCGCGCTTGGTCGGCTCATCCATCCAGTCCAGGGTTTTGATGCGGTCGGCGAGGGCCTCTTTCAAGTTGTTGACGAGCTCGAGTGCGCGGGCCTTGGCCTCCGGCGGAAAATGGAATGCCACGTACAATTTGCCGAGCGCCTCGCCGATCGCTTCTTCGGTGGAAGCGATTACGCGTTTCCAGCGCGGTTTGATCTTTTCAGTGCCGCGAAGGGTCCGGTCTTTGAAGTTGAAGTCTTCATCAACAAAATCCTTGGACAGTTCCTGCGCAGCTGCGTTGATGAGATGCCAGCGCAAATATGCTTTCCAATCGTCCAGCGGTGTGTTCTCGAACACTTGGTCGGCGGCTTTGAAGAATTCTGGCTGGTGCACGTTAACATCGCCAGGCTCCAGCAGATCGATGCTCTTGAAATAATCGCTCCAATTCCAGTCGGGCGTCAGATCCTGAAGGTGCCGCAACGGCATCCTGTTGTAATTCTTCTGCGGATCGCGCAGTTGGACTTGTGTTCGCGAGGCTTCGGCGAGCTTTGTCTCTAGCGCGAGAATCTTCTTGGCGTGATCAGCGGCCGTTTCGGCCGGTTCGCCGGTGAGTGTCAGCATTTTTGCAACATGCTCGACGTATTGATCGCGTAATTTTTTGGAGGCGGCATCGGTCTTCGTGTAGTAGTCGCGGTCTGGCAAGCCGAGCCCGCCCTGAACTGCTTGGGCGATTTCGTGCGTGCTGTCCTTGGCGTCCTGACCGGACGCAAACTCGAAAAGCGCGTCCACACCGATGCTGTGGAGGTGCGCGATTTCTTTGAGCAATTCACTGCGATCTTTGATGGACTCGATCTTTTTGAATTCGTCCTCCAATGGCCCGATGCGCATGGCTTCGATCGTCTTCTCATCCATGCCGCTAGCGTAGTAGTCGCCTACCTTTTGCGTCTCCGGCGCGAGTCGCGGATCGACCTGTGTGTTTTCCGCTTTTTCCGTGATGTCATGTAGCGCATCGTTGTTGTTTTCGATCAACTCGTTGAAGCTGCCCCAGCGCGAATATTCCGGCGGAATCTGTGTTCGTTTAATCCAACTGCCATTGGCGTAAATGAAGAAATCGTCCTGCGGCTTTACGGATGGGTCCCTGTTGTTGGGGTCCAGCGGCGGCGGATTTTTTTCGACCGGTGGTTTTGCGGTTTCGTCGACAGACTGAGGGGACGCGCTTGAAATAGGCGGTGGAGGTTTTTGGGAATTTGGCCCAACTGTCGGGCTTCCAAAAGGCTTTGGCTTTGGAGATTCACCTTGGACGCGAATGCTGAACAGGCAAAACAGCGCAACGAGGATCAGAATAAGTGAGTTCATTGCCTGGAAAGAAGAGTTGATGCCCTGCGGTTGTCTAATGCCGGTTAGACCGCTTTTCTGCTGCTTCCGTTGAAGAGGCATCCGTGACAAACGGATCTCTTTACAACAACTCGACCAGAACGATCGTTACAGTTGCTCGATTTTATATCCGCGTTTTTCCAGCAACCTGATAACGCTGTTCGGGCCGGCAAAGTGCAGCGCACCGGCGACAATGGCAGTCGGTTTACCGCTTTCCAGTTCTGCTACGATCCGTGGGATCCATTTGAGGTTTCGCTCGTCAACAAAACGCGCCGCGATCGAAGGCGCCTCCTTTCGGAACGGCGCATCTCCGGCCCAAAGCGTATCGGTATTCCCTGTTCGCCATGCCTTAAGCATCCGGTTAAATTCGACCGCGCCATTTTTGGGCCCGGTTAGGGCATCACGCAAAATGATTTCGCCATCGCGATCGGACAATCCGCCGAGCACCGCCACATGTTCATCAACTGACTCCAGGCCTCCAATCTCTCTTCTCATTTGTTTGGCTCGATCCACGAAGTAATTGTCGAGGCCGTGAACGGTCGAGACCTTGGTGTTGGAATTCTTGTCCACGAGATGCTGCGCGATCCACCACGGTTTGTAATCCAGCCCGCTGTCGAAACGTCTAACTTCAGACCTCTTTCCGCGCCGAGGATCAACATCGACTGCTACCACGTTTTGCCGGAGCCAGGCTAAAAGTTCCGGATGAATTTTCGAGCGGATATCTTGTCCGCGCGGGTATTTGGCGGCTGCAACAAATTTCTTTTCAAATTCGGCGTGCCGCGTTGGGTCAAACTCAAACAGGAGGCGTCTGGAATCTCTGAGTGCGATCTCATACGCAACGGGCAGCGGATAATCCTTTTTAGTCAGCGTGTGGATGGAGCCTACGAGATAAAAAGGCGCCTTTGCGTTGGTCACCCGCCAAACGCAACACCTCGGGAGCGCCTGCGCAGCGCCAGCTCGCATTGGTAAGACGAGCGCGAATGCGAACAGAGCGGATACGACCCAACGGCTGGTTTTTCTTGGGAAAAACAAAAACATTTCCGGTTTTTAGCAAAAAAAAAGGCCGAGTCAATTAATTCCGTACCGAATTTTGCTTTTGCAGCGACCGTTTGAGAGAAGCACGGTTTCTTGGTATTATGGCGCGCCAATGACCATCGCGGTGAAATGTTCCCTCGTTGTCGCGCTCGTGAGCATTTGCATCATGTCACACCGTGCATTCGGCGCGGCTGATTGGCAGATCATCAAGGTAAATGGTCACGATTATCTGACTATCGAAAATATCTCAAAGTTCTACGGATTGCCCGCTGAAGTCACATCCTCTGGCGATAAGGTTCAAACCGAGACAGTCAAGAATCCACTCGAGTTCGTCGGCGGCAGCCGAGAGGTCGTCATCAACGGAGCGCGCAGTTGGTTGTGCTTTCCCTTAATCGAGCAGGACGGAAAATTTCTTGTGTCGCGTACCGATGTAGCCAAAACCATTGAGCCTTTGGTTCGCCCGCATCGCGTGCCGAACGTTGGCAATGTTGAGACTGTCGTCCTGGATCCGGGACACGGAGGTCATGACAAAGGCGCAGTCTGCCGTTATGGGAGTGAAAAAGATTTTGCGCTGGACGTGGCGCGGAAGCTTTGCGCGCTTTTGCAGACAAAAGGACTGCGCGTGATCATGACTCGTGAAGGCGATTACTTCGTGCCGTTGGATGTGCGCGCCCAGATCGCCAATGCCGCCCGCAATTCCATTTTCGTGAGCATCCATTTCAACGCCACGAATGACGATCCCGATGCGACAGGTTTCGAGATTTTTTCGTTTACGCCGCGCGGAGCGCCCTCCACATCGGACAATGCGGTTACGCCCACTTCTCTGAGCATGCAGGCAGGTACGGTAGTGGATAATCAGAGCTTGGCGCTCTCGGCTTGTATTTATCATTCGTTGCTTGGCCACATCCCCGAGTTCGACCGCGGGATCAAGCGAGCGCGGTTTGCAGTCTTGCGCCTAACAAGAGTGCCGGCGGTATTGGTTGAAGGAGGGTTCCTGACAGAACGTGGCGAAAGCAGATTGATCGCGAACAAAGATTGGCGCGACAAGCTGGCGGCGGCAATCAGCGTAGGCATTGAAAATTATCACTCGCTGGCAGTCAAAAAGCAGCTTCCGATGCTCGTGGCCGATTATCGACGGCAAACCAAGTCAGCGCCGACTGAACCGGTTATTCGGGAAGGGGATTTGAAGGAAGCAGATTTAAGTCTAATCAACCTGATTGGTAAATCCGCCTTTCCGTCGCCGCAGCAGACTTCAACTCCTTCACAAAGAGTATCGATCGAGTCCGCCCCTATTGTTCCATGAGATTTCTGTGACGGCAGGCGTGCTTACCACGTCGAAGGTTTAGAGAAGGTGGGTCGCCTGCATTTTCTATATCCCGCAGCCGGCACGGCTGCCACTACAGGCGAGAGTTGATTGACTTCACAAATACGAGTCTGCGGGGGAGCCGCAGTGGCTGAGATGATCGGCGCGAAACGCTGATCGAACCCCTTGAACCTGATGCGGGTAATGCCGCCGAAGGGAGCGAGGGTCCGATGCCGGACTGGCAATTTCAGCCATGCGTGATTCCGCGCATGGCCTTTTTGTTGTCAGACAGAATTAACAAAATGAACAAAATGACTTCAGAAAAAGTCAACGGGGCAGATTCTGTCGATTCTGTTCATTCTGTCGAGAAGTCCTTGCCGAATTCGCGCAGGATTTACGTCGCCGGAAAACTGCATCCCGAAGTTCGCGTGCCGTTCCGCGAAATCTCACTCGCGCCGACGAAGTCAATAAATGGCGACATCGAGGTGAATGAGCCTGTGCGTGTTTACGACACGAGCGGCCTCTGGGGTGATCCCGATTTCCACGGCGACGTCACGCAAGGCCTGTCACCCTTACGCGCGAAATGGATACGCGACCGCGGCGATGTGGAGGAAATCGACGGGCGAAAGGTTCAGCCGCTAGTCGAAACGGCGAGGGTTCAGGATTCAGGTTTCAGGGTTCAGAAAAGCGCAAACCGTTGCGTGCATCCGCGGGCCATCCCGTGACGCAACTCTGGTACGCGCGACAAGGTATCATCACGCCCGAGATGGAATTCATCGCCATTCGCGAGAACCTCGGACGCGAAGCGCTTAAATTCGAAATTCGAAATTCGAAATTCGAGATTGCTCGCAATGATCTTGCCCACGAACACGGTGGCGAAAATTTTGGAGCCAATATCCCGGATCAAATAACATCGGAGTTCGTGGGGGCTGAGGTCGCCCGTGGCCGCGCCATCATCCCGGCCAACATTAATCATCCGGAAAGCGAGCCGATGATCATTGGCCGCAATTTCCTCGTAAAAATCAACGCCAACATTGGCAACAGCGCCGTCGCTTCGTCGATTGAAGAAGAAGTCGAGAAAATGCGTTGGGCGACGAAATGGGGCGCCGACACGGTGATGGATCTTTCCACCGGCAAAAACATTCATGCGACGCGGGAATGGATCATTCGCAACTCGCCAGTGCCCATCGGTACGGTGCCGATTTATCAGGCGCTCGAAAAAGTCGGCGGCCGCGCGGAGGAACTGACTTGGGAAATGTATCGAGACACGTTAATCGAACAGGCTGAGCAAGGTGTGGATTATTTTACGGTCCATGCGGGGGTGCTTCTGCGCTACATTCCGCTCACCGCGAACCGCGCCACCGGCATCGTCTCGCGCGGCGGCTCGATCATGGCCAAGTGGTGTCTGGCGCATCATCAGGAAAGTTTTCTCTACACGCATTGGGGCGAGATCTGCGAAATCATGGCCGCATACGACGTCAGCTTTTCCATCGGCGATGGCCTGAGGCCAGGCAGTATTGCTGACGCGAATGACGAGGCCCAGTTTGCTGAGTTATACACGCAAGGCGAGCTGACCAAGCGCGCGTGGAAACATCACGTGCAAGTGATGAACGAAGGCCCGGGTCACATCCCGATGCACATGATCAAGGAGAACATGGAGAAACAACTCGAGTGGTGCGACGAAGCACCCTTCTACACGCTCGGACCGCTCACCACCGACATCGCGCCCGGCTACGATCACATCACCAGCGCGATTGGCGCGGCGATGATTGGCTGGTACGGCACGGCCATGCTTTGCTACGTCACGCCGAAAGAGCATCTCGGCCTGCCTAACAAGAAAGACGTGAAAGATGGTGTCATCGCCTACAAAATCGCCGCCCACGCCGCTGATTTAGCGAAGGGCCATCCCGGCGCCCAATACCGCGACAACGCCATCAGCAAAGCGCGGTTCGAATTTCGCTGGGAAGATCAATTCAATCTCTCGCTCGATCCTGAGACCGCCCGCGAGTTTCATGATGAAACCCTTCCAATGGAAGGCGCCAAAACCGCGCACTTCTGCTCCATGTGCGGTCCTCACTTTTGTTCCATGCGAATTACCGAAGATGTTCGCCGCTACGCTAAGGAACAACAGTTGTCTGACGACGACGCACTAAAAGCCGGCATGGAACAAAAAGCTCGCGAGTTTAAAGAAGCAGGCGCCGAGATTTATTCGAAGGCATAAGGCTCCGCATTTTCATGTCACGCAGAAGCCTTGGCGAAGGCGGGTGCAGCATGAAGATAACGAGAGACAATACACCGACCAAGTGAGGGGAGAGAAAACGATGACTAACCATAAGACCGGAACACGTGAAGAGTGGCTTGCGGCCCGGCTGGAGCTGCTCAAGGCTGAGAAGGAACTGACGCGGCGCAGCGATGAGCTGGCGCGGCGGCGGCAGGAGTTGCCCTGGG
>WNFX01007626.1_pt1 | contig 11747 bp, 6 predicted proteins | sample 5400111 | NCBI WGS metagenome assembly WNFX01 (sample SAMN13153363, study PRJNA577476) | soil metagenome | isolation source: 40 cm soil or saprolite under grassland replicate 1 | place: USA:California | collected 2016-06-15
CAGGCCTTTACAGGAGGAGAGCAGTACGAGTCAGACGGTGACTATCGGACGCGACTCCTTGGTCTTCCTCGTAACATGTGGACCTTAGAGAGCCTGCGCAGCGCGGCGCTCGACGTGACAGGAGTGATCGACGTACTGCCCTCCGACTCACTGGGCGGGGTGGACGTGTCCCTGAGCTATTTCAACCTGTTCAATTTCAACGAGCGGCGCTTTTCCAGCGAGCGGCAGCTTGGCGAGCCCTACTTCTTTGATGTCATCGTGGCTCACGAAATTGCCTGGCCCTGGCGGAACACACCGGTACAACTGCCTGGTGGCGCTACAATAACTATCCCGGGTGTCTATGAGCGAGTATTGACGGCAGTAGACCGTGTGCGGCCTATCGGCATTCACCCCAACATTGTCGAGGCAGACCTGATCGAAGTGGGAGTACGGGCAACCGTGACTATGGAGCCTGGACATGACGCGCAATCGCTCATTGCATCAATCAAGCAGAGTATCGCCATCGATATCGGCGCGCCCAAACTGGGGAACAACGTTCTCTTTTCGCAAATTATGCGCGCCTTTGGAGAGCAGCCGGGGGTGGTCGATGTCCAGAATCTGCATTTACGCCGCTGTCCTGCCGCCTTCGGGCGTATTACGTTCGGCGCGGCGCTGTTTCAATCTACAGTGTTCGAAGCAGCAGTCGGTGAGAATCTGACTATGGGTCCAACGGAGATTGCCTTTTTCCGTCTCGACAGTGGGTTGATCGAAATCGAGGTGGTGAAGCAATGACGATAATGATGACAACCGCAGCAGAGGCGATTGCTGGTCGTTTCACACTTCCGTTCGCTCGTGGCACAAGCACCCTGTCTATTCCCCTAATCGAGGGGGGGAATGCGACACAGGCGCAAGTAGATAACTATGATTTCTCCGATTACCTGGCACGCTTTGTGCCACAATCTCCCCCCGACCAGTCGCTCTTGCCTCGTCCGCGCTACATCCTGGTCGCGGAGAGAGATATACCGGTGATGACGCAGGTGACGGTCGATTACCGGGTACAGAATGGGACCGCAACGTCCCTGAAGCAGTCCCGTTCTGTATCCATCCCGTCAGGTACCTACGCTGGAGCTTCCTTTGTATTAGACCTCAACGGCGAGGATGACCCGGATATCCGACTACAGACCGTGCATATGTCGCCAGCGGCTTCTGATGGTGAGGCGGCCCACTGGTGGAGTCTACGTGCGCTATTGGGCAACCTGGCAAAGCTACTATGGGTCATCGGCTGGGAGAAAGACAATATTCGCCGCCACCTGGCACTCACGCAAGCGCAGCACCAGATATCTGCAGCCACCGGTTTCAGCCTGGACCTGCTAGGCAACGATCTTGGCATCCCACGCTTTCCGCCTCAGCCGTATTCGTTCGATCCGGCGACTATTGCTCTCTATCACCTGGACGACCGGCCTGCGACGACGAAAGATTCACAACCCACAGAGGTAGCTCAGGTTGAGGATATGACTGTCTACTATATCCCGGCAGGCCAGGCATCTCATCCCGGCACGAACACCGGATTGCTCGCTAAGAGCGGCACGGCAGGACGCTTTGGCAGCGCCTTCGCCTTTACTGGCTCCAATGCTGAAATTGTCATCGCAGACCACCCTGAATTCAATCCAGGAGGCGATTTTACCGTTGAATGCTTTGTGATGCCTGCCCGTATGTCGCCGGATAAGGCGGTGCTCATAGACCGCCAAGAAATCATCGCCAAGCACCCGAACCCCGTCCCACAACGCAGGCCGGGTGGACATTAAGCCTTGGAGCATTTCAGCGTGGCATCCCCTTCAATATCCGTTTTCTCCTCTGCGATGGAGTACAACCACCCGTCTTACTGTTCGCCGATACCCGCCTCTCGACTGATCGCTTCACTCATGTGGCTGGCGTGATTGACCGCACCGCGCATGAAGCGCGCCTGTATATCGATGGGAAGGTAGTGAGCGCTCATACTATCGCTGGCTTAGGGGCTATCGCCAATACCGAGCCTGTGCGAATTGGTCGCTCGCCCACGGCAGCATATCAGGGAGTGATCGACGAGGTACGCTTTTCCAGGGTTAGGCGTTCGACATTTCATCCTGTGCTCGGAGAGGATGATGAGGCGTACCGCCGGAGGCTCAAACTCTTTGGCCGCTGGACGCTGCCCACCCTACCGAACCTTCAGGACATGATAAATACTACGGTGGGTGAGATTGGAGGCGACCCACAACCGCTCATCCTTCAAGACAAGAATGCCGCAATTATTGGGGGTAGGCTGGCAATTACAGTTCAGCCTGAAACACTGGCAGCGGGAGAATGTATCGATGCTCAGGGGAACAACAATGTGCGCGAAGCCGATGTGAATGGGACTGCCGCAGAGGAGACAAATTTCGACCCTGCCTACCTGGTAACACACAACGATCCACGCGCAACATATACTCCCCCTCCCGCGCGTTCTCTACAGCGTGACGAGCTTCCTCCTGACCCGCATAAAATGCAACTCGCTGCCAGGCGGCGACTCGACCAGCTGCTGTATCTGCTGGGCACGAGTGGCTCCGGAGGGACGCTCACGGTTGAGAGCGCCTTTGATCCCCAGGCTGGTGATCTACGCGCGGTCGGGCGCGGGCTGCTGCTCACGCACAGCGTGGTCAGCCTGGAAAAGCTGGCGGCTTTCGCGTCCAAGGCCGGATTCTCCTTTGTCTGTAACAGGCGTGACCTCAGCCAGGTCTATGTCTCCGTCGAACCGGGAGAGTATATCGAGATTCTGGTCGACAATGCAACGATACCTGATGTTAACGGCTTCTCCTTCGTCATCGGGAATGCCCTGAATTTAAAAGTCAACCCGAAATTGCCCTCTGACGCCATCTATCGCTGGGTCATGATCCCCTGTGGTCCCGGACGAGCGAACTTTACGACGCGCACCGACCGCTCCACGGTCACACTGACTGCCCCAGGACCGCAATCGGTGAATCCGCCGCCTGCCAATCCCGGGATACTCCATGTGAAGGTCGAGGTATCACTGCGTCAAAGCAGGGCGGTGGGTACCAGTGAGTTTCGCCTCGGCCCGGCCCAGCTCACTGACGGCGCTGTCATCGCGGATGATGGCGCGCAGGATGTGGAACCATCCATAGCGGGAGAGCCGGATGACTTCTTCCATCCCGCCTATCTTGTCACACACGCCGACACGCGAGCAACGTACGGAACCGATATCAATAACCGGCGCATGCAGCCAGCGGTTGCGCAGCGCCTCGACCAACTCTTAACTTTGATCACTGCCAACAGTACAACAACACCGGTAGCGCCACTAGCGGTTGTACAGGCCTTCGTGCCAGGGGGAACCGACCTTCATGGCGTTGGGCGCGCGCTGGTTTTGCAACATCCAACTCTGTCCGTTGGGACCCTTGGCGTGCTGGCTCACGCCGCCGGATTCACCTACGTCAACGTCAACCTCAAGAACAACCAGGTGCTGGTCTTACAACGCCCTGGTGAACTGGTGAGAGTGGACGGCCCGCAGCAGGTAGAGGAACACACAACGCAGGCGCTCTCCATCCATCCTCGCGCCGCTCCCCAGGGCATCGTTATAGGAGACGATGTCGTCTACATCGCCGGTAGTGGAACCGACATCGTGAGCGAGATCGATCCTGCCAGTGGGCTGGTCAAACGTACGATCAAGGTAGGATGGGGGCCAGTTGCGTTAGCACGCAGTCCTGACGGCAAGCGACTCTACACCGCTGATAGCCAGGGCAATACCATCACCGCTGTCGATATAACCAAACCGGCAACAGGGAGCGAAGGAGACATTCCAACCATAGGAACCATCGCGGGAACTCGACAGGTACAGCCGGGTCCTGTGGCAGTAGCCCATCACCCTGCAAATCAGCGCCTCTATGTCGCCTGTCAGGGCGGCAATGCGCTGCAAGAGATCAACACGGAGACGCTCACTCCCTTTTCTCCGCTTTCGCTACCCGGCGGCTCCAACCCAACAGGCATGGCGCTCACGCCGGATGGAAAAGCACTCTGGGTCGCGCTGAACGGGATCAATCAGATCAACATCATTGATTCAAGTGTCAGCCCCATCGCCATCGGGACCAGCACGATCCCCCTGACAAAACCGGCGTTCAAGATCGCCATTTCTCCCGATGGGAGAGCTTATGTTATCCAGCCAGGTCGGGATATCACGCAACCCCAGAACGACAGCAGTATTACAGTGCTCGATGTAGCCAAGCGAACGAAAATCAATACGTTGACCATTGGACAGATCGGCATCATCAGACCCGGGGCTGTAGCAGCGACCGCTGACGCCGTCTACATCACAGATACGGTCAACGAGCGCATCTACATCTTTAAACCGGATGACCTGGCGAAACTCACCGATGCACAGTTGCAGCAACTGGGCTCGTCCATAGGGAGCGTGCGTGTCCAGCAAGAGCCGCTGGATATGGCCGTAGCAGACCAGGGACAGCGCGTCTATGTGGTCAACCGGGGAGGAGATGCCGTGAGCGTGATTGACCCGCAAGAACAGGGAGTCGCCAATACCTGGCAGTTGGGCAGCGGCCTTGGAGAATCACTCATCTGGGTGCTACGGCCAGGAGTGAAGGAGGGTGCGCACTTGAACACAACGACAGCTCCACAGGTGAAACTCTCTAGCGATCATGCGGGACCTGTCCTGGTTCGTGCCATCTATGCGTTGCGCAACAATACGGCCCCGTACACCTTCGACATACGCTTGAAACCGGCCCTGGAGTCAACAGATGTGACGATCAGGAAGGAACAGTACGACCTGATCACAAACATCCTCAATGCCTTCCATCCAATTGGTGTGGAAGTAAATACGCTGGCTATTCGCAGGCACGTTGTTGAAATACGTAATCAGCCATTCAATGCCTTCCCAGATTATACATTTCCTGTTTTCCGTGTACGTGGTCCATTGCCACGTCGCAGTAGAAAGGGGTAAGCCATGACAGACACTATTGACTACACACGTACATTCCAGCACCAAGATTGGCGAGACAACGTTGATCGCGTCCAGGCGGATGGCCCCAACGGGTTTAACAATCGCTTCCACGCCCTAGAAGGGGAGTTCGATAAACTGCACGATGTTATTCACCAAGTCAGCGCAGCGATAGAGACTCTGAACAGCCTGATAAGCAGAAACATAGTCCTGTCGTTTGCCCCGGGCTTTCTCCCTGAAGGAACTCAAACGACCTGGAGCATTACCGATAGAGGGGCGACTGCCGGTCCATTTCCGACAAATCCGCCAACATCTCCGCCACAAACAGTGAATGGATGGCTCCCTCTTCTCTTACCTGATAATACCTCTATTCAGAACATCACTGTGTTTGGCCGAAAACAGGGCAAGATGGCGGCATTCCAGATCCAATTTCAACAACAAGTTCTGCAAGGCTCGCCATCGACGACAAGCAACATCCTTCAACTGGAGTCGTTGGTCGATGGTCCATTTGCCGCGCAATTTCCTCTCCCCAAAAGTATCACCGTTAACAACACTACTTCCACGTACATGTTTGTCGCCACGTGGAGTCCTGCGACACCGAATGATCCCACCGCCCAGGCGCAGGTGAGTGGTTTTCAGATCGTGTGTACGCGGTGATGGGGTCCGAGTAACAACAGAACGAGAACTGCATTTAAGAGAAGTGTACCGATTGGTGATCTTTTCCCATTTAGCTCCACAAGCGGGTGTAGCCGAAATATCTCTTGAGAGGAGTGCAGGATTTCGTGGAGTAGAAATATGAGGCTTTGTCCCTTCGCAACAGTAGGCAGATCGTCATAGCTTGGAGATGGTGAACGGTCTGCATCGTCAACACACAGAGAGAGACCTGGTCTGAGACAGGTCTGTATGTAAGCGACGACCCAAAGCTCGGCACCTTCCTCCAACATTTTGAGAAGGCTACATTGGGTTGCTGGTCAGATCTGGTCCAGGAGGTGCGGGAACACTATCCCGAGTACAAGGAGCAACTCCTTGTGCCTATCTGGGATACGGGCGACAAACTGCTACGCCTGAACGTGATCCGATCCCTTGCCTCAGATCGTGATGACGAGGCGAAGATTTTCCAACGCGTCGTTCAGCGTCCTAACACGCAGGGAATGACTGGGAGCTACAAGCCCTGGTGCGGGTCGCGCAGAGGCGTGGATTCCCTGTGGAATAAAGGGGGCTCGCAGAGCTGCCAACCCCTGGATGATGCAGTGCGTCTCTTCATTGTGAATTTGTGAATGTAAATATCGTCATGGAACAGATCGCCGGAAAATGAAGAATCTGAGCAAAATAGTGTCCTCAGGCAGACATCGAATCATAAGAGAAAGTGGTCAAATGCTACCGGATAGCTCCTCCGACGAGCCTACCGAGACCGAAGGTAATGGCTGCCGCTGCAAAGCCCAGAAGAACCTGCCGACTCCCTGATTTGAGCAGTGGAGTGCCGGAGGTTAATGTGATACCGGCCCCAATGGCGAATAAACCAACTGCGCTGAACAATAAGCTGATCCCTACCGCAATCAATCCACTGCTAAAGAAAAAGGGGAAGACGGGAAAAATGGCTCCAATGGCAAAGAGAAAGAATGAGGTGATAGCCGCTCCCCATGCAGAGCCTCCTAGCTCGTTCGGGTCAATTCCCAGTTCTTCGCGCGACAAGGTATCCAGCGCAGACCCCTCTTGCTTCATCAGATTCTCAGCCATCGTCTTCGCCGTGCTCTCATCGATGCCCTTCGCCTGGTAGATCAGCGCCAATTCCTCTTGCTCTTCTTCAGGCGCACTTTCAATTTCCTGCTTCTCAATAGAGATCTGGTGACCATAGAGTTCGCGCGCACTTTGGACGGAGAGCCACTCGCCGATGGCCATGGAGAGTGCGCCAGCTAGCAAGCCTGCTAAACCGGTGACAAGGACTGTCGAGCCAGCCAGGCTGTAGCCCGCAACACCCATCACCAGGCTGAGATTTGAGGTAAGGCCATCGCTCGCCCCAAGTACCGCGGCACGCAGTTGATTACCGCCCGCGCTACGGTGGCGTCCCTCGAAGCGGGCAAGCAGTGGGCCGGCAACGCCACCGCCCGCCGTGGTCTGTAAGTAGCTAAAGACGCGGGCGTGCGAACGCTCGTCGGCTGGCATCCCCACAGCGCGTGCCTCGGGCTGGTGATCATAGACGTCCATGGCTTCTTTTTCCATCGAAGAGACGATGGGGAGGACAGCGCCTGTGCCGAAACGCCGTGCCAGCCATCCCAGTGTGCGTATCCGCCAGTTGGGAGTATACTGCGGCGGAGTCACCCCTGCGTCGCGCAGGTAATCCTCCCACACGCCGGAGTGGCGCCGCTCGATCTCGGCTATTTTGCGATACAGTTCCGCTAGATGCGGATCGCGCTCCGTCTCAGCAAGCATTTGATAGAGAAAGATGCCTTCTTGCTCGCCAAGATAGTTTTCACGATAGCGTTCCGTGTCGCTTTTCGCGGGCTGGGTAGTCATGTAATGCCTCCAAATAAAAATATTCCAGGAAAGATCTATTGTTCCTTACTGCGCCGCTTCTCCAACCACTTTTTAATACTTGCTTCTTTGCCCTGCTGCCCAGGTTCATAGTAGTAGCGTCCCTTCAGACTGTCAGGTAAATACTCCTGCAGCTGTATGGCTGGCGGCCTTTCAGGGTCCTCGATCTGCATCTCTTTGTAATATTCGTGGGCGTATTTGTAATCTTTGCCGTAATCTAAATCCTTCATTAACTGCGTTGGCGCGTTCCGGATCTGCAGGGGGACGGGATCGTTGCGGGTCTTCTGCACATCTTCCTGTACACGGCTATATGCTTCATACAAAGCGTTGCTTTTGGGAGCGGTTGCCAGGTGGACGACGGCCTGGGCAAGAGCAAGGTTGGCCTCCGGTAAACCTACGAAATGCACGGCCTGCTGTGCGGCTACACAGATGAGCAGCGCCTGGGGGTCTGCCATGCCGACATCCTCTGAGGCAAAACGAATCAGGCGGCGCACAATATAGAGCGGGTCTTCTCCCGCTTCGATCATGCGACCCAGCCAGTAGAGACTGGCATCGGGGTCAGAGCCACGCAGAGACTTATGCAGTGCCGAAATAGTGTCAAAGTGCTGTTCTCCGCCCTTGTCGTAGAGGAGGGCGCGGTGCTGCATGGCCTCTTCGATCATGGGCATGGTGATGTGAAGATGGAGAGACGAAGGCACAGCAGCATTCTCTACGGTTGTAGCGCTTATACTCTGGGCGGCCAGTTCAAGTACATTGAGTGCTATGCGAGCATCACCGTTGGCAAAGATGGCGATTTGTTGCAATGCATCCTCATCAATGGTGATGTTCAATTGACCGAGGCCGCGTTCTTTGTCGGTGAGAGCACGCCGGAGAATGGTTAGTATCTGCTCCTCATTGAGAGCCTTTAATGTGAAGACCCGCGAGCGTGACAGAAGAGCTGCAATGACTTCAAAGCTAGGGTTTTCGGTGGTAGCGCCGATAAAGGTCACGACGCCGTGCTCAACATGAGGTAGGACAGCATCCTGCTGTGCCTTATTGAAGCGGTGGATTTCGTCGATAAAGAGAATGGTAGGTTGTCTGCTGAATTGGCGTAATTTCTTCGCCTCATCAACCACCCGACGCAGGTCCGCGACTCCAGCTGAGACGGCGCTGAGGGTGACGAAGTGCGCGTGAGTCTGGCGAGCAATCACTTCTGCCAGCGTCGTTTTACCACTGCCCGGCGGCCCCCAGAGGATCATCGACGGCACCCGGTCGCCTTCGATGCTGCGGCGCAGGAGGCGCCCCGGTTCTACCAGGTGTTCCTGCCCAACAATCTCATCGAGGGTGCGAGGGCGCATCCGTGCTGCCAGCGGCTCTCCTGGCGTAATACTTTCCTTTGCTGGTTGCGTTTTTTTATTGGCAGGGGCGCCGGGGCTATCGTCCGACCCAAATAGCGATGATTGATTTGACATTGATTTTGCTCTTTATTCAATAGGGGATGTGCAATGACAGATGTATAGACAGCATACCATTTTTCAGGGTGTATTACAAAAACATATTTAGGCTTCGGACAAGGGGAATAAAATTTTCATGCCACATTGTATTAGAGATTAGTGCTGCGATACCGTAACCCAACGTCTTTTTTTGGAGGATTATATGCTCGATATAACGAAAACGAGAGATGCTCATATTGAGCAGCGCTTACGCTCCGAATTGATTATCTGGCTCAGCACAGTACGGCCCGACGGACGTCCACACCTTGTACCCGTCTGGTTTCTTTGGGATGGCGCAACCTTTCTGATCTTTAGCCAGCCTAATGATCAGAAGCTTCGCAATCTACGGCATAGCCCGGACGTGGTACTCGCATTGGAGACACGCGATCAGGGAAACGAGGTCGTCTTGATTGAAGGGCAGGCTGCAGTGCTTGATGACTCGACATTGAAGACCACCATGCCGGAGTATGCCGAAAAATACGATGCGCTATTGAAGGATATGGGCTGGACGGCGGAGTGGATGGCTCCCAGATATTCCGAGGTTGTGCGAGTAACTCCAACCAGGTTTATCAGTTGGGGATAGTAGTGTTATACAGTGCTCACCGGGTCGATATCGACCTGCCAGTCGGGAGCATCGATCACTCGCAGCAGCGGGTGCAGGTCTGGACCCCGTACGATCATTTGCCAGCGATATTTATTCTGCACCCGCTCCATCAAGGCGGGAGCGGGACCTACTATATCCGTATCGGCTAAGCCAAGCCGCTCGATCCAATCGTCCAGCCGTTCACGCAGCAGTAGTGCCTCGTTTTGCGTGCGGCGGCGGTTCTCATGGCTATAGGTAAATTTGACGAAGCGACGAAAAGGCGGATAGCCATAACGACGCCGGGCAGCGATCTCCGCGGCATAAAATTCGTGGTAATCATGGCGCGAGGCGGCATCAATACAAAAATGCTGGGGGTTAAAGGTCTGGATAATGACGGAACCAGCTTCTTCGCCTACCCCCACCCGGCGTCCTGCACGCCCGGCCACCTGGGTGAGTAACGTAAAGGCTCGTTCTGAGGCGGCGAAGTCTGGCAAATTCAGCGCGATATCCGCCGAGACGACGCCGACGAGGGTTACGCCCGGCAGATCAAGTCCCTTGGCGATCATCTGTGTCCCCACCAAGATGTCGGCTTCGCGACTGGCAAAACGATCGAGCAATTGCTGGTGAGCGCGGTAATTGGTGGCTGTATCGCGATCCCAGCGCAGCAAACGCGCCGTGGTGAAACTGCGCTGGATTGTCTCCATCACCTTTTCAGTGCCCAGCCCAAAGTAACGAATGCCAGTACTTTGACACTGGGGACAGGCATACAGCACTTTGCTCTGCCTGTTGCAGTAGTGACAGAGCAGAATACGCTCAGTTGAGTGGTACGTCAGTGGTACATCACAGCGATCACACATGACGACAAAACCGCAGTCGCGACAGAGCACACAGCTCGCAGCCCCGCGCCTATTGAGGAAAAGAATTGCCTGCTCCTTATTACGCAAAACGCGCTCAAGCTCACTCTGCAAACGGCGACTGATGATACTGGTGTTGCCAGCGTGAAGTTCGCTGCGCAGATCAATCACTTCAACCGGGGGAAGCGCGGCACCAATGCGTCCGGGCAATTCCACCAGCGAATATTCTTTTTGCTCGGCACGGTAGAAGGTCTCGACCGATGGTGTGGCACTGCCCAGCACAACAGGAATGTGCAGGATGCGACCGAGAGCGATAGCTACCTCTCGCGCGTGGTAAGTCGGTTTCATATCGCTCTGCTTATAGGCTGATTCGTGCTCTTCGTCGAGGATGATCAGTCCCAGGTCTGGCAACGGTGAAAGGAGGGCTGAACGAGAGCCAATCACCACGTCGACCTGGCCCGAACGAATGCGCTGCCATTCATCGAAGCGTTCTCCCATGAAGAGGTCTCCATGAATGATGGCAACACGTCCAGGAAAACGGCCTGCGAAACGCTCTATGGCCTGGGTGGTGAGTACAATTTCTGGTACGAGCACAATGCCGCGTTTGCCGGACGCGATGATTGCCTCCATGGCCTGGAGATAGACCTCTGTTTTTCCGCTGCCAGTGATGCCGTGCAGAAGAATGGGCCTGATATCCTCTCCCTGTGTTATCTCGGATGGCCCCATAGTCTTTAAAATATGGGCCAGCGCATTATCTTGAGCGGAAGTGAGCTGCAGCGGCTTGGTGGCTGGGAAAGTGCGTCCCCGGAGGGGGTCACGCCGCACCTCTACCACTTCGATGGCGATAATATTCTCACGCACAAGGCTTTGCAATTGCGCCGGGTTCAGCTTGCAGGCTGTACAGAGTTTGTTGGGTGTCCAATAGGCGTTGTTGCCAGCCGAGAGGGGGTCACTTATATCGCTTTGTAGCAGATCAATGGCCGCCAATTGCCGTTGAGCTTGCAGGCTGGCGTGGTCCTGCGGCGTCAGCGTGAGCACATCGGCGGTACCAGGGATGGCCCAGGGATCAGGCACGCTTTTTTTAGGGCGGCGGCGCACATTATCGGGGGCTATATTGATGGCGCTAGCGGAGGGAAGATTTTGTTGAATTTGTGCCTCGGCGCGCTCACGCCACAGCGCCAGTTCCTCTCCCTGAGCGACGAGACGCACAACTCGTTTCATTCGTTTTGTACTTAGCAACTGCGCTTTGCGTTCGACGAGACCACTCGCCAGTGCCTCAGATAGTAGTTTCTTTGCTTGTGTTGGCCCGAGCATCTTTTTGAGCTTTTCAACATTTAGCTTTCCATCCGCCA
>WNFX01021811.1_pt1 | contig 11745 bp, 11 predicted proteins | sample 5400111 | NCBI WGS metagenome assembly WNFX01 (sample SAMN13153363, study PRJNA577476) | soil metagenome | isolation source: 40 cm soil or saprolite under grassland replicate 1 | place: USA:California | collected 2016-06-15
TCCAATCTGTCGGACTGTCAATGTTCGTTTACGGCCCTACTTTGAAGAGGATTAACTCGCGCTTGCTGTAATCCCGCACTCGAGTCAGCGGATGCGCGCGCAGCGGCGACCATTGTGGCGTCGTTGATGCCTCGGCTTCATTCTCGGTTCGGACGAGAAAATAGTGCGCGTCGACCGGCAGTTTTTTAACGTGGCTCACGTATTTCAAAGGGACTTTTACGTAAAAAAACACCGGCTGATAGTCTGGGTCCACCGCGTAAAGCGTCTCGTTCGAAGGCACGAGCGCATTGATTTCCGCAGCGGCCGTTTTCACCTGCTGCCGATTTCTCAAAGCGAATGCCGTGAGCGGGTAACCAATCGCGCCAATGGCTATGCCGAACCCGACGAAAACGGCGACGATCCTCGCCCAATCGCGATCACTCCTGCTCCAGCTTCGGGGCCATTCCAACGCATTGCCAGCATATGCCATCGCCAGCAACCACGACGCTGGAACTATTACCGGCATGCTATATCGAGCGACTGCGCCGGGAACCAGATTGACCGCTACGAATGACACGGCAATTCCCCAAGCCAGCGCACGCGCGAGCCGCTGCTGCGCTTCATCGGCAAATTTTGAAAACCGCAGGAACGGAAACAAGAGAAGCCACGGGAAAAAATAAATAAGACCGCGCGGGATATTTTGAATCCAACTGAAGAACTTGAAATCAATACCTTTTAACCGTCCGGTGAACTGACCTGACCATTTATCCACCGCTACCTGCGATGTCGTGCTATGCAGAAACGGGATTGCCCATGCCGCCCCAATTCCAAGCATGATGGCGAGTGCGGCGAAATGCGCAGGGTGAAGAAGGAGCCGCCAATCTTTCGCACGCCAAACGACAGCGAGCATGAGCGCATAGAAGAATACGAGGTGCGTCGGGCCCTTTGCCAACAGACCAAACCCAAGAAAAACCGATGCCGGCAGCCAAATGAGCCAGGGCGATTTCTTTTGAACCCAAAAGCTCAGCCAAAAGATGATCGCGAGACCGCAAAGCGACACATAAAGCGCTTCGATTTCAATCAACCGGCCTTTTTCGATCATTCCAATGTTCGTCATCCAGATGAGAGCGGCTATTGTTGATCCTCTCGGGCCAAGGCTGGCGCGCGCCACCGTGACAAATGCAATGGCGACAGCGAGAACGGCAAGGGCCGAAGGCAGACGCGCCGTCCATTCGTTACGCGCCCCAAAAATTCTAAATGAAGTGGCCACCAGCCAATTCACCAAAGGAGGCTTACGGAAATACGGATTACTTCCTATTTGCGGAACGATGTAGTTACCGGTCTCAAGCATCCGGACCGCCGGCAGGATTCGTCGTCCTTCTTCTCCTTTGATCGCGAGACAGCCGAGCGCCGGTAAATAAATCAACGCCCAAACCAGGAGAACAACGGCGATGGCTCCGAAGCGCGAATTCATTGAATGCTGGATGTTGGACGTTGAGGTTTGAACGTCAAATCAAACTGACCCCAGCTTGACGACGAGCCTTCACACAATTATTCTTAGTGCCTAGTCCGCGCGCTGATCAGAGTGGGAACTGGCGTCCCACTCTTTTTAGTCTGCGGGCTGCATGTTTTATGAACGCGGAATTTATTGCCATGCTCGATTACCTGGAGCGGGAGCGCGGAATCAAACGCGAAATCCTGCTCGAGGCGGTTTCGAACGCGCTGCTCTCCGCTTCGAAGAAGAGTGTCAGCGCGTCGCGCGATCTGCACATCGATATTAATCCGAAGAGCGGCGAAATTCGAGCGCTGGCCAACCTGGTGGTGGTCGATCAGATCACCAACTCGCAAGATGAGATCGAGCTCTCGAAAGCGCGCAAGATCAAACCGGATGCAAACATCGGTGACACTGTGGAAATAGAAGTGACACCGAAGAATTTCGGGCGAATCGCGGCACAGACTGCGAAACAGGCCATGATGCAGCGAATTCGTCAGGCAGAGAAAGAAATGATTTATGAGGAATTTAAAGACCGTGCGGGCGAGATCGTCAGTGGCACGGTCCGGCGCTTCGACCGTTCCGATGTCATTCTCGATCTTGGAAAATTTGAAGCCATCATGCCGCAGCGGGAGCGAGTCGTCGTGGAAGATTACAATGTCGGCGACCGTCTCCGCGCCTACGTGGTCGCGGTCGAAAACGGCCTCCGCGGCCCCGAGATCATCGTCTCGCGCAGTCACCCCAATTTTGTGCGCCGACTTTTCGAGCTAGAAGTAAGCGAAATCGCCGACGGCACGGTGGAGATTCGTGGCATCGCGCGGGAAGCTGGTTACCGCACCAAGATCGCTGTGTGGAGCGCGAACGAAAAGGTGGATCCGGTCGGCGCCTGTGTTGGTATGCGCGGCTCGCGTGTGAAAAACATCGTGCGCGAGCTCAACAACGAAAAGGTCGATATCATCCGGTGGAGCTCCGATCCAAAAGAATACGTCCTGGAAGCGCTCAAGCCGGCGAAAGTGAAGAATCTGGTTTTCGATACGGAGAAAAAGAGCGTGCAGATTTCCGTGGATGAAGACCAGCTTTCGCTCGCGATCGGGAAAAAGGGACAGAACGCGCGATTGACTTCACGATTGACCGGTTGGGAAATCAACATTGGTAAGGATACATCGGCGACGACGGTGGTGGAACAGAAGGTCGCGCAAGCCGCACAGACACTTGCCGGCGCACTGCCAGTCACCGAAGAGCAGGCGCTCACGCTGGTGAAATCAGGTTTCACGAACTTGGAAGGATTGCGTGATGCGGACGTGCAGGATTTGGTGGATATTCTCGCGGTGGATGAAGAAAAGGCGCGTGAGATTTACGAGGCAGTGCACCGGCAGGAACTCGTACGATAAATGGCTCTGGTTTAGGAATGCTTGAGCCATGAGCGAAATTTTGAAGAACAACTATGGCAACCAAGACGAGCAGCAAAACTGCAAGCCGCAAGCCAGCCCCGAAAGCTTTCGGGGCGGCGCGCAAGACTACTGCTGCTCCTAAGCCAGCCGCTGCACCGAAATCAAAGGTCCCGAAGAAAGAATCAAAAAGCGACGTTCCGCATGGGAGTGTAGCCGCGACTGCAGCGAGCAAATCGCGCGGACTTCCGGCAGAAAAGTCTGAAGCGGTATCTGGTACAGCGCTGGGGCACGAAGTAGAGAGCGTCTCGCTCATCGATAGAAAAAAACCGCGCAAGAAGACCGAAGACGGCGAGCCAAAAACAAGACGCGACGTTTTGCCGCCAATTTCGCGAATACGAGCGTCGTTAGAGGCGACTACTGCTCCACCAAAACCTGCGGCCCCTATAGAGGCCACGCCTCCAACTCCCGCGCCCAGCGCCATTGCTGTAGACACGGCTGTGCCGGCCGCGACACCTCCTGGGGAAGCAGAAGCGGCGCCGCAGAAGATCATTCTAATCAAACCGCCGATTGTTGTTAAGCAGCTGGCAACCGAGCTCGGATTGAAGCCGCATCAACTCATCGCCGAGTTGATGACTTATAACATCTTCGCCAATATCAATCAGACGATCGAACCCGATATCGCGTCGAAGATCGCTGAGAATCACGGGTTTATTCTTGAAAAAGAGCGCCGTGAAAAAGGCGCCGGCGTTCACAAGGTGGAGCAAGTAGTCGTCGCGCCGCCTCCGCCGGTTATTGAGAAGGAAGAGGAACTAAAGCCGCGCGGTCCCATCATCACGTTCATGGGCCACGTAGATCACGGTAAGACGACGTTGATGGATGCCATCCGCAAGACGCGTGTAGCGGCTGGCGAAGCCGGTGGGATCACGCAGCGCGGCGCCAATGTAACCGATATCGTCGTGCTCGTTGTCGCGGCGGATGATGGCATCATGCCGCAAACGATTGAAGCGATCAATCACGCCAAGGCCGCGCCGCATGTGAAGATCATGGTCGCAATCAACAAGATTGATCTGCCTTCAGCGAACATCGACAGGGCGAAGAAACAGCTCCAGGAACAGGGGCTTACTCCGGAAGATTGGGGAGGCGAAACAATTGTTTGTCCCGTCTCAGCGACGAAAGGCACCGGAATTGATCACCTTCTTGAGATGATCACGCTGCAAGCGGAGGTGATGGAGCTGAAGGCATCGCCCACGGCCAGACCACGCGGCACTGTGATTGAAGCACAGGTGGAAGCTGGGCGGGGCCCCACTGCTACTGTGATCGTGCAGATGGGGACGTTAAAGGTCGGTGACCCGTTTATCTGCGGCGATTATAGTGGCAAGGTAAAATCGCTGCTCGACGATCGTGGCGAACCGATCAAGGAAGCCGGACCTTCCACGCCAGTGAAGGTGCTTGGGTTTACTGGCCTGCCGAATGCGGGGGACGAATTCCTCGTCATGGAATCGGAGCGCGCTGCGAAACAATTGAGCGATGAACGACTCGAGGCAAAGCGCGCGAGCAAGCTGTACGTTCCGCAACGCGCTACGCTGGAAAGCTTGCTTGAAACGGCGGGAGGCCAAAAGGTTCTGCGCATTGTGTTGAAATGCGATACGCAAGGCTCGCTCGAAGCGATCGTCGGCGCGTTGAAGCAGATCGAGACCAAGAAGGTCACTCTCGAAATGATCCACTCCGCTGTGGGACCAATTTCGGAATCGGACATTTTGCTGGCAAGCGCATCGGAGGCGGTCGCGGTCGGCTTTAACATCAAGGTCGAGTCGATGGCCGTGTCTGCTGCGAAACGCGAAGGCGTACAAATCAAGCTTTACAGCATCATTTATGAATTGCTCGATCAGATTAAAGACGCGATGGCCGGGCTACTTGAACCCGAGCTTCGCGAAACAGTGATCGGCCACGCAGAGGTGAAACAGGTTTTCCAGCTAAGTAGGGGCATTGTTGCCGGATGCCTGGTCACCAATGGCCGCATCGCCCGCACTGCGCGCGCTCGCGTCCTGCGAAAGCGCCAGCCAGTTTACGACGGCGGCATTTCGACTCTGCGACGCTTCCAGGACGACGTGAAAGAAGTGCGCTCCGGTCTGGAATGCGGAATCAAGCTGGGCGACTTCAGCGAATACCAGGTCGGCGACGTGATCGAGTGTTATCAACTCGAGCAGATTGCGCAGAAACTGTAGGGCGTCCGCGTTAGACGCTGGCGCTTGTTATGAAACACCGACAACTTCGGGTTAACGAACTCGTAAAACGTGAACTGAGCGCAATCATTGCGCGCGAAATAGATTTCGAAGGCGCGCTCGTCAGCGTCAATGCTGTCGACGTTACGCCCGACCTGAAGAGCGCCCACGTATTCGTAAGCAGTCTCGGCCAGGGAAGCGGCCAGAGAGTCATTGATAAACTGGAGGCCCATCGTCCCGCGCTGCAAGCTGAACTCTCACGCCACGTTGTCTTGAAATACACACCGCATCTCATCTTTCATCTCGACGATTCCATCGAACGCGGCGCACGCGTGCTCGAGATTTTGCAGGGCCTTGAAAAACGCGGCGGCGAGGACGAGTGAGCAACACCACGTTGGAGCAAATCGGCAAGGTCCTGCGTGAGCACCAGAACTTCGCGGTCCTGAGTCACGTTCGGCCGGATGGTGACGCGCTCGGTAGCCAGCTCGCGCTCGCGCTGTCGCTTCAAGAACTCGGCAAAGATGTTCGCGTCTGGAATGAAGATGGAATGCTCGAAAAGTATTCGTTCCTGCCGCGCGCCGAATTGCTGACGAAGCCGCCGGCGACGGCCAGGGATTTCGACGTCACTATCGCGCTTGATACCGCAATTCAAAATCGGTTGGGAAACACTTTCGCGGCTGTTGCGTCGGCAAAAATTTGGATCAACATCGACCATCACCTCAGCAATCCGGGCTATGGCGATTTGGTCATTGTCGATCCAAGTGCGCCGGCCACGGGAGAAATCATTTTCGAGCTGATAAAGAGCCAGGGCCTTCCCTTCGATCACGATATCGCCGAAAACCTTTATGCCGCGATCTCGACTGACACGGGTTCGTTTCAGTATCCAAAAACCAGCGCGCGCACGTTTGAGATCGCCGCGGAGCTCGTGCGAGCTGGGAGTCTCGACGTTGGGAAAATCAGCCAACAATTATACGAGAGCTATCCACGACGCCGGCTCGAATTGTTGCGAGAGCTTCTGCAGACCGCGCGCTTCATGGAGCACGATCGAATAGCAAGTTTTACCCTCAGCTTAGAAACTGCCGCAAATCTGCGCGTGCTTCCTGAAGATAATGAAGGATTAATCGATCATCTTCGCGCAATCCGGAGCGTGATCGTTGCCGTTTTCTTCGAAGAACTGAGGGACGGCAAGGTGCGCGTCAGCATGCGATCGAAAGATGAAGCCGTCGATGTTTGCGCGATTTGCCAGAAGTTCGGCGGCGGCGGGCATACCCTGGCTGCCGGCGCGCGCATTCGTGGGAGCCTCGGCGAGGTGGAAGAAAAGGTCTTGGAGGAAGTTTGTGACGTCGTTAAGCGCGGACCCTAACGGCATCCTGCTCGTCGATAAGGCGGAAGGGATGACGTCACACGACGTCGTTGCGCTGACGCGGCGAAAGCTCGGCACAAGAAAAATCGGTCATTGCGGCACGCTCGATCCGATCGCTACGGGTCTACTGCTGCTCACGATTGGACGTGGCACAAAAGTGCAGGATCTCCTCATGAGCGAGGATAAGGAATACGCGGGCACGTTTGTGCTCGGCGCGACGACCGACACGCAAGATCGGCAGGGTAAAGTCATTCAGCAGCGGCCGGTGCCTGCGCTAGACGAACAGCAAATTCGCGCTGCGTTTGAAAAGTTCCGCGGCGATTTCTATCAGCTGCCGCCAATGGTCTCCGCGAAAAAACATGGTGGCGTTCCGCTTTACAAGCTCGCCCGCCAGGGAAAAGTAGTCGAGCGCGAGCCGCGCTTGGTGCACGTCTATCGCTACAGCATCGACCGGGTCGCCTTGCCCGAAATCGATTTCAGTGTGCTATGCAGTAAGGGCTTCTATGTTCGCACCTACGCGCATGATATCGGCGAGACGCTCGGCTGCGGCGCGCACTTGAAATCGCTGCGCCGTACAAAATCCGGCCGGTTTGACGTGGCAAACGCGATTACGGTGGATCAAATCAAAGACGCACCGCGCGAAGAAATTCTCGACCGGATGCTCAGTCTTCCCGAAGTTTCGAGGATGCGCGGAGCGTGAGGAAAATGACGGAGCTCGAATGACGAATGACGAATCAATGACGAAGCACGAAACACGAAAACGTGCCGGGAAGCATTTTCGTCATTCGTCATTCGGATTTCCTTCGGCATTCGGCATGCGTCATTCGTCATTTTCTTGATGCAAACGCTCCGGTCCATCTCTGAGTTGTCGAAATTGCATGGCCCACTGTTTCTCGCGATTGGGGTATTCGATGGCGTGCATCTCGGCCATCAAGCAGTCATCTCGACTTCCGCCGAACACGCGCGGGCGGCCAACGGCATCCCTGTCGTGGTCACATTCGATCCGCACCCCGAAAAAATATTGCGGCCGGAAGCGGCGCCGCGTTTGCTAACGGCGACAAAGCACAAGATCGCTTTGATTCGCTATCTTGGCGTCGGGCATCTGTTAATCACCACGTTTAACAAGCAATTTGCTGCAACCGAGCCGGAAGAGTTCGTACAGCAATTGGTCAAGCATTCGAAATCGTTGAGCGAAATTTGTGTGGGGCATGAATGGTCGTTTGGAAAGAATCGCCGCGGCAATCTCGAACTGCTCCAAAAGCTTGGCGCAAAGTTCGACTTCAACGTCGTCGGAATTCCGCCGGTGACCGTTAACGGCGAGCTCGTAAGCAGCACAACGATCCGGCGGGCTGTGGAAGCAGGCGATCTGAGAAAAGCGGGAACAATGCTTGGCCGAGAATACACGATTCTGGGAACTGTCGTGCGCGGCGATAATCTCGGGAAGAAGATTGGTTTTCCGACGGCAAACCTGAGCGCCCACAACGAGCAATTTCCGCCAAACGGAGTTTATTTCGCCCAAGCTACACTGGATGGAGAACTGTATCCTGGCGTCATAAATCTCGGCTATCGCCCAACCGTAAGCACCGAAAAGGAACGCGTGCTTGAAATTCATCTGTTGGACTTTGACCGCGAGATCTACGGCAAGGATTTAGAAGTGCGTTTTGTCCGCTACCTCCGGCCGGAGAAAAAATTCGAAAGTGTCGAGGCGCTCGCCCGGCAGATTGAAGCGGACGTAAAGCAGGCGCGCGAATTATCCGTCGCCTGACATCCGCGCCGTTTTCAAAATCGCAGGTGAGTAAGATTGCGCACCTCCGGTGTCTTGCGAATGGCAAAGATGACAGCGAAGGCACCAATAACAAGTCCGCAGCCGAACGCGAACACGAGCAACAGCCAAATCGGGAAGCTCGACAACTGAAGTATGCCTTCGCGAACGAAGCGGCCACCACCGGAAAGCAAATAGGCAACTCCGCTTCCGAGCGCTGCTAGCCCGATTAGAATCATTGCCCGCACCCACCGCGGTTCGCGCCGCGCCGACGGCAACCTCGCCATAACGCCCCCGGTGAACCCTTCGTCGTCAATGTAAGCGACTGCTTCGCGCAATTGTCGATCTAGGGTTTCGTCGTCGATCATTGCGTTCATAGTATCAGTTTGGTCCCCACGCTGCCAGTGTACGCTTTAGTTTTTCGCGACCTCTAAGCACGTTCGTCTTTACGGTACCGAGCGGAATGTCGAGGACGCGCGAGGCTTCGTCATGCGACAATCCGTTTTGGCAGCAAAGGACAACAGCCGTCCGTTCGTGCAGCGGAAGTAAATTCAGGGCATGCATAAGATCATGTCTCAAACCAGCGTCGACAGTCTGTGGATCATGCTGCGCTTGCAACTGCTCCTCATCCACGCCCACGAGCTCTTTGCGGCGCCGTGCGTCCTCGCGAAAACAATTGTATGCGATTCGATAAAGCCATGTGGAAAACCGTGCATCACCGCGAAAGCTCCGAATGTTTTTGTACGCGCGAAGAAAAGCTTCCTGCGCGAGATCGTCGGCCAGAGTAATATCTGTGCGCGTGAGCTGGCGCAGCAGACCACGCACGCTGGATTGATGGCGGCGCACGAGCTCGCCGAATGCGTGCTGATCATCATCGACAAGAGCCGATCAGAAATGGGATCAGCCCTAACGACCATATGCCGCCTTCCCAATCGTTCACGGCACCGAAGAAGATCATCATGCCGAGCCCGACCATCGCCCAAACCACTCCACGACGTACGTCTGACCGTCTACGCACGGCTCGCGCGGCCGGCGCAAGCAGTTCTGCTGGAATTGGCTGACCTTTCTCGACTAGCATTCGAATCGTGCGCTGTCGGCTGCGGCTTATCGATAGAGCGAACATCCCAATCAGGATCACGATCAGCACAGGCGCACCGAAGATCGATAGAAATACGATCGCGACGATCGGAATCGCCACGAAATCCCGCATTTTTCGAAGATCGGCATCTTCATCTTTGTCGCCTGCGTCAATAGTGATTCCGTGATGACCGCGAAGCTTTTTCTCGAGCTTCTGGTGAATCTTGTTGGCGAGATCCGATGGAGAACCACCAGCGGTTGCTGTTGCCGTTGCCGTGGCTGTTGCTGCTGCGGGACTTGCAATCGGCGATGCCGTCGGGGCCTGCGCAAATAGGGTTATCGCGAAGCCCAAGGAGCAAATACAAAGGAGGATTAATTTTTTCATATTCGTGCTTTGATCATAGGATGCGCTCAAGGCCATATTTGGATTCAACGATTTTCACATTTGTGGAAGCAATTAAAGGTTGCGTCTGACAGGTGCCTGGACATTATTACTCCCCTCTAAAAAATGCGGGTGTAGCTCAGTTGGTAGAGCACCACCTTGCCAAGGTGGACGTCGCGAGTTCGAGCCTCGTCACCCGCTCATTTTTGTACCCGCTTCGCTGTGCGAAGCGCCTCGCTGAAGGCTAAAATACAGGCGCTTCCCTTGCTCACACAGGGACGGCTGAGCCTGCCGGCATGAAAAAATCCGCGTGTTCAAAATCCGACTGTGACAGTAGAATTTTTCGGTATGAAAACGAAATTACTTTTCTCCTACGCGCTGATTGCGGTTCTCCTGATTCATTTCGCGCCTGTGCGAGCAGCGAACGAGCCGAAAGACACAACGCCGTGGAAGATTACCGGTCAGCTCGAAGAAGCCTGCTCCTGCGATGCCGCGTGTCCATGCTGGTTTAATTCCAAGCCTACGAAGATGACCTGCGGCGGCGGCCAGGTGCTGTTCATCGAGAAAGGCAATTATGGAAACGTTAAGCTCGATGGGCTCGCTGTCGCTACGATGGGCCAAAGCCCAGCGGGCCAGACGATGATGGAATCGTTCGGCAACTGGAATTTCGCCTATTACTACATCGACGAAAAAGCCAATTCAGAGCAGCGCAAGGCTTTGGAGGCGATCGCTGGAAAAATATTAACTCCGGGCGCTTCGAAAAAAACGCAGACGCGGTATGCGCCGATCACTCGAAAAATCGCCGGCGGGGAGCACCAGATCAGCATTGGACACTACGGCACGTTCCATGGCCATCTCGTAGAAGGCGGCATGGGCGGCGCCCCAAAAATCGTGAACCCCCCTGGCGCCGATCCGTTACATCATGAATACGAACAAGGACGCACGACAAGAATGACTTACAATGACGCGGACCAGAATTGGTCGTGGAGCAACTCGAATTACATGCTCGGCACGTTTAGCATTGATAATGTCCAGTACGAAAAATTCGCGGCCGGTCTGGCGCAGAAGATGGCCGGGATGAAGAACGAAACATCGCCCGAAAAGAAATAGACCTTCTGTGCCGGCGCTCTCTGAGCGCCGTTTATTATCACGATTGAGTGGGCGACCGCCGCTGCTCCTGGGACTCCGAAGCTTTCCCGACTCCTGAGCCTCAGAGAAGAATTTTGCGGCACTCATATACCGCCGCTAAAGTAGCAAAATGCAAACTGAAGAGCTTGCCTACGCCATCGTCACGCCGTACTCGATGCGGAAGTCGCGCACCGGCGGTATCGTTGGACGACTGATTTCTCGCACCGGACTCGATCTAGTCGGTGGACGCATGTTTGCGCCGAGCTCGGAATTGGCAAAGCGCTACGCAGACACAATTGTGACGGAAACGGATCCGCGTCATCGCGCGACGCAGGAGTTGATCCGCGAGTACGTCCTGAAAAATTTCAGCGGCGAAAAGAACGGTCAGCAGGCGCGCGTGTTATTCCTCATCTTTCGCGGACCGGACGCGGTGGAAAGGATTCATCGTACGGTAGGCCACATCGTGCACGAACGCACGAGCGGCGAAACGATTCGCGACACCTACGGCGATTATATCACGGATGATTCAGGCGATGTAACGTACTTTGAGCCCGGCGTGCTGGCGGCTTTTGACCCAAAAGCAGTTGAGCGCGATTTGAAACTCTGGGGGGAATTTTCTGACTCCGACGGCGGCATTCTGGATTGGACCGTCCGTTTTCCTGCCAACGCGCAGGTTGAAAAGACGCTGGTCCTGATTAAACCGGACAATTTTAAGTTCCCAAATCTGCGGCCCGGTGGCGTGATCGAAGTCTTTTCCAAGTCCGGTCTGAGCATCATCGGCTTCAAGGTGCACTGCATGAGCGTCGCGCAGGCCGAGGAGTTCTACGGCCCCGTGCTGCCAGTCCTCGAGAACAAACTCGGCGCAAAAAGTGGCCGCGAGAACTGGGAAAGCATCATCGAATTCATGGCTGGCCGAAAGCCGAGCGAATGTCGGTCGGCCGAGCACGAT
>WNFX01012752.1_pt1 | contig 11742 bp, 9 predicted proteins | sample 5400111 | NCBI WGS metagenome assembly WNFX01 (sample SAMN13153363, study PRJNA577476) | soil metagenome | isolation source: 40 cm soil or saprolite under grassland replicate 1 | place: USA:California | collected 2016-06-15
CTTTACTGAAATCGCGGATCCGCAGGGCCTGGCCCGGGTCGCAGATGCCTTGCCGCGCCAAGCGGCTATAGGGCGCCTGGGCCAGGTCTGCGACCGGTGGATCTATTCGGCTTGCCTGTGCTCCGGGCCCGGCCTCGCCGAGCAGGGCATGAGCGGGTTCCGCTACGACTACTCGGTCTACCAGGCCGAATACAGCCGCAACCTGCTGTTCCGCTCCGGCGGGAAGATGGAGGACCTGTTTGACCGGATGCTGGACCGGACCCGGTCCCGGCTGGACATCCCGGCGCTACGGACTCTGTTCGGCCTCAAGGCCCGGCCACACTGGAACCGGGCTGCCGGGCCGCCCGCGCAGGACATCGTGATCGAGAAACCTCAGTATGGCCTGACCTGGTTCCGGGTCCGCTTCGGACTGCTGCAGCTGAAGGCCTACACCAAAGGCGAACACGTGCTGCGCTTTGAGGCCACCGTGCACAACACCAGAGAACTGCGCTGCCGCCGCGGCCTGGACCACTTCGGCGAGATCATCACCCGCCTCGCCGGCATGGCCGGGCGGTTCGCCACCGCCCTGGACTGCGCCGACATCAGCTTCCTGCCCGACGGCATCCTCGGCCAGCTGCCGCTGCCGTCCCGGCTCGGCGCCACCCGCACCGGCGGCATCGACCTGAACAAGCCCCGCATCCACGCCACCTTGCGAGCGGCCCTCGCCCTGACCGCCGCTCCCCGCGGCTTCACCGTCGCCGAGTTCACCGCCAAGGTCGCCACCATGACCGGGCAGGCCGGCTACACCACCCGGCAGGCCGCCTACGACATCCGCAAGCTCCGCGGCAAGGGCCTCGCCGGCAAACCCGGCCGCTCGCGCCGCTACCACATCCCCCCAGACTCCGCCCGCACCATCGCCGCCCTCCTCGCCCTCCGCGACCACGTCATCGGCCCCATCCTCGCCGGCGTGCGCAGCCCCCGCAGGGGCCGCAAACCCGCACACTGGACCCGAATCGACCGCCGCTACGAGAGCCCGCGCACCGGCATGCAGGAACTCTTCAACGACCTCGGCATCACCGCTGCCGCCGCATAGACAACATTTTGTCGATCATGAAAAGGCAAGTGGGCTAGTGCGTCACCTACGTCACGTGCTTCAGCCGGTTGCATACTGCGGGCGTCCGGCCGGCCGGTAGACCTGGATCGTTATGCCCTTCGGGAAGGCCCGCGATTCGACCAGGTCAAGCGCAATGTCTGGGCCGTTGTCGGGGAACAGCCGCGTGCCCTGGCCGACGACCACCGGGACGATGAGCAGATTCATCTCGTCGACCAGGCCGTTCTCGAGCAGCCACCGGGTCAGGGCGCCGCTGCCGTGCACCTGCAGCTCACCCGCCGGCTTGGCCTTCAGCTCGCCGATGGCCGCCGCGAGGTCACCGGACAGGACGGTCGTGTCCGACCACTTCGGATCGGTGAGCGTGGTCGATGCCACGTACTTGGGCTTGGTGTTCAAGGCACCTACGATGGGGTTCCCCAGATCTTCCCTCACGCCCCAGTAGCCGGCGAAGAGCTCGTAGGTCCGCCGGCCGAACAGGAACGCCTCGGCGCGCTGGTACACCTGGTCGACGAACGTCATGGCCTGGCTGTCGAACAGCGGCCTGGCCCATCCGCCTCGCTCGAATCCGCCGCTGCGGTTCTCATCCGGCCCGCCGTTTCCCTGCACCACTCCATCGACGGAGATCTGCGTGGTGGTCGTCAGTTTCATGATTGCGGTTCCCTTCTCCCTGGGGGCGCCCCTCGTGGGCGGCCGCTCACCCCTGCTACGAACACCCCTGTCCCGATCCGACACCGCCTCCCGGATTTCTTTCGGGGACTTTCTGGTACGCCGGTGGTGAGCGATCCGGCAGCGAGGCGGTTTCGGGGCGACTGCGCTCCACTTCTTCATGTGCGCGCCCAGTGCGGACGAGCTCTGGGACCAGATCGATCGCGAAGACCCTGACTCGTCGTCCGCACATGACGCGGAAAGCGCGCTCGGACTTCCGGCATGATGATGCGCGGAGGTCTTCATGCGGGCTGAGGTCAGGTACTTCGAGTGGTCGGAGAACCGTTGAGCGCGGGGGCGGATCGGCCGGGATCAGGTGGACCACGACCGGCTGCGGGCCCTGCTCGCGTTGCGGCCAACCTGATTGTTGAGGCCGTCCCAAGCGACCAGACCGGCATCGCTGGCCGGCTCGTGCCGCGCACGCCTGGCGTGGGTGAGCACAGGCCGTCAGGAGAGCAGGGCGCGGATGTCGTCGGCGTTGATGGTGGTGCTGAAGACGTTGCCGTCGTCCATGACGCTGGAGAATAGCCTGGCCTTCCCGGCCTTCAGCGCCATGACCTTTTCCTCGATGGTGTCCTTGGAAACCAGGCGGTAGACCATGACGCTGCGGGTCTGCCCGATGCGATGGGTGCGGTCGACGGCCTGTGCCTCGGCCGCGGGGTTCCACCAAGGGTCGAGCAGGAAGCAGTAGTCGGCCTCGGTGAGGTTCAGGCCGAACCCGCCTGCCTTAAGGCTGATCAGGAAGACCGGTGCAGCGCCGCCCTTGAAGCGCTGGACTACAGCGGCGCGGTCGCGGGTGCTGCCGTCGAGGTAGCAGTACGGCATGCCCTCGGCTTCCAGCCGATCGCGGACCTTGCCGAGGAAGCCGGTGAACTGGCTGAACACCAGGGCCCGGTGCCCCCCGCCGGCCACCTCGTGCAGCTTTTCGAGCAGGGCGTCGATCTTGGCCGACGCCAGGCTGGCTTGGGCCTGGTCGACGAGCCCGGCGTGCAGGCTCAGCTGACGCAGCAGCGTGAGCGATCGGAAGATCGTGAACCGGTTGGAGTTCATGTCGCCGATCAGGCCGAGGACCTTCTGCCGCTCGCGCTGCAGCCGCGTCTGATAGACCTTGCGGTGCTGCGGGTGCAGCTCGACTTCCAGGACCTGTTCCTGCTTGGCCGGCAGGTCGGCGGCTACCTGTTCCTTGGTGCGGCGCCGGATCAGTGGCTTGATCCTCCGCTGGAGCTGGGCGAGCCGCTCGGTGTCACCTTGCCGTTCGACCGGCCGGGCATAGTAGTCGCGGAACCGGTCAGGGCTCGGGAACAGCCCGGGGGCGGTGATGGACAGCAGCGACCACAGTTCGGTCAGGTTGTTCTCCATCGGTGTGCCCGTGATCGCGACCTTCACAGGGGCCGCGAGCCGGCGGGCGCACTGGTAGACCTTCGACTGCCGGTTCTTGACCTGCTGCGCCTCGTCCAGCAGCAGCCCCGACCAGCCCAGCTCGGCATAGTACGCGAAGTCGATGCGCAGCAGGGTGTAAGACGTGACGACAGCGTCAGCGCCCGCGGTGAGTTCACCGAGTCCCTCGCCGAGGCGGGCCACGGTGCTGGATACCGGCACCACTTTCAGATCCGGGGCGAACCGTGCGGCCTCGGCGGGCCAGTTCGCCACCACGCTCGTCGGCGCGACGATCAGGAACGGGTCGGCAGCCGGGTCACGCTGCCTTGCGTGGCTGATCATGGCGAGGCACTGCAGCGTCTTGCCGAGCCCCATGTCGTCGGCGAGGATTCCGCCCAGCCGGTGTTTCCACAGGAATGCCAGCCAGGCGAACCCGTCCTGCTGGTAGGGGCGCAGCCGCGCCTGGAGTCCCGCTGGCGGCTCGGTTCGGTCGGCGCCCCCGGCCGACAGCAGGCCCTGGACCTGCTCCCGCCACGCCGCCGCCTGATGCCCGATCACCCCCAGCGCGGCCAGCTCCTCCCAGAAACCAGCCTGGTACCGGCTGACCCGCAGCGGGCCGGCCGGCGAATCCTGCAGTGAGCGGGCCTCTTCGATCAGCCGGGTAAGCGCCTGCAGCTCGGGCTTGTCCAGGGAGAAGTAGGCACCGTCTGGCAGCAGCAAATGCGGCTCGCCGCGGCTGAGAGCTATGAACATGTCGAGAAACGGGACCGGGTGCCCCTCCACGGTGACAGTCACGCCGAGGTCGAACCAGTCGGTGTCGCCGGCTACCTCATCGGTGGAGACCGCGATCCGCAGGGAATCCCCGGCCTCCCGGTAGTCCGCGGGCTCGCCGTCAACCTCAACGACCAGTCCGGGCTGATCGGCCAGCAACGGCAGTAGTTCGGTGGTGAACCGCATCGTGTCGATACCGGTCAGCCGGGTGTGCGGGGCGAGCGCGGGCACCGGCGCGCCGGGCGCGCGATCGCCCCGCGTGAGCAGCCCGTACCGGTCCAACGGCAGGTCCAGGCCAGCCAGCAGCGCCTGCTCTGCGGCCAGGTCCCGGTACCCATCGTCTGGGCCGCCTGCCTCCAGCGGCGCACGCAGCGGCGAGTCCCCGACCCGGTAGGCCCATTCCCAGCTCACCTCGAGCTCGTGGCCACTGCCATATCGGGCACGCAGCAGCAGGTCGGGCCCGCAGATCACGGGAGGGGTGAATGACCCGTCCGAAGAGATCACGGCCGCTGCCCGCCGCAGCCGCGGGTAATACCGGTCCCGGAACCTGGGCTCCGCCGCGGCGGGCACGTCCAGCGACTCGCCCTCCAGCGCCATCCGCTGCACCGGCACCGGCACCGGCCTGGCTAGCCTGGCCCCAGGCAGAACTCGGCCTCCCTATACTTTCCCAGCACACCGCGCTTGCCCGGGTATACCAGCCGCAGGCCGGCCGCCTCAGCCTCATCCAGCAGCGGCCACAGCTGGCGCGAGCCGACCGAGGACAGCTCGATCGACCGGTCGTCACCGTAGTGGTAGCCGTAGTAGCCGCTGCGGCCATCGCACGCCTGATATAGCACGTACAGCTCCCGCAGCAACCGCACCTGCTGCTCGCTGTAATCGCGCGAGTGGCGCAGCGCGTCCAGCTTGCCCCAGCCCAGGCCGCTGCCAGCCCAGCCGCCGTTCCTGCTCGGCCGCACCAGCCGGGCCATCAGCCGCAGCGGCGCCTGCCCCGCCGCCGGTCCGCCCCAGCGCGCCTGGCCTGCGCCGCCGGCTAGCGCAAGCTCGATCGCCAGCGGCGTCGTGCCAGGCTGCGCGGATCCGCCTGGGCCCAGCAGCGACTCCAGCGACTGCTCCCAGGCAGGCGGCTGCGGGCTCTCCGGCCGGGCCGTTCCCGGGGACCCCGGGGCCAGGGCCGACAGGACCAGCGCGACGACGTGCTTGCAGCTGAACTCGACCGGGCAACTGCACTCGCCCAGCTCGAACTCGGCGGGCAGCCCGGCGGCCAGCGAGAAAAACGCGGCAGTCTCGTAGACGCTGGTGCCGTGGCCGCGCACCATCCCGCGAAGCGCGTTATCTTCCGGATCCCACCTGACACGCAAGACCGCCCCTTGGCGCGCGTACTCGGCACCCCTGGCATAACTGCCTCCGCCGGTGACCCGCCGCAAGCTGGCAAGATCGAACTCAAGAACCATGACCTGCCGCACGGGGCGACGATATCGACCAGCACCGTCAGTCCGAGCCCAACACGCCGGGCTTGCGGGGCCTGGCTATGGCACGCCCTCCGCGACCCGGCCCGGACGTTCCGTCTATACAAGGTGGCCGGACAGGCCGTGCGCGAGGCCGGAGACCGGAGCCTAGCCTCCTACCTGGCCGGCTACCAGGGTATGGTCCGCGCAGACGATGCTGCTGAGGCAGCTGCCTGGCTGGCGTCCGCGGTAGAGACCGCGCCGCGATCGCTGTCGGGTGCCGCTTCTTCGTGGCTGTCCGCGCTCTACGCGGAGGCTGCGGCGCGCATCGGAGACCGGCGTGCCGCATTAGCCTCGCTGGACCAGGCCACGAAGGCCCTGTCCGGACCTCGCAGTGGACATAGGGAAGCGTGGATGTATGAGTTCGATCAGGGGAGTCTCGCGATGCGGACAGGGTTCTGCCTTGTCGCGTTGGGGCAGTCGGCTGAAGCCCTGACTGCCTTCGACAATGCCCTGGGGCTCCTGCCCGCCGGACGGGAACGCAGATACGCTGAATTCAGATGGGGGTGGCTGCCGCTCACCTCCTGAGCGGCGATTTCATGCAGGCGCGTGAGTCCGCAGGCGAAGCGCTCACCGCATTCGCCTCACGAGGGTCTGCGGCCGGATTCCGGCTTGTGCGCAGCTTCCGTGACGAACTCGCTAGACGTGGCCACCGGGCTGCCGCCTCTTCCCTTGGAGAGCAGATCCGGGCCATGACGGCAGGGCCGACATGAGTTCCCCGATTCCTGTCAGCGGCCAGTCGTTTCCGGTCAGCGCGGATCTGATGGCGCAGGCGAGCACCACCTATGACGCCGTGCAGATGACCGGCGAGAGGGTGCTATGGATTGAAAACCGGCCCAGCGAGGGACGCCGGGATGTCCTCGTCTCGTGGACTGCCGGAGGAGGTGTCCGGGACGCTTTGCCGATCGACCATCAAGTGGCTACCAGGGTCCATGAGTACGGCGGCGGCGCCTATATCGCTGCTGCCGAAGACAGCCTATGGTTCAGCGATGCAGCAGACGAGCGTCTTTGGCGGTCGACGAAAGGCGTGGCCGAGCCGGTGACGCCACTTGGCTCCGCCCGTTATGCCGATATGCGACTGGTGCCCGGAGCAGGGCTGCTGGTGTGCGTCCGGGAACGCCACGAACATGATCAAGTGGTTAACGAGCTTGTCACCCTCTCCGCTAACAGCATGAGCCGACCGCGAGTGATTGCATCAGGGTGGGACTTCTACTCTTGCCCGCGACCCAGCCCCGACGGGCGCATGCTGGCCTGGGTCACCTGGCGGCCTCCGTATATGCCCTGGGACGCGAGCTGGCTATGGCTGGCATCGCTGAGCGCAGATGGACGGCCCGACCAGCCCCGCCTAATCGCCGGCGGCCCTGGTGAGTCCATCCTCCAGCCGCAGTGGTCTCCCGACGGGATCTTGCATTTTATCTCTGACCGGAATGGCTGGTGGAACCTCTACGCGCTCCGGGGCGGACATGTCCATCCGGTCCTGGCGATCAACGCTGACCTGGGCGCCGCGCCCTGGGAGTTCGGCTACTGCACATATGCCTTTCTCCAGGGTCGCCGTATCGGTGTCCTCGTCCAGGAAGGCGGACGGAACCGTTTGACCGTCGTGGACTCCGACAACGGCCAGACACGAGACGTGCCATTGCCGTATACCTCCATCAAGCCCTACCTGGTCTCCGACGGAACGCGGGTTGCCCTGATCGGCTCCAGTCTGCGCCGTTCCCCGGCAGTCGCCCTAGCCGACTGCGACAGCGGGCGTGTTGATGAACTAACCGGGGGGGAGACTGTCATCGACCCGTCATTCGTGACAGAACCCGAACCTTTCGCTTTCAGCACCCGAGACGGGGCGTCCGCATACGGCCATCTGTGCACGCCAATAGGCCGTCCCAGCACTTCCGCCAGTGCCGACAGGCCTCCGCTGATCGTCCGTGCACACGCCGGACCGACCCACAACTGGCCGATGCGGCTCGATCTGGACGTGCAATATTTCACTAGCCGAGGCTTTGCGGTCGCCGACATCGATTACCGCGGCAGTACCGGCTACGGCCGCGCCTACCGGCAGGCCCTCCAGCAACAGTGGGGTGTGAGGGACCCGGCTGATTGCACTGACGCCGCCCATCAGCTCGCGGCCCACGGACGGGTGGATCCTCACCGGATGATCATCTCCGGAATGAGCGCAGGCGGATACACAGCCCTGCGAGCCGTGACCTCAGGTGACACCTTCGCCGCGGCCGCCGCGCGCTTCACCGTCGCTGACCCGCTCACCTGGCGCCGAGCCGCGCCTAAGTTCCAGGCTGCTTACTGCGACGGTCTGATCGGCGAGTGGCCTGCGTACGAAGAGCGGTACCACCAGCGCTCCACGCTGGAGCACTCCGAGTGGATCACGGTACCGGTCCTGCTCCTCCACGGCGATCATGACCCGGTAACGCCGCTCGCGCAGGCTCGTGCCCTGGCTCGTGCCCTCGCCCCCCGCGCCGAGTTGACCATCTTCCACGGTGAGGGACACGGCCTCCGCAACCCCCATCACATCCGTCAGGCCCTGGAACTCGAACTCGCGCACTACCGTGCGGCGATTGGGGAGCAATACCCGCCCCCACCAGAACCAGGCCATCCCGATTCATGATCACTAGCACGCTCTACTGAGCGGAGCATGACCGCGGCGCGGGCGCTACAAGCCCGGCGCGCCGCATCCAGACTGGACGAGCCAGCACAGGATGTACAAAAGGGTCGTGTCCGAGGGGGGATTGCACCCAAAAGCCAATGCGTGCTGACCGGTGAGTTCGCACTTGGAGGCCGGTCATGAGCGGGCGGCCAGATGGATGGATCGGGTGGACTACCACCGGATGTGTGGCGCTTCTTGGCGGTGATCGCGGGCACAGTCTCTTACCTACACATGCACATGCTGGTGGCGGCGCATGGCCAGCCGGGGTGGGTGGCGGCACTAACCCCGCTGTCAGTGGACGGGATGATCGTGGCCGCCTCGACCACACTGCTGGCCGACTCACGCGCGGGGAAGCGTGGCGGAGTGCTGCCGTGGGCGCTTCTTGTGGTGGGCAGCGCGGCGAGCCTGGCCGCCAATGTCGCGGTCGCTCAGCCGACAGAGGCCGGGCGCATAATCGCAGCCTGGCCGTCATTCGCGCTCATCGGCGCTTATGAGTTACTCATGCGGCAGGTACGGCGCAATGCCGCGGGCGGAGGCAAGCCGCATCAGCGCAAGCCCGTGCCGCAGATCCTCCGGCAGCAGGCGGGCGGCGAGGCGGTGCCGCGCCTGCGGCACCGTTCTTCCGGATCAGATTCCGGGGATGGCCGCTCTCGTCAGGCTGTCGCGGGCCGGGACCTTCAGCAACAGGCGTGGCGGTGGGCGCTAGCCCACCGTGCGAGTGACGGCTCGCTTCCCAGCGGGCTCGAGATCGCCCGCCAGCATGGTCGGCACGAGCGGTGGGGCCGCCTGATCAAACGCGCGGGTGCGGCCGGCGAGTTCGCTACTGAGCCCAGCTTGCGCTTGATCGATCAGCGGCTGTCATCGGCCCAGGGCGAATGACAGAAGTATCCGCAGAGAGTGAGCATTCAGCGGGCTGACGTCGCGTGGTTTGCGACCGCACCCCATAGACCAATGCGTGCTGACCGGTGAGTTCGCGCTGTTCAGCGAGCCGGTATGCGCGCTGTCGCGCCATGAGCTCCTCGGGTAGCTCGGCGGTTGACGCGTGTGACGACGATGCCTGCTATGGCCGCGCCTGCGCCAAAGACAAAGGGCACCCGTGGCCCGATGGAGGTTGCCACGAAAGAGGCGATCGGGCCGCCCGCGGAGGTGCTGCCGAGCAGGACGAGGGCGAACAAGGACATGACGCGGCCCAGCATCCGCGGGTCGGCAGTTTGCAGGACAGCTGTCACTGATGTGAGGACGAGGGACCAGGCGAACCCGACACCAGCCAGCCCGGCGAGCACGGTCGGTACGGTCGGTGCCACGGCGGTGACGGCCATCGACCCTGCCATGATCATTGCCGCCAGTTCAAGAGTCCGCGGGCCCGGTGCGCCGCGGGCGGCGGCGGCGAGTGCCCCAGCCAGGCTGCCCGCGGTGACCACCATGAACGCCGTGCCTATCAGCGATGGGCCGCCGCCGAACGATCCGCGGATAAGCGTGGGCACGGACACCTGCATGGTGAACGCCAGCGTCCCGATCACGGCGAGCGCGAGCAACGGCGCCCGGAGCGCAGGGGTATGCCACACGTAGCTCAGGCCATCGCGGACCTGGCGTGGCGCCCGCCTGGCCAGGGGTGAGGTGCTGGGCCGGATCGTGTGCAGCACGATGACGTCGGCCAGGAACGATGCCGCGTTTACCGCGAAGGCGACGGTGACCCCGGCGGTGGCGACCAGTGCACCGCCGAGCGCCGAGCCTGCGGTCATGCCGAGCAGCAGCACGGTCCCGGCGAGAGCGGAGGCGCTGGCCGCCCGGTCCGGCATGACCAGCGCCGGCAGCAGCGCCCGCCGGGCCGGTGTGTCGAGCGCGTTGATCACTCCCCAGGCCGCCGCGAGCACGTAGATCACCGGCATGGCCAGCACGCCCGTCGCGGACGCGGCCGCGTAGGCCAGCGCGACCATCCCGAGCCCGGATTCCGCGAGCATGAGCAGCCGACGCCGGTCGTGCCGGTCGGCCACCGCGCCGAACCACGGCCCGAGCGCCAGGCTAGGCAGGAACTGCAGCGCGACGACCCAGCCCAGCGCCCGCCGGTCGAGCTCGACGACCACCCAGGACAGCGCGACGACCTGCGCCCAGGAACACGTCACCGAGGGCAGCTGGCCGGCGAGGTACCGGCGGAACGCGGGCGAGCTCAGCGGGGCGACGGCCTGGTGGACACTCATCAGAGGGAGAAGGCAGCCGCCAGGGCCAGGCCGACCCCGAGGAAGTAGGTGCCTGCCGCGCCGGCCAGCCGTGCTTTGGTCTGGACCGCCAGGCTGGGCGCGGTCAGCAGGCCGTAGGCGTGCACCACCCGGGCTGCCGTTGCCCCGATGATCAGCGGGATGGCCACCGCGGCCGGGCTGCGGGCGCCGACCAGCAGGAACAGGACGATCAGGACGGGGATGTACTCCGCGGCGTTGCCGTGTGCCCTGATCGCGATCAGGAGCCGGCTGGCCGGGTCACTCGGGAACTGTGAGCCGCCTGCCTTCGCGGTCACGCCGCGCATCCGCGAGACGTTGAGCCCGAGCAGGAACAGCATCGCGGCGAGGGTGGCGGTGCAGATGATGGCGGTAGTCAAAGTGGTGGTCATGCCGATCTCCTTTTCTCTTGTGGGCCGAGCGCGCTGTCGAGGAGGTCCGCGCAGAGCGTCCAGCCGAGCAGCGCGTCGGCCTTGCGCAGCGCACCGACGCTGGTGACGTTCACTTCGATGAGGTAGGGCCCGATCACGTCCAGGCCGGCCAGGTGGATGCCATGGCGCCGCAGCGTCGGCGCCAGGCGGGCGCAGATCTCGCGGTCCCGCGCGGTGAGCGGCGCCTCGGCGGCCGGGTTGCCGATCCGGAAGTCACCCGCCTGTGGGAAGCGGTAGACGGCGCCGGTCGGCTCGCCCGCCACGACGAAGATCCGCTTGTTGCCGGCCGAGACGTCGCGCAGGAAGCGCTGAACGACGACGGCGCGCGCGCCGCCGTGGGTCGAGATCTCGACAAGCGACCCCAGATTCGGGTCATGGCGGTCCAGGCGCAGGACGCCGTGGCCGGAGAACCCGTCGACCGGCTTGACCACCGCCGTTTGATATTCAGCGAGGAAGGACCTGACCGTGCGCTCGTCGGCGGTGACAACCGTCGGCGGGATAAGGTCGGGAAACCGGAGCGGGAGCAGGTGCTCGCTGCAGGCCCGCAGCCCGCCCGGGTCGTTGACCAGGGCGGTGCGTGCGGGATCGACGAGGTCCAGGATCAGCGTCGCGTTGATGTAGGTCCGATCGACTGGCGGTTCGGTGCGCATGAAGACCGCCGCCATGTCATCCAGCCAGACCCGTTGCGGCTGGGTGGCGGTGAACCAACGGCGCGCCACGGTCCATCGGTGACCGCTGCGCGGCCGGGACGGCGCGAGCCGCACCCGGAAGGCGTCCGCCCGGGCCCGGCCGTGCGCGGCTTCGAGCAGCCGCGCCTGCGTGACCCAAACCTCGGCGCCACGGTCTTGCACCGCGTGCATGAGGCCGACGGTGGTGTCGATCGACGGGTCAAGCGACTCCAGCGGGTCGGCGACGAACGCGATCTTCATGACACTCCTCCGCTGACTAGTACCGGAGCGGCCGCCTGCCGTGTCGCGCGGGCGATTGACAAGAG
>WNFX01006349.1_pt1 | contig 11741 bp, 11 predicted proteins | sample 5400111 | NCBI WGS metagenome assembly WNFX01 (sample SAMN13153363, study PRJNA577476) | soil metagenome | isolation source: 40 cm soil or saprolite under grassland replicate 1 | place: USA:California | collected 2016-06-15
GGCAAAGGCGGCGACGACACTCTCTGAGTTCCTCCTAGGGCTACTCCTCTCCAAGTTTGTTGTCGCCACGGCGGTGTATATCGGCTTTCGTCTCGTCGTTAGCGCGCTCGTCTCACCGACCGACGACGACACAACCGAGAACTGGATGGCGTCGGGAGTCGCCGTGCTGCTGATCGCAGCCTTCTCTCCTGTCGTCATCTTCACCTCGCTGCGCTTCGCCCACGCCCAAGCCGGCAGCGTTGCCCGCAGCCTGACTGGAACCGGTCTGGCACTCGTTCCGACGGGCAGGATGCTCGGCGGCGCCACTCGCCTTGCTCAGCCTCTGGTGCGATCTGCACACGCACGACTCGTCTCTCGGATTACTCACCTTCGCTCTCGCCCATGACGCCGCATCGGCGGCCAGGAAAATCAGCCAGTGCGTCCCCCTGGCGCCGCGGAGGGGGCGCGGGGGAACCGGCGGCGCATCCGGTTCCCCCGCCCTCTGAGGTGACTCTCGGGCAATTGGCTAACCCGCCGCTACTGATCGACAGCCGTGAAGTCGCGCGCCTTCTTGGCATCGGGCGGACGAAGGCCTTCACGATGATGGCCCGTCCGTGATGGGCGTTGGGCGGCGGCGTTGTCGCTACCAGGCAGGCGACGCCTAACGTTCTACGGCCAGACCCGTGAGGTGGTGCGGCGGAAGCTAGCGGCCGCGGTGCGGGCCAACGATCTCAAAGAGCTCCCCGATTCGCGGGGTCTAACACTCGGTGACTTCCTGGATCAGTGGCTCGAAGAAGTGGCGAAGCCTGCAGTCAGACCTTGGACTTTTGAAGGCTACGAGGTGCACGTCAGGCGGCATATCAAGCCACTCTTGGGACGTATTCCGCTGGACAAAGTCGAGCCGCTTCACATCCAAACGCTTATGAACCGCAAGCTTCGAGAGGGCCTCTCGCCAAAGAGCATCCGGTACATACGCGGCACTTTGCGCACGGCCCTAAATCAGGCTCAGCGTTGGGGCTTGGTAGCGCGGAACTCTGCAGCCCTCGTCGATGGCCCAAGAGTCGAGCGCTATGAGATTCGACCGTTCACTCCCGAAGAGGCGCGGACATTTCTGGCGAACGTGAGAGGTCACAGGCTTGAGGCGCTCTACTCGGTCGCGCTGACGCTAGGCCTTCGCCAGGGCGAAGCGCTGGGCCTTCGATGGCAAGACGTGGATCTCCAGCTTGGCTATCTGCGAGTTGCGAAGCAACTTCAACGGATCGAGGGTAAGTTCCAACTGGTCGAGCCAAAGACTGCCAAAAGTAGGCGAACAATTGTGATGCCACCATCCATCACTGCTGCGCTTCGCACTCATCGTCAGCTGCAGGCAGCCGAACTCCGACGCCAAGGAGGCGAACGCAATCCACTCGACTTAATCTTCACTCGCGAGGATGGCGGGCCCTTGGACGGAACAGTGGTTACTCATCAATTCCACCGGCTACTGGACCAGGCCCACCTGGATCAGCGTCGATTCCATGATCTGAGGCACTCGTGCGCGACGTTGTTGCTTGCGCAGGGGGTCCCAGCCCGAGTCGTAATGGAGATCCTCGGCCACTCGCAGATCGCGCTGACCATGAATACCTACGCGCACGTCATTCCCGAGCTTCGCCGAAATGCCGCCGATCGGATGGAGGCCTTGATTCAAGAGCGCTAGCCTGTTGGGCTGCTGTCAATTGCTGTCAAATTGCTGTCAGCCATTGCAGGTCAGCGGACGACTGTGCACCTTTTGAATTCGAAATTTGGCTCCGGGACGGGGACTCGAACCCCGAACCTTGCGGTTAACAGCCGCCTGCTCTACCGATTGAGCTATCCCGGATCGACCACGAAATTCTAGGTGCTGGCTGCCGGCACCCGCCGCAGCCTAAACTCCCTCCCCACCAGCCGTGCCGCCCCCCACCAACTTACCCGAGTCCGCTGCGCCGTCCGCCACGCCACCCACCATCCGCACCCCGCGCCTCGACCTTGTCCCTATGGACCCAACCGCGATCCAATTTCTACTCAAGGGCGAGCGCAAGGACGCCGAACGCGCGCAGGGACTGACTCTCCCGAGCACCTTTCCATCCCCCAACGAGCTCGACGGCTTCCTCCCCATCCAGCTCCACCGGATGCAAGCGCGACCCGACCGCCGCGCGTGGACGGCGCGATTCATGGTCACGCGCCCCGGCGAGGTGATCGGACACTGCGGATTCCACGGCCCACCGGAAGAGATCGGCCGCGCCGAGATCGGCTACAAGGTCTTCGAACCACACCGCGGACGGGGTTTCGCGAAAGAAGCCGCCGGCGCGCTCATCGCCTGGGCGTTCGAGCAGGGTGAGAAGGAGGTCTACGCGAGCGTTTCGCCCAACAACACGGCGTCTCTTGCGGTCGTGCGGAGTCTCGGATTCAAACAGGTCTCGACTCAGGAAGACGAGGTCGACGGCCTCGAGCTCGTGTTTTTGCGCGGGCAGCCCGACCCATGAACGCCTCGTGCTCCCGCTCGATATCTCGCGCGACCGCAACCGCAGTCTCGACAAACGCGTCTGCGGACGGCGGGCGGTATCGGTCTCGGTGCCAGATCACCACCAGCACGCGCGGCGGTACAGGTTCTGAGAGGGAAACGACGTGCACTTTCGGATCGTTCTCGTCGACCGCCAACAGCGGCGCCAACGCAACGCCGATATCTGCCGCCACCATCGCCTGCACTGTCCCGTTGTCGTTCGAACGAAACACGAATCGCGGCTTGACTCCGCGTCCGACCAGAAACTCCTCCGCCAGATCCTCCGTGCGTCCGTGCTGAAACCCGACCATCGGCAGGCCGGCCAGGTCCGCGACCGATGGACGTCGCCGCGAGAACTGCAACCCGGCAGACGTGACCAGGACATACGGATCACGCATCAGCTCGCGCACCTCGAACGGACCCTCTGGAACTGGCTGCACCGCAAAGCTCAGGTCGAGGTCGCCGCTCTCCACCTCGCCCACGAGCTCGTCGTCCTGTCCCGCCTCGAAAACCTGCAGGTCAACGTCCGGCCACCCTTCCTTGAATCGCCGCATGACCTCCGGCAGCACCTTGTTCGCGACGCTCTGATAGATGCCCACCCGCAGGCTTCCTGAACGTCCGGCGGCGAACACGCGGAAGTCGGCTTGCGCCGCGTGCAACCGCGCCTCGATCGCGTCCGCGTGGCCCTGCAGCAGTCGCCCGGCCTCGGTCAGCCGCACCGTCCGCCGGCCCCGCGATCGCTCGATCAACCGCTGGCCTATGAGCGCCTCCAGCGCCGCGATGTGGTCGCTCACGGTCGAGAGGGAGCTCTTCAGCTCCTCCGACGCGGCCCAGAAAGAGCCCAAACGCGCGACCGCCGAAAGCGCCCTCAGATGCTTGAGCTCAACGCTTCGCCAATTATCCGGCATGCCGATATTTTATTAGGAAAACTCATGTTGCACCGGAGATTCACGATGGGAACACTCTGGACATGGAGGTTTTCATGACCGTTCTGGTGTTCGTCCTGCTGGCCCTCTGTGCGGCACGCTGGGGCGTCGACTCGCGACCCGTCGACGCCGATCGAGCGACCCGCTGGTGGCCCGCCACCCCGCGCGAGTAGGCTCCTGAACCGGCCGGCGCCGAGAGCTGGACTTCCCGGGTAAGGCTGCTGCGGCATCGGCGTCAACGGTCGCCCGCTGACGACTGCCGCCGCCAGCAGCCGAAACCTCGCTGCACAGCACCCACGCCAGATCGTGCAGCTGTCGCTGCCACAACTGTTGAAGTAGAGCGATTCCGTCGCGGTTAGCGAAAAGCGATTTCGTCGCCATGCTCATGATGCCTTGGCTTTTGCCATCGCTGCGGTAATTCGCCTCCAGGGGTGGTTGTTTGGAGGTCGCCATGGCCCGGTTGGGGGCTGGGGCTGACTCGGCGGTCGAAGTGTGGGAGGGGTGTCGGGGCTGGTCGATTTTCGCCTGGTGCGGTAAACGCCGGCTGGGTCAGCAAGCACCTTGGTCGCGATACAGCGAGCCTGGAGGTAAATCGCAAATGAGCCGTCGAAGCGCTCATGGACGTCGACGCGGGCATGGGCTCGGCTGACCGGTGGAGGAATATCGATGACGTGCTGGCCGAAGCGAACCGTGTTGTCATTGAGCACGACCCGTCGGTACTTGAAGCAGAAGAGCTGGTCCAAGGCTTGTCGCTTGGGCCATTCCACCCAGGCTGCCTCGGGCAGTTGAGGACTCACTACGAAGCGCCGGTTATGCCGCGGAAGAAAGCGGTGAAGGACCTCATTGGCTTGCTCACAGTTGGCAGCGCCGGCCAAACGGAGCTCACTGGCCAGCCGGTCCTGGAAGGTTCCCCACAGCCGCTCGATGCGGCCTTTGGCCTGAGGCGAGAGAGCGTGGATCAGCTGAACCCCGAGTTCGTTGAGTAGCCGACCGAACTGGGTCGGCTCACGACGAGCCGCCAGCTGCTCCTCGAGTGACAGCCGCTTCAAGTCTGTCTCCTTGGCTTGAAAAAAGATGGAGTGGCGGTCGGCATAGACCGCCATCGGAATGCCGAAGCGAGTGACCGTCTCCCGCATGACCATGAAGTAGCCCTGGGCGTCTTCCTGGTCTCGAAAACAGGCCCAGGGCACTTTGCCGGTGGCGTCATCGACAGCGCCGACCAGACTCAAGTAAGGTCCTCGCCCTTCGAGCCAGTCGTGGCGGCTGGCATCGAGCTGGAGCAGCATGCCCTCACGCGGATAACGGTCGCGTCGCCGCCGATGCTTGGGCGGCCGACGACGTCGCGGCGAAACGAGGCCGGCCGAGAGCAGGATCCGGCGCACGGTGGGCCGCGACAGGTGGATGCCATGGTTCTCGGCCAGCATCTCGGTCAGGTGCTGGTGGTTGAAGCCCTGGTATTTCGTGCTAGCCAGCTCGACGATGCGCTTGGCAGTGGCAAGGTCGACCGCGTTCTTGGCTGGCCGGCCGCGGTTGCCATGGGCCAAGGCCTCGACGCCCTGCTCGCTGAAGGCCCGGTGCAGCCGCTGTAGCTGACGCACCGAGATCCCGAGCAGTCGGGCGGCCTCGCGGTTCACCAGTGCGCCTGAGTCCAGGTGGTTGAGGACGGTGACGCGGCGCTGCTCAAGCTTGTTCAAGACGATCCTGTCCCTCATGGGGCGACAGAATCGCTTTTCGCGTCAGGGGTGACAGATTCGCTTTACGCCCACAGCTGTCGCTGCCACAACTTGACAGAACCTCCGGGCACCAATAAGGTCGATTTCTTAAGCGCCCCGTAACCAGCGGCTAACAGGCCGCGGCCTAAGTTCGGGGCGGGGCGAGCCAGGGGTGGGGCTCGCGCAAGTGTGCCGTCGGCGCTTCACGAGAAGGGGGTTTGGCATGAGACGGCTGATCAAGCTCGCGGCTGCGGCTGCCCTGGTGGCGGTGCAGAGCATCGGCACCGGCGCGGCGGCTCCGCAAACTCCAGCGGCTGCGGCGATCCAGAACTGTCAGCTCAACAACGGCATCCAGCACGTCATCTCGATCACGTTCGACAACACACATCTCTCGCGCGACCGGGCCAACGTCGCGTCCGACCTCGAGCAGATGCCCAACCTCCTGAACTTCATCACCGGCAACGGGACGCTCAGCGACAACGAGCACACGGTCCTCATCTCCCACACGGCCGGCGGCATCCTCACGGGACTGACCGGCCTGTATCCCGACCGCATGGGCCTCACCGTCACCAACTCGTACGGCTATTTCAGGTCGGGAACTAACACGGTCGGCTTCTCGAGCGCTTTCAAGTACTGGACCGACCTGGTCGACGACTCGACCGGGACGAACGACTCCCTGCCGAACATGGTCACGACCGGCGGCAAGAACACGCCGGCACCGTGGGTGCCTTACACCCGCGCCGGATGTGACTACGGCGCGGTCTCGACCGCCAACGTCGTGCTCGAGAACACGGGCACGGGCACCTTCGGCGACATGACGAAGGTCTTCGGCAAGAACTCGACCGAGTGGAACGAGGCAGCCAACCCGGCGACCCGCGCGCTCGCGCAGACCGATTTCGTCGGCATCGCGATCCACTGCGGCGTCAACGGCGGGTTGTGCGCCAACAACGCCGACGCCCGCGCCGACATGCTGCCTGACGAGCCGGGCGGCTACAACGGCTTTCACGGGCTGTTCGGCGCCAAGTACGTCAACCCCGCCATCTCTCACGACACGCTCCCGGCTCCCGACTTGAGGCCGGTCGTCAAAGACACTTCAGGCCAGCCGATCACCGACCCAGCCGGCAACCCGGGGTTCCCAGGCTTCGACGGCATGTTCGCCAAGGTCAGCCTGGGCTACGTCGCCCAGATGCAGGAGGCCGGCGTACCGGTCACCTTCGCCTACATCTCAGACGCCCACGACAACCACACCCTCTTCCGCGCCTCAGGACCAGGTGAGGCGGATTACGTCGCGCAGCTGAAGGCGTACGACGATGCCTTTGGCGCCTTCTTCGCCAGACTCGCCGCGGACGGCATCAACAAGTCCAACACGCTCTTTGTCTTCACCGCCGACGAGGGCGACCACTTCGCCGGCGGCGAGTCCGCCGACGGCACCTGGAGCCACACCTTCTGCAACGTGACTCCGCCCGCGAGCGGCACGTGCCCCGCCAACCAGATCGGCGAGGTGACGCAGAACATCAGGGCGCTCGTCCCGGCTTCGGTCCAGCCCGCCTCGTACGACATCCACTTCGACTCGGCGCCGACCATTTACGTGGCCGGCAATCCGGCGCGCACCGACCCCGGCTTGCGCGCGTTCGAGCGGGCGCTCGCGGGGGCGACCGCCGTTGATCCCTACGTCAGCTCCTCGGCGACACCGGTCATGCAGCGTATGGCCGACCCCGTGGAGCAAAAAGCGCTGCACATGGTCAACGCCGACCCGCAGCGAACCCCCAGCTTCACCTACTTCGCCAATCCCGACTACTTCATCCGGACCGGCAACCCGTTCTGTCCGGACCTGGCCCACGCCATGCCGACATGCGTCGACTTCCACTTCGCCTACAGCCACGGCGACGTCAACGACGAGATCGCGCGCACCTGGCTCGGCTTTGTCGGGCCCGGTGTGAAGCAGCTCGGCAGGACGAGTGAGACGTGGTCCGACCACGCCGACATCCGGCCTACCATGCTCGCGCTCCTCGGGCTGAAGGACAGCTACGAGCCCGACGGCGTCGCTCTGGTCGATTTCCTCGACACCGCCGCGGTCTCCCGCGACCTCCGCGCTCACCACGAGTACCTCGTCCGCACGCGCGAGCTCTACAAGGAGATCGCCGCTCCCTTCGGACCGTTTGCGAAGAACACCCTGGTCGCGTCCACGCGGGCGATCTCGAGCGGCTCGGCTTCGGACGACAGCGAATACGTGGCGACCGAGAACAGCATCGACTCGCTCACCTCACAGCGCGACGCGCTCGAAGCGGTCATGCGGACCGCGCTGGCCAACGCCACCTTCGGCGGACCACTCGCGAGCGAGCAGGACCTGAAAGACATGATCGCCCAGGCGCAGCAGCTGCTGGCCCAGGCGGCAGCGCTCTGAACTCTCAGAACCCAGCCAGGCCCTCCCTTCGGGGAGGGCTTTCTCTTTCTAGAGGGTCGTGTTCGGCTGCAGAAGCTCGGCGATCGAGCCTTCGAACTTCGCGAGCTGCCGGTGGACCTCGATCACCTCATCCGACGTGACCGGGTCGGTCGGGTCGATGTCCCTGTGGTGCTCGGTCCATTCGGTGCCGCACTCGCAGCGGTGGAAGAGGAAGCGGTCGGTCCTCGAGCGGTAGGTGTAGATCGCAGCATCTTTCAGGCGCCTGCCGCAAGCACACTTGCCCTTGTCCGACTCTAGCTTCGACCTCTGCACTGACGTAATCCTCGATCTGTATAACGAACCAGGAATAAGTTTCGTTGCATGGTACATCGGGGCCTCGAGGTTGCAACCGATAAAGAGACTGTAAATTTCAGCCGGAACTGTTCAGTTCCCGCAGCAACCCGTCCAGGTCCCTGAGCCGCTCCGTCCTGGCGGCGTGCTCCAGCGTCTGGTACTGGGACAGCACGTCGACGAATCCTTCGCCAAGGTCGTAACCGTGCCGGCGGAGAGCCTCCCGGCCGGCGTCGCCGAGCGCGGCGACGACCTCCCGGACCTTGCTGGCCGGGCTGAAGCGGTCAGGCACTCTTCGGCGGCGGAGCGGGCGTGGGGGGCGCCGGCGGCGGCGGCGGTTCGAGTTTCCTCAGCACAACGGTGTGGCCGTGCCAGAGCTTGGGGACGCCCTGGGGCTCGTCGCCCTGGTAGCTCAGCTCGAGGCGCCAGATCCCGTCCACCTGGACCGGCGCGACGCCGAGCTTGACCTTCGGATTCTTCGGCTGCAGCTCCTGCAGCAGCGCCACGCCGTAGATCACCAGCGCGCCCGGCAGGTTGATCGTGTTGATCCGGCCGCCCTCGCTGGAGCCGTCGACGCCGGACGTGAGGGAGCCGAGCGAGTGGACCACGAGCGCTTAGGTTAGAGGCTTCCTCGCCTTCAGCGCCGTGATGACCGAGGCCACCGTCGCCTCGTACCCCAGCCGGCCCGTGTCCAGAACCATGTCGTAGTGGCCGGGGTGGTTGCGGTCGTGCCCGTATACCTGCTTGATGTACGAGGTCCAGTTCTCGTCGGACAGCTTCAACCGTTTCCGCGCCGCCTCCTCGGATGCGATGTTGAACCGGGCCATGATCGTCTTCACCCGGGTATCCTCCGCCGCCCGCAGGAAGACATGGAGCGCGCCCGGGAACTTGCTCAGGATGTAGGCGCCACCCCGGCCGACGATCACGACGTTGCCTGCCCGCGCCGCCTCCTCGATGACGTGCTGGGTGATCTGCAGCACGGCCTTGCGGGTGTCGAAGGTGGGGGCGGCGTTGGGCGGGTTCCAGGCGGTGGCCTCGGGCGGGATCAGCGGCTCGGTGCTGGCCGACCCGAGGGCAACCAGGAGCCTGGCCAGGAGCGAACCCGGCTGCTCGTCTTCGGCCTCCACCTCCTCCTTCGGGAGCTGGAGCCGCCGCGCCACCTCATCGATGATCTGCGAGTCGAGGAAGTCGGCCTTGAGCTCGGTCGCGAGCATGCGGCCGACGGTGGCCCCTCCCGCCCCAAACTGCCGTCCGATCGTAATGACCGGCATCCAGGCTAATTGTCAGGGCAAACGGCGGGCGGTCAACTCCTCCCCATTCATTGGGAGGTTCCGGCGTAGGCGCCGGAGGGGATCCTTACTCCAGGTAGTCCCGCAGCTTCTTCGACCGCGAAGGGTGCCGGAGCTTGCGCAGCGCCTTGGCCTCGATCTGCCGGATCCGCTCCCGCGTCACCCCGAACCGCTTTCCCACCTCTTCCAGCGTCCGCTGGTGACCATCGATCAACCCGAACCGCAGCTGCAGCACGCGCCTCTCCCGCGGCGTCAGCGTGTCCAGAACGTCCTCCACCTCCGAATGGAGCATCGTCAACGAGGCCGCGTCTGACGGAGACACCGCCTCGCGGTCCTCCACGAAGTCCCCGAGGTGCGAGTCCTCCTCCTCACCGATCGGGGTCTCCAACGACACCGGATCCTGCGACACCTTCACGATCTCGCGCACCTTCTCCGGCGTGATCCCCATCTCCTCGCCGATCTCGTCATCCGAAGGCTCGCGGCCGAGCTCCTGCAGCAGGCGCCGCGAAACCCGGACGAGCTTGTTGATCGTCTCGACCATGTGCACCGGGATGCGGATGGTCCGCGCCTGGTCGGCGATCGCACGGGTGATGGCCTGCCGGATCCACCACGTCGCGTAGGTCGAGAACTTGTAGCCCTTGTGGTAGTCGAACTTCTCGACCGCGCGGATCAGGCCCATGTTCCCTTCCTGGATCAGGTCCAGGAACGACATGCCGCGGCCGATGTACTTCTTGGCGATCGACACGACCAGCCGCAGGTTGGCCTCGGTCAGCCTCTGCTTGGCCTCGTATGCGCGCTCGTATCGCTCGGTGAGCCGGTACCGCGCGATGCGGTAGTGCTCCAGCGCCTCGGCGCGGACGCGAGGACGGGCTCCGTTCATCAACCGGCGCCGCTCCGCGGCCGCGGCGTCGGTCAGGTTGTCGAGCCGAGAGAGATCCCCAAGACCCAGCAGCTCCTGCGCGATGTGCGCCTGCTGCCCCTTCCGCTTGACGGTGGCGAGCCGCTCGATGACCTCCGGCAGCAGCTCGTCGACCGACCGCTGTCGGCCATCGATCTCCTCGATGACGTTCAGCGCCTTCATCGCGTCGTGCAGCGGCTTGGCCTCGATCGCCTGCGCGAGCTCGACCTCGTCGTTGGCGGTCAGGAGCGAAACCCGCCCGATCTCCTTCAGGTACATGCGCACCGGGTCGTCGAGCGAGACCGAGTCCATCATCTCGATGTCGAGCAGCATCTCGTCGTCGATCTGCTCCACCTCTTCAAAGTCCTTCTCGCCGTCGGTGACCTCGATCCCGATCTCTTTGAAGGCCGCGAAGATGCGGAAGATCTGCTCGGGCTCAGCGTCGATCTCGGGGAAGCCCTGGAGAACGTCGTCCGGGGTGAGGTAGCCCTGCTCCTTGCCCTTGACGATGAGCTGCTCGGCCACTGCCATCAGCTCGTCCTCGAACTTTGCCTCCGGCTTCTCAACCGCTTTGCCGGCTTTTGCCGGCTTGCCGGCCGTTGTGCTCGGCGTCGCCGCCTGCTTCACTGCGCGCGCGATGTCCAACCTCTCCTTTCCATATCTGTGATGGCGCGGGCAAGCTCCCTGGCTTCAGCTTCCAACCGGGCCACCTTCTCCGAGTCCCTGCCCCTTTCGGCCTCGGATAGCTCGCGGATTATCCCACTGTGCATACCCTTCATGTGCTCCAGGCGGATTCTCGCCGCAAGTTCAAGCGCCACCTCGTCATCAACATTCGGCGGCGGAGCCGCCCACGCTCGTCTGATCAGGTCCTGTTCCTCCGGGGGATAGCCGGCCAAATCGGCCTCGAGCCCGGACGCGCCACGGCGCTCGTAGCTCTCCAGCATACGGACGTAAATGGACCGGTCGTCTTGCTCCAACTCCTGAGGAGTCAATTTGGTTCGCACGAGACCGAACGCCCCGGGCCTGACAGCGAGCAGCTGCACCAGGTAGCTGCCTGCCGTCACCTTCCTCCCGATGGTCCGGGCGCCGAAACCGTTGGTCCGGGGCCTGGGCGGGGGCGCAGGCTCGGGATCGCGCAGCAGCAGGTGGCGTGAGATGCCGGTGTGCCGCTCGGCGGCTTCCGCGTAGCCCTCGCGCAGGCCTTCGGGAAACTGCCGGATCCACTCCCGCAGCCGCCCCGCCACCAGCTCCACCTGGTTGGGGTTGCTCGGGTTGAGGCCCGCCGAATCCTCCTCCATGCCCGCCTCGAAGCCCGACGGCGCGCGAGACACCAGCTCCTCCCAGCGCTGCGCCGCGTCGGGACCCGCCGCCCGCAAGAACTCGTCCGGATCTTTCGCGTCCGGCAGGCTCGCGACCCGTGTGCGCATTCCGAACGTCGATGCCAGCGTCACCGCCTTGCGCATGGCCGTGCGCCCCGCGCGGTCGGAATCGAAGACCAGCAACAGCTCGTCCGTGAACCGCTTGAGCAGCCGCACCTGCTCTTCGGTCAGCGCGGTCCCGGACGATGCGACCGCGTTCGACACGCCGAACTGGTGGCCTGTGATCACGTCGAACTGCCCCTCCATCAGCACCCCATGGCCACGCCTGGCGATCTCGTCGCGCGCCAGGTCCAGGCCGAAGATGACGCG
>WNFX01005899.1_pt1 | contig 11740 bp, 9 predicted proteins | sample 5400111 | NCBI WGS metagenome assembly WNFX01 (sample SAMN13153363, study PRJNA577476) | soil metagenome | isolation source: 40 cm soil or saprolite under grassland replicate 1 | place: USA:California | collected 2016-06-15
CTGCTGCGAGAGTCTTTCTGGCCGGACGAGTGACGCGCTCGATCACCTCCGGCACGCCATCGAGATGTCGGCGGAGTTTCGCGATTCCGCAAAGGACGACTCCGACCTGGATCCGATCCGCGACGAACCCGCGTTCAAGAAATTGATCAGCGATTGAACGCCCGACGGGCCTTCCCGAGGACGCATGCGGGTAGGCCCCAATACCTTCAATTTAAGGATCGTCCGGGTACCGGCAAGGGCAGCATGACCAGGGTGAACGGCCCGCGGGGCTTCCTGCGCTTCGCCGAATCGGCGGCCCTGGCGGGGTAGCGGTGGCCGGCCGGCCGGGCCACCCCGATCGCTGAGGCGTCCCCGGCGCCCGGCGGCCCGACCCCCGTGGTCATCCCCTGACCCGCCGCCCGCGCCGGCGCCACAGCACCCGCCCAGGTGACAGCGACCGCGACCGCGGCCAGCACGCAGGTAAGAACCCGCACCCGATTGCCGTGCTGCACATTCATCCGCTTCATCCGCGCGACCTCCGGTAACGAGCCGCGCTCAACGGCGCGCCATGGCGGCCATGATCCGATCGCCGGCGCCCACCGGCAATCACCGGCAATACCGTAAGCATCAGCCGCACCCGGCAATCAGCCAACGGACAAAGTCCCGCCCCGGCTGGACCGCAGCGAGTACACCGAAGTTCGCTGACTGACCGTTCCCGTTGCTGGCACGCATTTTGGGCCCGGATATCTGGCGACTTGAGACGAACGTCCGGATCTGCCGCAAGCAGGTGGTTGCGCAGCCTCCGGATGGGCCTGATTCTGCATCTGGAACTGCTCGCCAGTCGTCCTCGCCAGGGCCTCAGGCCATCCTGACATCGCGCCAGTCCAGCCCGGGCAACTGCAACAGCGATCTTGAAAACCGGCTGCGCCACCGGATGCGGCACCGGATGCGGTGAGCGGGCCCTTCCCCGGACAGGTCCCGGTCCGCGAGCGTCCAGCTCCCTGGCACCAAGGTAAGGAACTGCGATTACCCCGGCTCTGACCCTTCGGAGGGATACGGGGTCACCTGCGCGATGTATGGAGTATTCACTCGCGCGCGCGATGTGCTCACGCCGCCTGGCTGCCTACTGTGCGACTATGACCTGCCGGGCACATCTCCTCGCCGCCGGGACCGCGGCTCTGTCCGTGGTCGCGGCCATGACGCTGGCTGCGGCCTGCTCATCAAGCGTCAGCACGCCTGGGGCGCGACCTGCGAGCAGGGCCGCCGGGGCGGCGGGCGGCGGGACCGCCGGCTGCAGCTCTGCGGCCATCTGCTACACGCCCGGGCAGCTCCAGGTTGCCTACGGCGTCAGGCCGCTCCTGAGACGCGGGATCGACGGCCGTGGCGAGACCGTGGTGCTGCCCGAGCTGGCCGAGTCGCAACTGGACCCGCCCTTGGTCACTGACCTGCGCCAGGACATGGCAGGCTTCGACGATCTGTTCCACCTTCCGGCTGCGCGGATGCGGGTGGTGACCACCCTGGCCGGCGCCAGCACTCCCTGGCTTGCCTTCGGGGAGGAAGTACTGGACGCGGAGCTAGTGCACGCACTGGCCCCGGACGCCACCCTCGTCATCCTCCTGCTCCCGTCAGCATCCCTGCGCAACACCCCGGACGCGATCCGCGCCGCCGTGGCCGAGCTCCGGCTCGGCCCGAGCCTCGGGAGCGTCATGTCGGTCAGCGCCGCGGGACAGATCGGCGGCGAGCACTGCGTAAACCCCGGGCAGTCCGGCAGCATCCACGCCGCGCTCCGGGCGGCCGCCGGCCGTGGCATGACGGTCGTCGCCGCCTCAGGCGACATAGGAGCGGCGGCCTATCAGTGCGATCTCTACTCGGCCCTGACCGGCACCGCGCCTGCTGCCCCAGTCAAAGGGGTCCTCCTGCTGGCCTCCGATCCGCTCGTCCTCGGCGCCGGGGGCACCAGCCTGACGGCCAGCCACGCCACCGGCGCCTGGATCAGCGAAACGGCGTGGGGCCTGGCGTCCGGGAACCCCGGAAACCAGGGCGGATCCTTCCAGGCCTCCGGCGGCGGGTTCAGCCAGTTGTTCGCGCGGCCCGCCTACCAGGCCGGCGTCCCTGGCACTGGCGGTGCCCGCGGGGTACCCGATGTGTCCGCCGATGCGAGCGACCGCACCGGCGCGACGGTCGTCTTCAGCAATGGAACCCAGGACACGGTCCAAAGCCACGCCGGGACCAGCGCCAGCGCCCCGATCTGGGCAGCGCTGATCGCGCTGGCCGACCAGTACGCGGGCCGCCGCCTGGGCTTCATCAACCCGGCCATCTACCAGATCGCACGCAGTCCCCGCTACCACCAGGCCTTCCACGACATCACCACCGGAGACAACACCGTGCAGTTCCCGCCCGCCACGATCACCGGCTACCAGGCGAGGCCGGGCTGGGACCCGGTTACCGGCTGGGGCAGCCCCAACGCCCAGATCCTCATCCCCCTGCTCGCCCGCTACGCCAGCCCTTGAACCCCCGGACCCCACCGCCGTCACCCTTGCCCCTCCCCGCCACGAACGCCCGGGCGCGGGCCAGCCCGCTTCAGCTACGGTCAGCGACCCGGCCAGATCCACCTATCAGAGCCGGCCGTGCCCGACGCCGCGAACCACCCCCGAACGGCGGCCCGGCCGGCGCGCTGCTGAGAAGATCTCCCTCCGAACGGCTGGCAATCATGACCGCGGCAGAGCACACCGGCGGCGAAGCCGTATGTTTATGCATCCCCAGCGCAGGACGTGAATGCATGCACATGCCGCATACAGAGCGCGCCTGGTCATGTTACGGATGCCACCTGTCCGCCGCGGAGCCAGGACGATGCGCCACGGCAGACGACTACCGCCTCCAGCGGGTCGCTCATGCTGGCGGCCGAGGCTGCTCTCGGGCTACGTCGGGTTGCCAGCATCACAATAAGTGACGGACAGGGTCGGGGAGAACGATCGCCGAGCCGCCTCGTTCGGGGCGGGTGCCCACAGGGCGCGATCGCGGCGGAGGGGGCTCCAGATGGCACGATCTGCATTCATCGTGGAGTAGTCACAGCTGACCGTGAGGGCCAGATAACTGGGCGTTCGGTGCGCGGTTGTGACGTCGAGATGGCCGGCCCGGTGCGCGCTGGCCTTGACGGCGCTGTCATTCCTGGGAACCTTGGGCGCGATCCGCACGGAGCCCTTCTTGGTGCGGTCAGTGTCGTCCCGGATTCGCTCGAACGCGTGCCGCGCGGCCTGGTGAAGAAGAGCGTGGGAAGGATCGTGGGCTGCTCCTGGCTGTCGGGCGGGGAATGCGACCTCGGGGCGGGCCGGTGGGGTGATCAGCCGACCGGGGTTCTGGATCGCGTGCGAGACCTTGCGCGGGTCGTGGCCCGGGCTGACGATGATGCCGGCGCCTGTCTCCCAGGTGGCCAGCCTGCTCGGCCGGAAGCAGGTCACGTCGGCGATCCTCCACGAGGCCACGCGGCTGATTCAGGTCACCACCAGGGCCGGCCAGTACCTGGAGGCGACCTGGATCGACGCCCAGGGCTGCCAGTCCGCCAGCCAGCTGAACAGGGAAGGCGTGCGCTACCCGGCCACCAACCCGACGGGCGGCACGCTGCTGAGCGTGATCCTGGCCTGGCTGCCATTCATCGTCATCTTCCTGCTGTTCCTCGTGATCATGAACAAGGGCGCGGGGCGGGCGGCGGCCGAGCAGCTGGCGGCGGCGCGGGAAACATCGGCGAACGTCGATAGCGGTGATGACGGGCAGAGGCACGCGCTGGCCGCACGGCAGGCCGGCGGCGAAGCCGGCCAGCTCGTGCAGGTGCCCGCGGGCGTGGCGAGAGGCCGACGGGTGGCGGCGGGAATACGGCGAGCTGCCAGATCCGCGGGTAGCCCCGGCCCTGGGCCAGGTTCCCCGGGCATGTCCTTGACCCTGCGGCGCAGCGGCGGCTGTCCGGCGCTGCGGTCGCTGGCAAGCTGTTCTTTGATTCTCCTGCAGGGTGAACGCGGGACTTCAAGGGCACGATTCACCCGCAGTCAACGCCCACAATCGCACTATGCTGTCGCCCAGCCCGACGGCGGCCAGCAGCCGCCCGTCCGGGCTGAACGCCACCGCCCTCACCCAGCCGGTTCCTACGGGCAGGGTGCGCGCCGGCTCGCCGGAGGCCACGTCCCACAGCCGCGCCGTCTCGTCGGTCCCGGCGGTGGCCAGCAGCCGCCCGTCCGGGCTGAACGCCACCGCCCACACCCAGCCGGTGCCGCCGGACAGGGTCCGCGCCAACTCGCCGGAGGCCACCTGCCACAGCCGCGGCGTCTCGTCGTCCCCTGCCGTGGCGAGCAGCCGCCCGTCCGGGCTAAACGCCGCCGCATACACCGCGCGGGCGTGGCCGGACAGGACGCGCGCCGGCTCGCCGGAGGGCACCTGCCACAGCCGCGCCGTCTTGTCGGTCCCGGCGGTAGCGAGCAGCAGCCCGTCCGGGCTGAACGCCACCGAGTTCAGCCCGCGGGCGTGGCCGGACAGGACGCGCACCGGCTCGCCGGAGGGCACCCGCCACAGCCGCGCCGTCTTGTCGAACCCGGCGGTGGCCAGCAGCAGCCCGTCCGGGCTGAACGCGACCGCGCACACCCCGGAGCGGTGACCGGAGAACGTGCGCACCGCGGCGCCCGAGGCGACCTCCCACAGCCGCGCCGTCTTGTCGTCCCCGGCGGTGGCCAGCAGCCGCCCGTCCGGGCTGAACGCCACCGCGCACGCCGCGCGGGCGTGGCCGGACAGGACGCGCGCCGGCTCGCCGGAGGGCACCTGCCACAGCCGCGCCGTCTCGTCGTGCCCGGCGGTGGCCAGCAGCCGCCCGTCCGGGCTGAACGCCACCGCGCTAGCAGGGGAGGGAAGCTGGATCTCCCGGGGCCGGCCGGCGTCGGGAAGACCTCGCCGACGCCGGGCCGCGAAAACGCGCGCGCCGGACAGCCAGCGGCCACGTCCCGCAGCCGCGCCACGTTCAGGAAAGTCCTGGAGGTCGGGCGAATGGCTGACCTGCTCGAGGGCTATCCACCGCTTGTCCGCGAAGGTCGAAGCCAGCCAGCGACCGTCAGGCCCGGCGGACACGTAACCCGGCTTGCGCCGGCACGTGAACCTGGCCGTCTGGCCGTCAGCCACCGTGAACGACACGTCGGGGCTGATGAGCGAGCCGCGGCCGGCGCGCAGGGTATGGGTGCCGGGTGCCACCAGCCACCGTTTCCGCCAGCCAGTGGTGACCCTCCTGACCATTTCCCCCTCACGGACCATGCCGTCGATCGCGACCGGCAAGTCACTGAGGTCACCACGGTGCTGCTGCCGCCCGGACCGCTCTCCACCGGAATACTCGTAGGTCAGCACGAGCCACGCGGAGCACATGATGGGCGCGCTCCCTCCCGCCGGGCCCGCGCTGCCCCTGCCCCGCCAGGCCCGCTGGTGCCGCGCTGGCACCCGGCTGGGCGCTGAGGACGCGCCGGGACGCCAGCCGGATACGTCCCTGTCCACGATGCACCGCAGGTGCCCGCTTGTCCAGAAGCTGGGCCGGGCGCGGTCCCCGCGCCAGCACCGCCCGCTGGCAGCGGGCAGCGATGTCAAGACTCGTCAGGAACCGATCTGGCCCGCCGTGCGCGTGCGGGAGCAAGTGACGCGACGGCGGGTCAGCCCTCCGGGTGGAGCGCTTGGTTGCCTAGCCCCGGTCGTTGCCCCCCTGCCTGGCCACCGGCCCGGGGCAACGATTCATGCCACCAGTGACCGATGGTGCCGAAGCCGCAGCAGCATGCGCCCTGTCCGCCGCTTTTGCCGCGCTGTATTGCGGCGGATCTGGCGTTCAGCCCGGACGGGCGGCTGCAGACCGGAACTGAGGCCACCGCCGCGTGACGCGCGGCCGGGGATCGCGATAGCTCGCCACCAGCCCCGGCACCGCGGCCCGCAGGGCGATCTGGGTCGGTGACCGTGCCGGTCGACGTCTCGGCCACGCGGGCTAGACCCAGATCCGGCGGGTGCTGGTCTGGTAGTCGGCTGCCTGGGCGCCGGCCGTGGCGGCGGCTTCTTGCCCGGCCGCGGTTTGCTGGGTGAACTGGAGTTCGGCCGGGCCGAGCCAGCGCCGCCATGCGGCGGCGTAGGCGTTGGCGCGCTGCCTGCTGCGGCCGAAGTCGTCGGGGACCGCCACCCAGCGGCGGCCGAAGGGGGCCTTGCCGGAAAGGGCGCGGGCGAGCGGCCGCAGCGGCGCGCGGCCGGGTTCGGGGACCAGGCGGGAGATGAGATAGCGGGGGAAGCTGGCCGGGGACAGTGCCTGGTCGAGTGCCCGGGTGAAGTGGGCGTTTTCGGCGGCTGACGCGGCGGCCAGGTGGCAGCGCAGGTAGCCGGAGGCGCGGGGCTCGATCGCCAGCGAGCCGGCCGCCTGGCTGGTCAGCTCGCCCAGCATCAGGTAGGCGTCGCAGATCGTGCGGGCGACCAGGTCGAGCGGCAGCGGGTCGGCGAGTGCCCGCTGCGTGCGCGCCAGCCGCAGCCCGGCCCATCCCAGCGCGGCCGGGACGGCCGCGAGCCCGGCCAGTGCCAGCGGGTCCGCGCTGGCCGCGGTGATGGCCAGGGTCAGGGCTGCCGCGGCGGCCGCGGTGATGGCGGGGGCCTTCTGGCTGAGGGAGTACCGCGGGGGCTGCCCGGCGGCCGGCTCGTGCTTGTGCTTGCCGGGGTGGCGCGGCAGGATGACCAGGGTTTGCTGCTCCGAGCCGGTATACGGCTGCCCGATGCGCCAGCGGTCGCGGGCCTGCTCGTGCCCGGCTGCCCGGCCGGTCATCTGCCGGTTGATCTCGCCGAAGGAGTTGCCTGGCGGCGGGGCGAACGGGCCGAGGGCCGGGTGAACGTGCGAGAGCCCGGCTTCGATCGCTCCGTCCTCGGCGGGTGCGAACAGGTGCTGGTGCTTGCGGACGAACCGCTCGTAGTCGGCGGTGCCGCGGACCAGCTCGGGGGCGGTGCAGACGATGTCCCAGTGCGATGCGATCTTGTCCGGGTCGCGGGGATCCAGGCGCAGCACCCGGCCCCGGCTTTGCATGACCGATACCGCGGTGGCGGCGGCGGTCAGGTCGATCAGGCAGTTCAGGCACGGCGCGTCCCACCCCTCACCCAGCAGCGCCCGGGTGCCGACCAGCACCCGGGTCGACCCCGCGGTGAAGATGGCGGTGGCCAGCCCCACCCACAGCCGCGGCTGCCAGGCCGGGCCGCTGGCGGTCAGCTGAACCAGCCCGCCCTCACCGGGCTCGGCCCGCCAGCCGCCGGCCGCGCCGCCGGCCGCCTCCGCGAGCGCTGCCAGCAGGGCGTCTGCGTCCGGCCCGGCGCAGCGCAGGCCCCGGCCCGAGACCAGCAGCGGGCGCAGCGGCGCGGTGCGGACGTCGGCGGCCAGCGACCGGACGGCCTGCGGGGCCGACCCGGCCTCCGGGTGCAGCACGCCGGACAGCGACCCGGCCGGGTGGCTGACCACCTCGGTGTCGGCGAGCACCAGCGCGCGCAGACCCTCGCCGCGGGCGTCAAACTCGCAGCCGACCACGTCGGCCAGGGCCAGCGACTTCGCCGCCGAGCTCATCAGCAGCCGGTCCACGTCGGAGGCACCGCGACGGATGCCCTGGCGGGTGAGCGTGAACCCGAGGGAGCGCAGCGCGGCCGCGATCCCGGCATAATGTTCCGCCGCGGCCCGGGAGGAGTCGCCGGCCAGGCAATGCAGCGCGTAGTCCCCAGCAGCACCAGCCAGTCCTCCAGGCCCGGGGGCTCGCGGTAGCCCTCCCCGCGCGGCACTCCGGCAGGCAGCTCCAGGCCGCCCGAGGCGAGGAACCGCGCCCCGGCCCGGGCTAGCGCCGGGTGAGCGCGCTGGAACCCCGCCCACGACACCGCCGCCTCCTCGCCGCCGCCGCGGGACCGGTCCCGCATCCGCCCGATCACCCAGGCCGGCAGGCTCGTCACATCGCCGGTGTCCTCATGCAAGCCGGTGATGAGCTCCTGGAAACGCAGATCATGCTCGGCCAGCCAGGCGGCCTCCGCATCCAGTGGCCGGGTCAGCCACGCCAGCTCCTGATACGGCGCCAGCGCCCGGTCACGCACCAGCGCCGGCGCGGGCACCGTGAAATCGGCCGGGCCCAGCAGCCAGCCGTACAACTCGCTCTCCTCGCCGGTCAGCACATCCGGCGGCGTGGCGGTCAGGCCAACCACATGCACCTCCCCCAGCACCCCGACCGCCGCCCGGACAACGTAACCCCACAGCGAGGCCAGCTGATGGCACTCATCCAGCACCACCGTCCCAACGCCGCCGGCGCGCAGCGCCTCGATCCGCTGCCGCGCCCCCGCCGACAGCAGCTCCCCCAGCCCCGCGCCGCCGTGCCCGGCCCGGGCGATCTCCCGCTTCACCGACGCGGTGATACGGGCCAGCTCCCGCCGGCGGCGGGCCGCCGCCTCCCCGGCCCAGCCCCGCGCCTCCCGTTCCACCTCCTCCACCGCGGTTCCCGTCGCCAGCGCCCGCTCCGCGGCCCACCGCCGCGCCGCCACATCCCCCAGAACCACTGCCGGGTCGTCCAGCTGGCACAGCGCCTGATAGGTCAGGCACGCGACCGGGGCGGACGGGTCCGCGGCCGCCACGCCCGGCGCCGCGCCGAACTCGCCCGCAGCCCGCAGCCACTGCTCCTGAACCGCGGTGTTCGGGACCAGTACCAGCGCCCGCGCCCCCAGCCGCCGGACCATCTCCATGCCCAGCAGGGTCTTCCCCGAGCCGGGCGGCGCGACGATGTACGTGCGCCGCCGGCCGTTGCGCCGGTCATCCTCGAACGCCTCCAGCGCGAGAACCTGGTAACGGCGCCACGCGTGCGCGAAAGCAAGCCCGGCAATCTCCGGCGCGGCCACAGCAGCCACCCCAGCAGGGTAACCGCCCGCTCCGCATCACGACACAGGCCAATTTCCCATCACCTTGCGCCGAGCCCAGCCAGCAAAGACCCCGACCCGCCAGCCCCCGTTACTGCAAAAGCTCGATCCTCAGCTCGATTTTCACGACCGCCCTCAACGACCAGGTGACCTTTATCCACCCATGCCGGGGCGTGAGAATCCCGACCGTGCCGAGCACGCCGCGGACGATCATCACCCCGGAACAGTTCAGCGCGATCTACAACGCTTTACCCGACGCTGACGCCCAGCTGCTGGTCGAGACGGCTATCGAGAGCGGGCTCCGCTGGGGTGAGCTGACCGAGCTTCGGGTCAGGGACCTTGACCTGGCCACCCGGATGCTCACGGTGAGCCGCAAGGTCATCGAGCTGAACCGCGAGTTCCACCCGGACGGCAAGCGCTTCCTGGTCAGGCACTACCCCAAGGACAAGGAGTACCGCCGCCTCAAGCTCAGCCAGCAGATCGTTGCCAAGATCAAGGCTCACATCACGGCCCAGAACCTCGGCCCGGACAGCCTGCTATTCGCCCGCCGGGCGGCACCGCCGGCGGAGCCCGGCACGGTCCCGGAACCAGGCACCCTCGGGCTCACCGCTCCCAGCGATACTGGCCACCGGTACCGGCACGGCACCCTGAGCGCCTACAACGCGGGCAGGTGCCGGTGCGAGCACTGCCGGGGCGCGTTCGCCCAGTACCGGGCGCAGCGCCGCGCGGCCAGCGGCGCGTCGCCGCAGTTGCCGCGCCTGCCGGACGACGAGCACATCGGGCGCAACGTCTTCCGGCGCGGCATCTGGCACCCCGCCTGCGAAGCTGCTGATCTCGGCATCCGGCCGCGCGTTCACGATCTTCGGCACGCGCATGCCTCCTGGCTGCTGGCCGGAGGAGCTGATCTGCAGGTCGTCAAGGAGCGCCTCGGCCACGCATCGATCATGACCACGCAGCGATACCTGCACACCTTGCCGGACGCCGACGAGACCGCGGTCGAGGCATTGAGCAGGATCCGCAACCGGAGCCTGGGCAGGACAGCATGAACCCGCGCACTCGCCGGGCGGCGCTGTACGCGATCGGGGTGATCGCGATCCTGGCGAGTGTCAACGCGCTGGCGCATAGCTACGCGGGCCTGTATGACTGGGCGGTCCACCACCGGCTGACTGGCTGGCAGGCGATGTCCTGGCCGGCCGAGATCGATGTATTCCTGGCGGTCGGCGAGCTCACCCTGTATGTGGCTTAGCTGGATGGCTGGCCCGGCCGGCAGCGGATCTGGCCATGGGCGACCGCGCTGACCGGCCTGGCGGTCAGCGTTGCCGGGAACATCGGGAACATCCAGGCCCAGGCCGGTCAGCCCGTCATCCTGGCGGACCGGCTGACGGCCGCCACCAGCCCGGTCGCCGCGATCGCGGGCCTGGCCATCAGCCTGCTGGTCTTGAAAATGACCCGACAGCGAACTGAGGCCAGCGTCCGTGACGCAGAGGGCGGCGCAGCGCGAGTGCTGACACCGCTGCCAGCCAGCGCCGCTCCGTCCCCACGGCTCGGCACCGTGTCGACCCGGCCGACTGATGTCCTCGGGGATCAAGCTGGGCACGGCGATGTTTACGGCGGCATGCCCGACCTGCAGTTGCTGCGAGCCGCGAGCACCCTCTGTCAGGACGCCGCCCTGCGGGGCGAGCGGCTGAGCCAGCGGGCGCTTGCCCGGCAGCTGCGGGAGCGCGGGCACCGGTTCCCGAACGAGCACCTGCGCCTGATCGCTTCCAGCATCGGCCTAGCACAAGGCAATGCCGCGTAACCGAGCAGCTAGGCGCGGCACCTAGCAGGCGTGGCATCCGACATCTCTCGGCCTGCATCACCAGAGGGTTAGCGGCGTGGGACGAGATCGCCACGATCGAGGCCCGGTTGCGGGCGGCGGCCGGACTGCCGGATCTGCTCGCGGCGGGCTCCGACGCCTTCGAGATCATCCGGCTCGCCGCCCGCAACTGCGGTCTGCACACACCGGAACTCTTCGCCGCGCTGGTGATGGCAGCCGATGCCGGTGTCGACGGCCGGCAAAGCCGTTGCCGCCGCTCAGGCCTCTCGGTCGGCTGCCCGCTGCTGGTCCATCCGCCCTCGCCGGATGCCGGGGCCTATAAGAGCACAGCCGCGCTGGTCGCGCTGCTGGGCGACCGTCTCGCCCGCACAGCAACTGCGCCGTGGCACCCGGCGACCAGAGCGCATGTTCGCAGCTGCGGCAGTGATAGCCGCCTTCGGCGAGCGCCGCACCAGATCGCGCACGTCCAGTGTCGCAATGAGGCCGCTATGGGTCAGGTTGCACAGTTCCAGACCTGGGGTCATAGATAACTGCCAAGCAGCGAATCGACTGGCAATACCGATTACAGTCAGTGACGATCAGAGCTTAGACTTATACGTGGATTATGGAGCATAACGATGCTCCTATGTCTGTCAAGGGCTTTCGGGTATTGATTTTGGGCGGTGGCGGCGGGCATCGCTGATCGCTTTCTGAGGTTAGGAACGGTGTTCAGGACATGACTGCTGGGGTGCGGACAAGACAGGGACGGGCCACTCCGGGGTGGAGGGCAGGCTCTTAGTAGGTCACTTTGCTCAGCAGGCAGGAATGGGCCGGGGACGGCCGACAAATCGTTAGAAGGCCAGCAGAATGCGGCAGCCGATTAGAGGGTCAGGCCGTCCCCGGAGTTCGTGGGTCAGTCAGCGACGTGGCGCAGGTGGGGATAGACCTCGCGGGCGACGTACCGCTTGAGGCAGCGCATGATCTCCTTCTTCGACAGGCCTTCCTTGGTGCGCCGTTCGACGTAGGCGTGGGTGGGCGGGTGGGAGCTCA
>WNFX01005902.1_pt1 | contig 11738 bp, 10 predicted proteins | sample 5400111 | NCBI WGS metagenome assembly WNFX01 (sample SAMN13153363, study PRJNA577476) | soil metagenome | isolation source: 40 cm soil or saprolite under grassland replicate 1 | place: USA:California | collected 2016-06-15
CGCGCGTGTGTCGACCCCGCCCGGCCGGGGCCCGCGTCGCTCCTGGGTCAGGCCGTCGCTCACGTCGAACATTCTCCGGCACGCTCCTGGCCGGTTTCAACGAGTGATGAATAGTCGTGCGTTCATCGCCACGGGAGCAGGTGCTCGATCGTGACGTGGTGCTGCTCGGACTCGACTCCCTGACCGGCAGGCCGATGGCCCAGCGTCACGCGTAGCCGGAGTCGTCCACGACGGGCCGGCCGCCTTCGACGATCACGAAGACCTGGAACCGGGAGCGGCTGTCGGCCTGCACGACCAAGCGCCCCGGCTCGGGCTGGACGCCGGCCACGCCACAGCTTCGATCCTGATCGTCGGTCGCAGCGTGGACGCCGTCCAACGGGAAGCCGTCCGGATCTTCGCGACCGCCGTCGACGGCGCCGGAGACCTGGCCGACGACGACCCCGACTTTGTCCGCCACCACCCGCTGCCGGACCCCGACGATCCTGACGCCGACATCGCGGGCTGGCTGACCGCACTGCGCAGCGCGCAGACCATCGCGTGGTTCACCGTCCTCGACGACGAGGACGACGTCCGGCTCAGCTGGCAGTCCGCCCACGCCCAACGAGCCGCGGGATCCACCTTCGCTCGCGCCCGCATCATCGCCTCGGACGTCTACGACAGGGGCGCGCCGATCCCGACAGTGAGTGCGTCCCCGGACCAAAACCGGTTCCTGAAGGACATCGCGGCGATCGTCGCCGCCGTCGGGAAGGAACGCGACGTCGTGCTCGAATAGACCGGCGCTTGTTCAGCGATCGCGCGCAGGCGTCAGGTTGGCAGCGGCGGTAGGAGACATGCAACGGTCGTCTACCGCCGACGTCGCCGAATCGCCGCAACGGTCACATCTGGCCCCTGAACAGGGAAAACGCGGTTCTTGTTCTGCCAAGTTTGGTCCACTATTGGTGGACGTTCGCGAACCGCTTCTGGGGCGGTGACGCGAACGTTCGCCTGGAGGCTTGTGGGGATGTCGTCCCGGCTGAGCGGGATGTTGATGACCGGTGTGGCGGTGTCCCCGTCGATGCGTAGGACGGCAGCGGTGTCTGGACCGTTGAGCTGCACGAGTGCCGAGGTCGACGCGGCGACGCCGGCAAGACCATGCACAGCTATCCATCGGAGTCATCGGCCCGTGACGCCCTCGACTTGATCTATCGGCTCAGTCGCCACCTCATGCCGCTGCCGACCTGGAACGAGCAGCAGGTGGAAGAGGGTCGCTGGCGGGTGCGCGTGTACGAGCCGGCACGGCAACGCGTCGGACTCCTCCCATAGTCACCTCTGGGGCAACCTTCGTCGGTCAGGTGCTTTGACCCTGCGGGAGGTGCGTCGTCGACGACGAGGACCGGACGGTTGCCGGCGCCTCGCACGGCTGCGGTCACTGCACCAGCGTCGGTGCCGGCGGCGACCGGGATGGCCGATGCCCGGGTCGGTGCGCCTCCGTTCTGGTCGTGCTGTTCGGGCCAGCCAGAAAATGTCGGTGGTGGCTCCTACGCTGCTTCGTGACGGCCGTCGGGCCGTCAGGCGGCGGTGTGCGCACGGGGCCGCGCACCCGGTATCGCTGTACATTTCTCCCGGATTGGCAGGGTGATGGTGGTCGACCAGCGGCAGCTCGCGCTGAACGGGTTTCGGGTGGACGTCAACCCGGGCGTGTTCTCGGCGCATCGGCGGGACCTGCCCGATCCGGGCGAGGTCGCGGCATCGCGGACGGCGGCCGGCGAGGCGTGGGCGCTGTGGTACTCCGGCGGCGTCCTGTACGGGGTGCCCCGCCTCGATGGAGCCGTTGTCCCGGACGGCATGGTCGAGACCAAGCTGGCCGTACCCGACAACCTCGGCCTGGTCGCATTCCTGATCAACCAGGCACTGCCGGGGGCGGTACCCGGCTACCGGGCATTTCGCACGCGGCCGTTTCAGTTCCTTGGCCGCCGGCGTGAGTTCGTCGCCGAGATCGGCCGCCAGCTCGGCGGCGTGCCGCCGCTTCTGAAGGGCTTTCCGATCCGGCCCCGGTACACGCTAGAGGCCAGGGTCGTCACGCCGGTCACGGACCCGTTCATCGGCCTGTTCGTGACGCTGTCCACCCGCTATGACATCGCCGCCGAGCTGAACGAGCTGGCGGCGGCCGGGGTCAGCCTGGCCGGTCTGGACGTGGTACGCCGGGTGCGGGCACCGGGGCAGCGGCGCCTGGTCGGCCGGATCGACCGGCTCGCCGGTGACGAGGTTGTGCTGTCGGAGTCGTTTGACCAGATGACCCGCATTCCCGCGGCCGAGGTCGCGGTCGAGGGTTCGAGGGAGGCGTTCGCCAGCTGCCTGCGGCAGCTGCTGGGTGACCGCTACACGGCGTTCGAGACCCACAGGGCACGGCTGGAGGGACAGCTGCTGGGCGGTCCGGGTATCGACGCGATGGTCAAGGAAATGGGCCGGTTCCTCGGTGGCCTGCCACCGATCGCCCTGGGTTCGGGGCTGCGTTGCCGGATCGGGCCCCAGCTGACGGTGGGCAACATCGCGCAGCACCGCAGCGTGCATCGGGCCCCGCCGGTGTCGTACTGCTTCGACCCGGCCCGTACCAAGCAGAACACGATCGCCTGGCGCGGGCTGACCACCTACGGTCCGTTCAGCCGAGACAGCTTCGCCACCCGGTCCCCGCGCATTCTGGTGGTCGCCCCGGACACCGCCCAGGGCGTGACCGAGTCGTTCGTGCGGGCGCTGCGCGACGGGGCACCCAGCACGGCCTACCAGAGCGGATTCGCCGCCACGTTCCGGCTGTCCAACCCGACGTTCACCCTGCAGAAGGTGCACATCAGCGGCCGGCCGCACGATGCCTACCGGCGGGCCATCGAGACCGCGCTTTCCGGCGCCCAGCAGCCCGACGCCGCGATCGTGGTCATCCTCGACGAGCACGCCGACCTACCCGCGCCGCTCAACCCGTACCTGCACGCCAAGGCGCTGCTGCTGATGGCCGGCGTCCCCAGCCAGGAGATGAAGCTGTCGACCATGCGGCAGCGGCCGGCGAGCCTGGCGTACACCCTGCAGAACGCGTCGGTGGCGCTGTACGCCAAGCTCAACGGGGTGCCCTGGACGGTGAACCACCACCTGCCGATCGCCGACGAGATCGTGGTCGGGCTCGGCATCGCCGAACTGGTCCCCAGCCGCTACCAGGACCGCAAACGATTCATGGGGATCACTACGGTGTTCCGCGGTGACGGCAACTACCTATTGGCCAACCTGTCACGCGAGTGCACTCCGGAGGAGTACCCGGAGCTGCTCCGCACCTCGGTCCAGGAGGTCCTTGCCGAGATCAAGGCCCGCAACGGCTGGCAGCCCGGGGACACCGTGCGTGTCGTGTGCCACACCAGCTTGCCCATGCGCGACCATCACCTCGACCGGCTCATCGGTGACTGCGTGGCCACCGTCGGCGCCGAGCAGAACGTCGAGTTCGCGTTCCTCACGGTCGGCGACAAGCAGCCGTTCGTCATGCTCGACCCCAACCAGCAAGGCCGCGCCGACCACCGCGGCCGGGCCAAGGGCGCTCTGGTCCCCGAACGGGGCACGATCCTGCAGATCAGCGACACCCAGCGTCTGCTGGCCATCACCGGCCCGAGCCTGATCAAACTCGCCGAGGCGCCGCTGCCGCGCCAACTGCACCTGCGCCTGCACCGGGCCTCGACCTTCCACGACCTGGACTACCTCGCCGAACAGGCGCTGAAGTTCACCTCCCTGTCCTGGCGATCCACCCTGCCCACCGCCCGCCCGGTGACCATCCACTACTCCGAACTCATGGCCGAACTCCTGGCCCGCCTGCGCGCGGTACCCGACTGGTCGCCCGCCCTGCTCAATACCCGACTGCGGCACAGCCGCTGGTTCCTGTGATGCACCCCGCCATCGCCAGCAGCCTCGCCGTCGAACTCGACCGGCTGGCCACCCTCGTGCGCCGCAGCGCCGCGTGGCCATCCCCGGCCACCGGGTTCGCCTGGTGGCTGGCGCACCGCCACGGCCGCACCGATCTCATCGCGCGACCGGATGCCGGCGGTGCGCTCGCCGACGCTGGCCGGCTGGACGAGGCACCCGTCCTTGCCGCCCACGGCTACCTCCTCGCCGGCGACGACGATCCCGACCACCTGACGGTGGAGGCGTGGAGCGACGCAGCCCGCCGGCTGGGCGGACGCGACCCGCTGCCCGGCGACCGAGCATCGTTCTTCTTTAGGCCCACCGAACTGCTGGGCCTGGCCCTTGGCGCTGCCGCCATCGCCGGCCAAGACCCGCAGCCGCGACGCTGGCTACGCCAGACACTGCACGCCGGGCGTAGCCGGCTGGGCACCGACACCTGGTCGATCACGCTCAACACGGTGGCCGCCACCACCCTCGGCGATACCGGCGGGGCCGGACGCTTCAGCACGCTCGCCGAGGCCACCACGGTCGACTTGGCCGCCGCCTGGGTGCTGGGCCGCCTCCACCCACAAGCCGCAACCGGCGCCGGGCTCGACCAGGACGCCGAGGCGCTGGAAACAGGGCTGCTGTACCTGCTCACGACCACCGCAACGAGCACCACTGACATCGCCGAAGCCACCGCCGTCCACACCGCCGCCACCGCCGCGATCGGCACCGGCCTCACCCGCCCCAACCTTGGATTACCCGCGGCGCTGACCACCATCACCGGCACTCTGCGCCGGTTTCCTGCCATCGTCCGCGACCTGAACAATCGCCACGCCGGCCGGAAGCCGCTCGTCAAGATCACCGACGAGTACGACGTGCAAGACTTACTACGCGGCGTCCTGCGCGGTCTGTTCGACGACGTCCGCGACGAGGAATACACCCCCCAGCCGTGGCGGCGTCACCAGCAGGATGGACCTGCTGCTCAAACGCGAACAGATCGTCATCGAGACCAAGATGACCCGCCCCAGCCTCGACCAACGCGGCGTCGCCAAGGAACTCGCCATCGACAAGGAGTTCTACCGCTCCCACCCCGACTGCCGCACCCTCATCTGCTTCATCTACGACCCCACCCACCGGCTGACCAACCCGACCGCCCTCGAAAACGACTTGACCGACCCGGACGCCCCGATGCCCACCATCGTCATCGTGGCCCCTCACCGCTGACCACTGGGCCTGTACCTCGCCGCGCAACTCGCCGATGCCGACGGTCTCACCCTCACCTACCACCACAGCCAGCCGCGAGGCGCCACCTTCACCCTCACCCTGGCCGCAGCCGTCGGACCGACCGCGGGCGTCGTCCGCCACCTCGACGCGGCGACGTACTGACGCACGAACCCGTTGCAGTGCTCGCCACCGACGGGCAGTCCGAGATGGGGCGATCACTCGTCTCGGGCCTCGACCGCCGATCCGACCTCGTGCAGGTCGCCGAGGTCGATGTCCGCATCGGCCAGCGCCCGAGCGAGCGCGCCGATACTGGGCAGGTTGCGTGCCGAGTCGGCGCCGATCAGCCGATACCAGACGATCGATCCGACACCGCCAACTGCGACGCGCCACCGCCGGTCGGACGTCTCCATCGCGCCGATCAACCCCACAGCACGACGCTACGGCCACCCACTACCTGGACAAAGACACGATCGGAAACTCCACGCCTGTGGTTCTGCCCGACCGCAGACCCGAGTGTCAGCGGCCGACCCAAAGACCGTGTGCGCAAGGCAGGTAGCGGCGGTGCGAAGTTCGCGGCGCACAAGGGAGTCGTATTGCCGGCACGTCGCGCCACGACCTGGTGCTAGTCCGGGCTGGTGCGTGCGGCCCGGGTCGGTGAGTGCGGCGTCGCGAGAAGGTCCAACGCGTCCCCGTCAAGCGCACCGGTCACGCTGCTGAAGGTGGCGATCATCCGCATGATGCCCGCCTGGCGCAGCGCTCGGCATACCCCGGGTTGCGGCGCGGCCAACCGCAGCTCGCCGGCGCCGCCCGTGGCGACACGCGCGGTGACGTCGAGCAGCAGCAACCCAGTCTCGTCGCAGCTGGGTACCTGTGCCAGGTCGACGACCAGGATCGGATGCCGTTGCGACAGCAGCGGTGCGAGATACGGCTCGATCTGCACGACGGCTGCGGCGGCCAAGTCCCCGCGGAGCGCCACGACGGCCGCGGCGCCCGTGGATGCGACGGTGACGGAAACGGCCCCCATGACCGGACCGTACGCCCGCGACCGCAGACAGGCACAGCGACCGGACCGGCAGCAGAGCTGACCGATCCGCGAGGCCGCGCCGCCATTTCAACGACCCCGCTCCGGGTAACCGGTCAACGCCGCGGCGGGGACGGGGCGGACTCGACGAACGGGATCGGCTGACCCGGCGTACGGCGGATCGTGTCGGCTCCATCCTCAAGCATGTGCCGCCCGGTGCGCAAATCGCGCGTTCTACATGTAGCCATTGGAAGGTACAACCCAACCGACCGCCAACCACGGCTCAACGGCGTCGGCAGTGGCGCCTTGCCGGAGGCGTCAGCTGGCCGATGTGAACGCGTCGTAGACCTGGGGGCGGTGGGCGGTCCACCAGTGCAGCATCGCCTCACCGGACAGGAACAGGTCGTCGCAGCCGTGGTCGTCGCGGTCGTAGTGGTAAACCAGGTGCCAGAAGTTGGACATGCGTTTCCACCACAGTCGATGGACGCCGTCGGCGAGGGCGGCGCTGTCGATCGGTATGACGCTGCGGTAGCCGGCGACGAACGCGGCGACACGATCGAGGTCGAGTCCGTGCGGGGTCTCGAATTGGATCGTGGCGGTGCGCACGATCTCTTCGGCGAACGGTCGGACCCGGATCCGGTCCCAGTCGATGACTGCGGCGATGCGGTCATCGCGCCAGATGATGTTGCGATACTGCAGGTCGCCATGGGTCCACCCGTACGGCCCGTCGGGGTCGTCAGCCGTCGGCCGGTCGGCGGCGTATCTGTCGATGAGCGCGACACGCCGGTCGAGCAGATCGGTCACCGCCCGATCGAACTGGCCGCCGGCTGCCCTCGCTGCGGCGTGAAATCGGCGAGCTTCCTCGATCGCGACATGCGGCGCCGTGACCGGTTGCGTCGGTCGGGTCGTTGCCAGGTCGAGGCCGACGGCCGGTATCGGGCTGTTGAGGCGTCATGGATTCGCGCGGCCACCGCGCCGAGGTGATCGGCTTGACGCAGGCTCAGGTCGGGGCCGCGCGGGTGTGAGCCGTCGTGCCAGGGCAGGACGCAGTAGCCGTTCCCGCCGACCTCGACGACGGGATCACCGTCGGGCGTGCGCATCGCGGCGCCCGCCGGCACGCCGACCTCGTGAAGTGCGTCCAGGACCCGAAGATTGCGCCGAGCCACGGCAACCGGGACATCGATGATCCGTTTGAGGGCGAACTGGCCGGCGCCCGCCGTGATTCTCCAGTTTCGGTTCATCAGGCCGGTGGCAAGGTACGACACCGCGTGCACGCTCCCGAGGCCGAACGCCTCCGCGACCCGTGCCACGACGCGCTCGTCGATGTGCCACCCGTCACGCACGACCCCACGCTCCCTGGCTCCACCACGCTCGTGCCTCCCGGCCCTGGGCCCCAGCTGGCCGACGCGCGTTGGCAGATGCGACGGAACCCTAAACCTCGCGACGGGGCATCGCGGGGAGACACCGCACGCGTGTCGCCGGCGGTGGCTGCGTGTCGCGCTGACGGGTACGACGCCCTTTGTACGCGCCGCCGCCGTCACGATCGTCGCCGGCGCAGCCGCTGAGACACCGTAGGGTCGGGGATTCCGGTGGCGCGACTGATCTCGGCCTGGCGCACGCCGCCGGATGGTGCCCGCCGGCCGGCACGGTGGTGTCATCGAGGCGCGCGGGGCGGGCTCACGACGGCGGGCCGTCGGGGTTGGACGTGTCGCCAGTCGCCCGCGCCGAGGTTGTGCTCGCATTGATCTGTTGGCTGCGAGAGGTGCAGGATTCGGTTGGTTCGGTCGTACATGGAGCGGTCGGGTTGGCGATCGGAGCGGGGCCATGTGCGTCAACACCACGATGACGCAGTCGTCGAGACGATGGGCGGTGCGCGAGCTGTGGGTGCCCGTCGCGGTGCTCGCCGCATATGGCCTGGTGCGGATCGCCGCGCTGGTCTGGGGGATCGCCCGGGATGGCCCGCCGGGTCGATGGTGGCGTGCAGTGATGTGGTGTCCGACGGCGGTGCGGCGGTCCAGAGCATCGTCGCCGCGGCCGTCCTTGCGCGGCTGAGCCTGCGACGCCAAGCGTGGGCGTGGAGTGTCGGTGTGCTGGGTGTCGGCGCGGCGCTGTTCGGCGCCATCGTCTGGGTGGTACTCGGCGACGCCAACGCGCTGCGTCAGGTCAGGCAGATCCTTCTCGGCGTGGTGTTCGCGGTCGCGACAGCGGTGGTCTGCGGCTGGCCTCCGGAGTGGGCGCTGCACGACGGAGGTGATCTCGATCTGGCGCGGGTCCGCCGGTTGCTGTGGACCGTAGCGTGGGTCGCTGCTGCGCTGGGGAGCGTGAGCGGGCTGGCGATGCTGGCGGCGGACCCGGTCGGTGCGGTGCGCCGGCTCGCCGACCTGGTGCTCAGCTGGGCCTGCTCGGCGGCTTCGTCGCTGTCCTCGGCGTGCTGGTGGTGGTCGGTGAACAGCGCCGGCAGGCAGCCGAGGCGGTGAGGAACCAGCTGTATCAGCGGCTGGCCGACGGCCAGCCCCGTGACGATCAAGATGGATGACCGCGATCGGGAGCTGCGCGGGAAGCTGGCGCAGGCGAACCTCGTCCGCGTGGGAACTGCCGGCGCCCGTTGGTCAGCGCGATCGTGTAGCAGACTCCGTTCGGTGGGGTGTACCGCGGCGGCCGGTGGTGGCTAGCTGGCGTCGATCAACTGTCGGATCCTGCTGGGCAGACCGTTTTTGGCGTGGGCGGCGTGCAGGAGGTGGGCAAGGTTTCGGTACCACAGTGACCGGATCTCGTGTAGGGACCGGCTGGTGAGCGCGGCGAGCCGCTGTTCGAGGTGGTCGATGTCGCCGGGGCGGCTGGCCCGGGTGGATCGTCTGCTGCTGGGGAAGTCCGTTTCGGGGAGCAGCCGGTCGTGGGGAATCCAGCTGATTCGCTCGTCGGTCATGGCGGCGTTGACGGAGAAGTAGCAGCCGAGTTCGGCGGCTTGGCGGACTTCGTCGGTGGTGCCGTTGAACCAGTGCAGGATCGCGCCGGGGTGTGGTCGACGCGTGAGCGCGGCGAGGACCTCGCGGGTTCGGCCGGTGCTGTGGATGGACAGCAGTACCGGCTGGTCCGTGCAGGCGTCCAGGATCGCGTCGAAGGCTGTCTGTTGGGGGCCTAGGGCCGTTGCGCGGTCGAGGCCGACTTCGCCGATCAGCATGTGATCACTGGTGGCGTCGCGGACCCGCTGCGTGGTCACCTGGGTGATGGATGTCTTCAGTCCCGGGTGCGCGCCGTATCCCCAGATGATGGTGTCATCTCGGCGGCGAGCGGCTGCCGCGGCCTCGGCCGGGCTGCGGGTCATCGCGAACACGATGGCCCCGCCGAGCGCCGCGACCTGGGCGGGGGTGACGTCGGGTGCGATGTGGGCGTGGCAGTCCAGCCTGGGCAGGCTAGGTGATGGGGACATGGCGCAGTTCCTTCAGTCCGCGGCGGCAGATCGCCAGGACGTTGTCGAAGTTGGTATTGGGGGGCCACAGGCCGGAGGCGAGGACGCGGATGTCGTCGAACCCCGCTTCGGTGGCGTACTGCCAGGCGGCGATGTCGTGCCGGCGGTGGTGCAAGAGTGTCTGCTTGGCCTCGCCGTTGAGGACGTCGACGAGGTAGGTGGTTTCGTCGCGGCGGTTGGCGGCGATGAACGCGCCGCGCCGCACCAGGCAGGCGATGCACAGGCCGCAGTTCAGGTTGGGGTTGCCGCCTCGGGGGCGGCCCGCGTTGGGCTTGGCGCACGACAGGGTGACGGCGGCCAGCTCGCGGTCCTCCGCTGAGCGTGGTCGTAGCGCCGCGGCGACCAGTTCTCCCTTGGTCAGCTCCGCGTGCGGGTTGGACACCCTGATGGTGTCCAACGACAGCGCGGACAGCAGCCCGTGCAGGGCGTGGAAGGTCCACGGATGGGTGGAGCGGGTGGTCAGCGGTCCTCCGCGGGACGGTTCGAGCGGAGGGTTGATGCTGGTGAATCCGTTCTCGGGCACCAGAACGTCGCGCGCGCCGCAGCCCGACGCGGCGGCGATCGCCATGGCCATGAACAGCAGCGACCGCGTGCGGGGTGTGGACTCCCGTATCTCGGTGGTGGGGCGCAGCGCGAGGCGCTGGTAGCGCAGACCCGGGTGACGTGCGCGGAGTTGGTCATGGACGAGGCGTTGCGCCCTGCTGACGGCGTTCGCGGTGTCGACGTGTCCCAAGAACAGGGTCGAGTCGGCCTGGTCGAGGCGCAGCAGCGCACCGCAGAGGGAGTCCAGCCCGCCGGACAGCAGGCTCACCGTGTCCACCGGGTCGGAACTCGTGGCCGGTTCCGCCGGCGGGCCGGTGTGCTGGGCGGCCAGTACCTCCAGGGTCCAGGTGTCGCCGGTCAGCCAGTACAGCAGGTCCACCACACCGTCCAGAGTTGTCTGGGTCCACACCTCGGGGGTGTCCAGGTGCACGCTGAGGTGCAGATCGCGGTGCAGGGTCTGGGCCGGACGCGAGGTGGTCCGGTCAGCGAGGTACGCGGCGGCTACGACCCGGAGCAGGTCTTTGGCGACGCCGGACGGCTCACCCAGCTCGGTCAGGCTCCAGCTGAGATCCGTGTGCATGGTGTCGCTGCTGCCGGGACTGTCGGGCCACTGGTAGACCACGGTGGCCGGTCGCTGCGGCTTTCCGCCGGCCGGGAGCAGTTCGATGTGCGTCACTGGCGCCCCCGCATGCGGAAGACGGTGAACACCTTGCCGGCGAGGGTTGCGGCATAGTCGACGAAGCCCTGCGCGGTGATCTTTGCCTTGTCCGTCGGAGCGCGGCAACGCTGGCGCGTAGGTACTTCTTGGCCTTCTCTTCGATCTGTTTGGCGCGCTGTGGCGTGACGCTGTCGGTGCGCCGCTGCGAGGTCAGTTCGACGAGGACCTGTTCGTAGGCCAGGTTCTGCAGGAACAGCTCCATCGTCTGTTCTGCGGTCATCTCCTGGTTGGTTTTCTGGACCTCGACCATGGTGCGCAGCGTCGCCGCGGCGAGCGCCACCTCGTCGGGATGGCTTGGCGCGCCCAGCAGCGTGTTGACGATGTAGGTGCACTGCTCCCGCCCGGGCGGCAACGCCTTGATGTGGTCGACGTCGAGGCCGAGCTCGGTGAGGATCGCGGTGTTGCCCGACCGCAGTGCGTGGGCGCCGGCGACCGCCGCCGCGCCTCGGGCGGCCTGCCGGGCGACGTTGCGTCCGCCGCCACCCGAGGTGGCGCTGCTGGATGAGCCGCCACCGGTCCCCGCTGACCGGGTCAGGCGAAGCGACGCAAGCGAGAACGAGGTCGGGCCGCCGGCCTGCCCCGGCGTCTTCGCGAGGGCCGTCATGAAGGTGTTGACGAAGTTCTCGATCTGCGCCTGCGACGGTCCGCCGCCGCCCGCGGTCGCCGCGTCGGCGTAGGAGTCGTGGACCGCATCCCACGATTGGGAGCCGCTGCCGCCGTATGCGCCGGAGGTGCCCACTACCGGGCCGGCTCCTCAAGGTCGGCGCGGGCGGCGTTGATCACGTCGGCGTCGAGGCCGTCGGTGCCGACGATCTGCCGGAGCACCTCGGGCACCGGCTTGAGGTAGGGCACGTGGTGCACCTGCA
>WNFX01017358.1_pt1 | contig 11737 bp, 10 predicted proteins | sample 5400111 | NCBI WGS metagenome assembly WNFX01 (sample SAMN13153363, study PRJNA577476) | soil metagenome | isolation source: 40 cm soil or saprolite under grassland replicate 1 | place: USA:California | collected 2016-06-15
CACCGCGTTGCACCCGCCTTCAAGCGCCAGCCGTACGATATTCTCCGGGTCAAAGTAATCAGGATTCTTTGCGAAGCTCGCACCCGCAGAATGCTCAATCCCCTGATCAACCGGCAGGATCGAAACGTAACCGCTGCCGGCGAGCCGCCCGTGCTGGTAAATGCGTTGGAGGTTGACCAGCACGCGGTTGTTGCGATCGGATAACGAGACGACGCGATCGACAAAATCGGGTCCGGGCAAGTGAAGGCGGTCCTTTGAAATCTTCGGATTACTGAAGCTTAAGAGTAACTCGGCCTTGTCGCCGAGATGTTGTTCGATAGTCGACATCAATTATCCTTTCTCAGTTAGATCTTTAGACGCCCAAGGGCGGTTTTCATGGAATGTATTGTCGTCCCGATGATTTAAAGGCCCTGTTTCATCTTGACCGCTGGTGGACGCTCGACGTGGCCACCGAATCCTTTGCGCATGGCAGAAAGAATTTTTTCGGCAAAGGAATGCTCCTGACGCGAACGGAAACGCGTATAGAGTGCAGTGGAAAGCACTTCGGCCGACACACCCTCTTCGAGGGCGGCAGCAATCGTCCAACGGCCTTCGCCGGAGTCCTCCACGAAGCCGGAGTAAGCGTCGAGTTTGCTATCACTCGCCAGAGCGATCGCAGTCAGATCAAGCAGCCATGAGGAGATCACGCTGCCGCGCCGCCAGACTTCCGCGATGTCGGCGACGTTAAGATCATAAGAAAGTCCGACCGGAAGGTTTTCCGAGTTGGCTCCCCGCAGAATATCGAACCCCTCGGCATAGGCCTGCATGAGACCGTATTCTATTCCATTATGGATCATCTTCACGAAGTGCCCCGCGCCGGCAGGACCGCAATAGAGATAACCTTGATCAGCGGTGCTTTTCATTTGCTCCCGGCCAACTGTTTTCGGGATTTCCCCTGGGCCCGGCGCCAAGGTCGCGAAGATGGGGTCAAGTCGTTCGGCGCTCGATTGATCGCCGCCGATCATCATGCAATAACCGCGCTCCAAACCCCAGATACCGCCGCTTGTTCCGACGTCAAGATAATGAATGCCGCTCGGCTTGAGTAACGCGCTGCGGCGTACATCATCTTTGTAGAATGAATTGCCGCCGTCGATGATCGCGTCGCCCGCGGCCAGTAGTTTGGAGAGCGCCACGACCGTTTCTTCCGTGGGCGTACCCGATGGAAGCATGATCCAAACAGCTCGCGGCGCCCCGAGTTTTTTGGCCACTTCTTCGAGCGACCGAGCGGCCACCGCGCCTTCCTGGACAAGCACGTCTACGGTCTTCGCGTTGCGATCGTAAACCACGCATTCATGCCCGCCCTTCATCAAACGGCGCGCCATGTTTGCGCCCATTCTCCCAAGACCAATCATTCCAATTTGCATAGTTAATCTCCAAAGTTTGTTTGCTTCATTATCACAACGTTCGCGTTTGCTGCTTTCCCATAAGGGTCAGACCCCGCCAGTCGTCCGCCTCGGGCGCCCGCATGAGGTGCCAACATTCTCTGGCGATCGCCCAGTCTTCCTGCGCTCGAATTATCAGAACGCGAACCGACGAATCCAGCGCAGCAATATCTCTGTCAGCAGGATGTTGCGCGTTGGCGGCGTCATCGAGTTTGAGGCCGAGAAACACCAGCCGCTTGCAAGCCGCATCGCGCACCTCGGCCGAGTTCTCTCCGACCCCAGCAGAGAATACCAGAACGTCAATGCCTCCCAACACGGCAACCATCGCGCCAATGCCGGCCTGCAGACGGTGCACGTAGATGTCGAATGCCAATTTTGCTCGTGAATGGCCTTGGTTCATGGACGCGAGAATCTCGCGCATGTCTCCCGTAATACCGGAGATTCCCAGCAGGCCTGATTCCTTGTTGAGGATATCATCGATCTCCTGGGCCTGGAGCCGACCTTGACGCATCAGGTAGGTGAGAATTCCCGGGTCAACCGAACCAGAGCGAGTACCCATCATAAGACCTTCTAACGGAGTAAACCCCATCGTGGTGTCAATGCTGTGGCCTTCTTGAATCGCAGCCAGGGAACAACCGTTGCCTAAATGGCAAGTAACCAATTTGAGCGAGCTCAAGTCTCGCCGTAGAAGCTGCGCTGCACGCGCGGCACAATATTGATGGTTGATGCCGTGGAATCCGTAGCGGTGAATACCGCTTTCGAACCATCGATAGGGCCCTGGATACACAACCGCGGCCTGCGGCATGCTGCGATGAAATCCGGTGTCGAAAACCGCGACTTGCGGAACCGGGCCTAGCACCTTTTCAATGACCTCAATACCTTCGAGTTCAGCGCGATTGTGAAGGGGAGCAAACGCAGAGACCCTGGCAATTCCCGATTTCACTTCGGAAGTGAGCAGGACCGGTTCTTCGTATTTCGGGCCGCCATGCACCACGCGGTGTCCGACAACATCAATCTCAGCACGCGACGTGACGGCACGCGTCTTGCCCTGCCACAAAGTGCCCAGTAAATGCTCAACGGCCTCCGCACGCGACGAGACTTTCACCTCATCTTTTTGTACAACTCCGCGCCCGCCTTTGACCTCGGCTTCCGCGACCTCGTCGTGCCACTCAACCTTGCCTTCCCAGAGTGGAGTAGGCGGATCGTCAGGAAGAGTCTCGTCAATCTCGTACAGGGAGCTCTTCTGGCTGCTGGAACCCGAATTGAGCACAAGGATTTTCATTCTTCAGTAAGGCCACTTCCAGTTCTTCACCTCCGGCATATCGTCGCCGTGCTCACGGGTGTAATGTTTGTGCTCCACCAGTTTGTTTCGCAGGAACTGCTGGAAGTGGGAACCGACGCGCTGCAATTTCGGAACACGGTCCACGGCATCACCCGCCAGGTGAAAGCGATCCAGGTCGTTCATGACGGTCATATCGAAAGGAGTGGTGGTCGTGCCCTCTTCTTTATAGCCGCGCACATGGAAATTGTCGTGACCATGTCGGCGATAGCACAGCCGATGAATGAGCCACGGATAACCGTGATAGGCGAAGATCACCGGTTTGTCGGTAGTGAACATGGAATCAAATTCGGAATCAGAGAGTCCGTGGGGATGTTCGCTGTGCGGCTGTAGGGTCATCAAGTCCACGACGTTAACGACGCGAATCTTGAGATCGGGAAAATGCTGCCGCAGAAGGTCAACCGCAGCCAGCGTTTCCAGAGTCGGCACATCGCCGGCGCAGGCCATCACGACGTCCGGCTCACTGCCCTCATCCGTGCTGGCCCAGGACCAGATGCCGATGCCAGTCGTGCAGTGCGCGATGGCGGCGTCCATGTCGAGCCACTGCAACTCCGGCTGTTTGCCAGCGACAATCACGTTCACATAGTGGCGGCTGCGCAAACAGTGATCAGCCACAGAAAGCAACGTGTTAGCATCTGGCGGCAAATACACCCGGATAATGTCGGCCTTCTTGTTCATCACGAAATCAATGAAGCCCGGGTCTTGATGCGTGAAGCCGTTATGATCCTGGCGCCAGACGTGCGAAGTCAGAAGATAATTCAGCGAAGAAATGGGACGCCGCCACGGGATGTCACGTGTAGTCTTGAGCCATTTGGCATGCTGATTGAACATCGAATCCACGATGTGGATAAAGCCCTCGTAGCAGGAGAAGAACCCATGGCGGCCGGTGAGCAAATAACCTTCCAGCCAGCCCTGACACATGTGCTCACTCAGGACCTCCATCACCCGTCCCTCTGGCGACAAGTGCTCATCAACCGGAAGAACCGGTTCCATCCACATCTTATCTGTGGCCTGATACACAGCATCGAGGCGGTTGGAAGCGGTTTCATCAGGGCCGAATACGCGGAAGTTTGCGTGCTCCAGATTCAGTTTCATCACATCGCGCAGGAAAGTGCCTAATACTTTCGTGGATTCTGCCGTCTTCTTGCCCGGCTTGGGGACTGAAACTGCGTATTGGCGGAAGTCCGGCACCAGCAGATCTTTTAGGAGCAGCCCGCCGTTAGCATGCGGGTTCGAACCCATGCGGCGCTCACCTTTAGGAGCGAGCTCCGAAAGTTCTTCAATTAGCTTACCGTTATCATCGAACAACTGTTCCGGGCGATAACTCTTCATCCAATCTTCGAGAACTGCCAAGTGCTCCGGCTTAGTATCCAGATCGGCTACCGGCACTTGATGCGCACGCCACGTTCCCTCGACTGGCTTGCCGTCCACAAATTTCGGTCCGGTCCAGCCTTTCGGAGTACGCAAGACGATCATGGGCCAGACTGGAAGCCCGGACGATCCCTTGCTGCGGGCCTCACGCTGGATAGCATGGATTTCTTCGATCACCGTGTCGAGCGTGGCCGCCATGAGCTGATGCATCGGTTCCGGGTCGTGCCCTTCCACAAAGTGGGGTTTATAGCCGTAGCCTGTGAAGAGCTCAGTTAGCTCTTCGTCTTTGAGACGGCCAAGCACGGTTGGGTTCGCGATCTTGTAACCGTTCAGGTGCAGGATGGGAAGCACGGCCCCGTCGCGCACCGGATTGAGAAACTTGTTGGAATGCCAACTGGTGGCGAGCGGTCCGGTTTCGGCTTCGCCATCGCCCACGACGCAGCAAGCCACAAGATCAGGATTGTCGAAGACCGCGCCATAAGCATGTGCGAGAGAGTAACCCAGTTCTCCGCCTTCGTGTATCGAGCCAGGCGTCTCAGGCGCGTCGTGGCTAGGTATGCCGCCGGGGAAGGAAAACTGCTTGAACAATTTCCTCATTCCCTCTTCGTTTTGTTGAATGCTCGAATAAAGCTCCGTGTAAGTGCCTTCAAGATAGGTGTTCGCCACCATGCCGGGTCCGCCATGTCCCGGACCGCAAACGTAAATAACGTTGCGATCGTACTTCTTGATCAGGCGGTTGAAGTGCACGTAGATAAAGTTCAGTCCGGGCGTCGTACCCCAGTGACCGAGCAACCGAGGCTTCACGTGCTCAAGTTTTAGAGGTTATTCATCTTGCGCAGCTCTTCTGGGGAAAGTGGCTGGTTAGAGACGGAAAGAGTAGCACGATCGTCAGTTGGCACGGGAGTCATAGAAATTCCTTTTCATGGTTACTTGTTTGTTTGGATTCGGCGATGTTGAGAAACGTGTCCTATTTATTCTTGCGCTTATTCAATCCTTTTCTGTTATTTAGCCTGTCCGCTTGGAGTCAACGGTTCCGGACCGGAAGTTGGGTTGTGCCAGCCTCCAGGCGGACTCACGCGCTCGACTTCGTCAGGGCCCCATGTGTTGGGCGCATACTGATAAATCGGCGTGCTCTTTTTCAGTACTGGATCTACGATTCGCCACGCTTCTTCCACGTAGTCCTCGCGGGCAAACAGCGTACTTTCTCCTGTCATCGCCGCTCCCAACACACGTTCATAAGCGTCCATTTCATCGGCGCGCGGCGAGCGGCTGGCCACCATTTCGCCGGTTTGGAGCGAGAGTCCTTCGCCCGGAGCCAGCGACATCATTCCCATGGCGATCGTCACCTCGGGACTCAGGCGGAGGCGGAGATGGTTCTCTGTCAAGACGCTGTCGGGAATCAGTGTAGGAGGCTTGCGAAACTTGCCGATAATTTCGGTGCAGGTTACTGGCAAACATTTGCCGGCCCGGATGTAGAAAGGGACTCCTCTCCAGCGCCAGGAATTGATCTCCAACCTCAGGGCCGCGAAGGTTTCCGTCTGCGAGTCCTTGGCGACGCCGTTTTCATCTCGGTAACCGCGGAACTGGCCGCGTACCAGGTTCTTCTCCTCGATGGACGGAATCGCTTTCAGTACTTTCACTTTCTCGTCGCGCACAGACTCGCTGTCGGACCGAACCGGCGGCTCCATCGCCAGATTCGATAACACCTGAAATAAATGGTTCTGGATCACATCGCGAATCGCTCCAGTCTGGTTGTAGAACCCTCCTCGGCCTTGCACTCCGAAGTCCTCCGCCATGGTAATCTGCACGCTCTCAATGTAAGTGCGATTCCAAAAGGCTTCGGCGAACGCGTTCGCGAAGCGGAAAACCAGCATGTTGTTCACTGGCCGCTTACCGAGGTAGTGGTCAATGCGGAAGACGTCTGCTTCGTTGAAGACCCCAAGCAAGACTTTATTCAGGTCCTGAGCTGAGGCCAGGTCATGCCCGAAGGGTTTTTCGACGATGACCCGCGCACCTTTGGCGCAATTCGACTCCGCTAGCTGTTTCACGACGGTTTCAAACAAAACAGGCGGGATTGCCAGGTAATGCGCCGGACGATGCGCGTCCTTGAGCTCTTTGCGGAGCGCCGCGAAAGTCGCCGGGTCTTGGTAGTCACCATCCACGTAGCGCAGCAAGCGGGTCAACTTTTCGAAAGCCGCAGGATCGACGCCGCCGTGTTTCTCCAGGCTGTCGTAAGCCCGCGCGCGAAGTTGATCCAGATTCCATCCGGCTTTGGCCACACCGACCACCGGGACATCAAGATGTCCGCGCTTCACCATCGCTTGCAGCGCCGGGAAAATTTTCTTGTAGGCCAGGTCGCCGGTTGCACCGAAGAAGACCAGAGCGTCGGAATGCGGATTGCTCATACGCTATTCCTTCCAAGCCTTGCGCTGAGTGAGTGGTTTAGTGGTCGCTTTCATACTTGTGACGCCTTGCTTTGCTTTCTGGGGCTGGATCGGGTTCGTATGCCTTGATGTGACCGCTTTTTTGCGGAAGCGGAATTTTTCTCGGCGGCGGCTTTTCCCACAGGCGAAATCCACCAAGAAATGCGTTAGCATTATCTCCTGCGCGGCAACCTGCGGGCAGCTTTTTAAGCTTCCGGACGTTACCTCCGCCGAGCACCACGTCGTCGGGTTCGAGGGCAGAAATCAGGCGCTTCACGGCATCGGTGACATAATACCGCCATTTTTTCTTGCCATGCTTCTCCAATCCGCGAATTCCAACGTAGTCCTCAAAGGTGCTCTTCTTGTAAGGCAAGTGTCCCAGCTCCATCGGCTCGACGATGCCATCCGCAATCATCGCAGACCCAAGGCCAGTCCCCAGTCCTAGAAACAGCATCTTGCCGCCGTTGTAACTCCCAAGCGCCTGCATAGCGGCATCGTTCAACACCTTGACCGGGCATTTGAATGCCACTTCGAAGTTGAACCCGCCCCATCCTTTTCCAAGATTCCACGGTTCCGAAACGGGCCGGTTCCGGAGGACCGGTCCGGGATAACCGATGGATACGACGTCATATTTCCAGTCCGCCACAAGTTTCCGAACTCCAGAGACCATCCTTTTCGGTGTCAGCGCCGGCCCAGAATCAAACTCGCGATGAGCGTCCTGGCCCGTAGCCAGGACCTTGACGTGAGTTCCACCGATATCAATAACCAGCACGTTCATGATAAGTTCACCAGTCCGCATTTGCCATTATCATTCATATTTTTGATCGCCGGATCGATTCAGTCAGCCACATGACGGGTATCGTTCCACAACCGGATCACCGGCTGGGATAGGCTGTGTTCGTAGCCGAGCACACTTACGCTTGCTGTGTTCAACATGAAAAATCTCCCAACGGCGGGTTCGAGCCCAAGCCAGCGCGCGGCGAGCACTCGCAGAAAATGCCCGCTCGAAAAAATCAGCACATCGCCCTTGATTGCGCGCACCCGACTCACAACATGATCGGCCCGCGCGCCAACATGATCCGGCAATTCTCCACCGGGACAGCCATCGCGGAACAATTGCCAGTCGGGACGCTCCTTATGGATCTCGATCGTTCGGAGACCTTCGTAATCCCCGTAGTTCCATTCGACCAGATCGCGGTCCAGTTCGGCTTCGGCTCCGAAACCGGCCAGTTCGCACGTGCGAGCAGCCCGCTGCAAGGGACTCGCGAGGACCTTCGCAAAGGTGAGTCCTATCAACCGTTCGCCAAGACGGCGGGCGTTTTGTTCGCCACGCTCCGTCAGTGGCAGATCGGTAAGTCCCGTATGCTGCCCCGTAAGGCTCCAGGCAGTTTCGCCGTGCCGCGCCAGATAAATCGCTGGTAGAACTGTTGATTTCATTGAACGCTCACCTGCCAGTTTCGACCTTCCCACCGCTGATCGCGCTTCCAAAAGCTGGTGAACGTAAACACCGAGCCTGCCGGCCACTCCGCCGTAGGAAAATCCGCAAACCAGAGGTTCAGTCCACTCTCATGGGTGGTGTCCGACCGGTTGGTGCGCGCCCAATCATCCGTTGACCAAACGATGGTAGCCTCCGCAGCGAGGATAATTCGCAGTATTTTTCCGCGAGATACACGCTGCAAGCGATGGCGGAGACTCCAGATCTCATGCCGGCTCTGCACTGGATTCACCACATAGCGTTGGAATGCGGGTTCGACTCGATCAAAGCAGACGCCGTCATGACGGCTGCGCACGAGTGAAATATATTCGGCGTGTGACCAACAAAGTGGCATAGCCGCGCCCGTTGCGGAACCGCGTTTCATATTGCCGTCCTGCAAGTCCTCAACATCCCAAAGCTGTTCGCTGATCATTCCTCCCTGGTTGGCAAAGTTTTCCAGCGACTTGATAAACGGCAGCGGATCGCGTCTAGCAGCCAGTTCGTAATGGCCGCGTTCTCCTGTCAAAATCGGCCAGCAGCGGCCCACGCCCGTCCCATCGAAAGCACTGCCGTCGTCTTTCTGTCCATAACCATCATGATTGTAGCGACGCCAGCCCGGGCCTTGCGGCAGGTCGTGTTTGAGCACGCGGTCGATCACTTCAATTGAATCGCGCACGATCGAATCGCTCGCACTGCGAATGCCGAGCCGCACAAGGTGAAGAAAATCGCCGCCGACTACGTTCCGCGCGGGATGAAGGCCGCCGCCGTTGGCGAGTTGGATCATCGTTGTATTCGGATCGGCGTGGGAGTCCGGCGCGTCAGGATCGGTCGGATTGATGCGGATGTAGTGACGCGGGAAACCCTCGACCAGATCGCCTTGTCTTGTGACCGTCCATTCTTCGACGTGGGCGGCCAACCAGTCAGCGTACACTAGAATGAAATCTGCAAGTTTCGTGTTGCGCTCCTCGTTGCAGGCCTCGGCGACGCAGACGAGGCCGGCGATTACCGTGGCGAGCGTCGAAGGCGAGTAGCCGGCGTTCTCCTCCCACCGGTCCTGGCCGGTGACTGGTCCTTGCAGGATGAGATATGCGGCGGCACGCTGAATCATCACGCGCGGATCGAACAGACCGATCGCCACGCCCTGCTTGTACAAACGCGACGCCAACAGGATCGGAGCGGCAATTTGGTCAAGCTGCAAGCCAGACCAATATGCAGTGCCGTTGAGCCAACTGTTTTGCGGAAAGCTGCCGTCTCTCCGCTGAATGGCAGCGAGCCAGATCAAAGCGCGCAGCGGCGTGCCGGTTTGGCCGGTTGCGAGAAGTGCGGTCGCGCTCTGCACCAGGTCTCGGGTCCAAACGAGATGATAACCGCCGCGATCGTTATCGGCCTTGGTCTCACCCCAGGGGATGCTCAGGGAAGCGACCAGCGCGCCTTGAAAAATTTTGTCTTCATGGGCCAGCAACACGCAACGGCTCAGCCGGTACATTCCGCCGCCATCCGAAGTGTTATCGCTAAAGTCGAACTTGGGATTCACCACCGCGCGCTGCCACTGCCGGACATAACCCTGGCGGTGCAACTCAAACGGTTCCGCCAGCGATAGGAGCAACTTGGCCGCAGTACTCTGGTAGCTGCCACCACACGCAATGGCGATTGTGAATTCACCGCTGCCGGGTAATTCGATTTCTCCAGTCAGCGCGATGTTGCCCCTGTCGGCAGTGCGGAACTCCCAATCCATTTTGAAATTGCTCATCAAATCCTGCCAGCCATCGCTAGTGCCAACGTAACCGACGGACCGCCGAGCGAATCCGGAGCTGGAGCCGACGATTAGGTGAACGTCTTCGCGCTGCGCGTGGATCAGCGTGCTGGCGCCGATTTCACAACAACGCCCGGAGTTACCTGCCCCGTGGGGTGCCACCAGTGCGTAAAGGCGCAACTTCCCGCGCAGCGATTCATCGAGTATTTCGACCTTGGTGTGCACGAGCAGGACCGACCGATGCGGATCCGTGAGGACGTGTTTTATGAGCCGGTAGCGACCGTTGGGCTCCGAATTCGTCAGACGATAAAGGAGGCAATCGCGCTCCGGGTATTCGACCAGGTGATTCAGGTCGCGCTTTTCCTCGTGGCAAAACGTTTCGCCATCACTGATGAGAAACTCAAAGTCGCGCGTGTTCGGTTGATCGACGCGTGGATAGTAGATCTCGTTGACGATGCCGTGACTAAGCGTGAACCAGAGGCGGCAACTGGTGTGATAGGCCGTGCCGACTCCTTCTTTCGCGCTCGAAGTCCAGCGCGGCTCGATTCCAGGCGCACCAAACGCCACTGAATTCTCAGACGGATTCATCTTTCAAAGCGACCTCAATCCTGGATTACTCGCGCGGCTTCGCAAAGATCGCGACCGAGGCGATGGTGAAAATAACAGGGAAGATTACGCGGCAGTACCGATCAATTTTCTTGGCGCGTTCCGTTTGCTGATTGTTATCGAGGATCGTCGTCACCAAAACTTCGATCAGGGAAAAGAAAACCAGCAGTGTGCTGACGAGGAAAAAAAGGTCGATTCGCGTCATGTAAGGCAGCCGCGGCAGCTGGCTATCAACGGCATAGCGATAAGCGATCAGCGTCAGCATCGATGTGACGGCGACGCTGATTTGTGAGTTGGCGTTGACCGGATCGATCCAGAAACCGGCCCACGACATGATCACGATGAGAACGAGGGGCAGAATTACTTTCAAAATGTAGTACTGCACGTTGCGGGAAGCGGTGAATTCAAAGGCGTAACTCGAATACTGATGGTGCGGCGCCAGCGCGTACACGAGCGGCTTGAGCTCCCATTTCTCTATGGTCCAATCCGGCAGGGTAACAGATGGCGAGATCCCGCCAGCCCCTTTAAGCCCGTCCTGAATCCAAACCTGATCTGGTACGAACATTACTTCGTTGGACTGATACCGAACCGCGACCAGCTGGACGCGAAAAGTTTGCCGATCGAACGAGATTTCGGTTGGGCCGGAGTCGGCGTTTGGCCGATCAATTAGCGGAGGCATTTCTGCACTGCTCGCCAGTTGGATCGACCTCACAAGAATGCTAACGACCAATGCCGAACAGAATCTCTTACTCATTGGAATGACCGAGATTCCTTTAAGATTCGCGCAACTTCCCGAATTGCTTGCGGATTGTATTGCCCTCCGTGATCTGAAAGATGAGAGCTCCAATAGGGCACAATTCCATCGGAGCTATTCGACGTATCGCCGTGGCCGCGATCACCCATGATCGAATGATAAGGAATTCCAGGCGGGATCGACCATCCGAAGATCGACAATGCAAAGGCAATGTTCTTCCACGATCTCATTGTAACCCTCTGGATTCGATTCGAGCGCGCTCGGGCCAGATATATTGGAAGACGAGTCCGGTCACCACGAGACCGAAGAGAATTCCGACGACGCGATTGCGGACGTTATCGAGATCGGTATCCGGCGCGTAACCTTGAAAGACGCTATAGAAGAAAGCGAATGCGATCTGCAGCCCAGCATAACTGATCCGTTCGCTTCCCGTCGCGACCCAGCCCGCGATGGCCGAGGCACAAGCGACGAGGACGACAAGCGATGCGATCGTTTCCATGTGCGGCATAAGGAATACGATGGAGAAAAGCGCGAGCGCACCGCCGATCACGCAACCGACGATTCGTAACGTTCCTTTATAGAGCGTTGCCTCAGTG
>WNFX01005903.1_pt2 | contig 11736 bp, 7 predicted proteins | sample 5400111 | NCBI WGS metagenome assembly WNFX01 (sample SAMN13153363, study PRJNA577476) | soil metagenome | isolation source: 40 cm soil or saprolite under grassland replicate 1 | place: USA:California | collected 2016-06-15
ATTCGAATCTGTGTTGATCTTGCGGGAGTCGATCGTTCGCTGATCGATCTGACCGTCGAGCCGCGGCGCCTGGTGATTCGCGGCACGCGAGAGCTGCCGGAGCCGACCGGCGATGAGGAATGCGCCCAGCAATTGCTCGCGATGGAGATCGATTACGGGCCGTTTGAACGCGAGATCACTTTTCCCGTTGACGTGGAAATCGATAAGGCGCACGCCGAGCAGCGTAACGGATTACTCTGGATTTCGCTGCCAGTAAGCAAAGAATCATGAGCACGGAAAAGCTGAACGCGTTGCAGTCGGGCATGGATTCCAAGCCGGCAGGGCAGGGGACTATCGCCCTCGGTGTGGACGCAAGCCGCACGCCGCAAATTCCGGAAGAACTGTCGATTCTGCCAGTGCGCGGTTTCGTCGTTTTTCCGGGGACGGTTATCCCACTGAACGTTCAGCGCGCGGCTTCGCTTAAACTGCTCGATGACACTCTGCCGCAAACGAAGGTGATTGGGCTTCTGACGCAGCGTGATGAAACGAAGGAAGACCCCTCGCAGCAAGATCTCTATTCGGTCGGCACGGCCGCGCTAGTGCTCAAACTTATTCGACAATCAGAGGACAACGTGCTCGTGATTGTGCAGGGATTGCGCCGTTTTTCGCTGCGTAAAATCACCGCGACCGATCCGTTTCTGCGTGCCGAAATCGATTTACCGCAATCGATCCTGCCGCCGCCGGGCAAGGAATGGGAAGCCACGTTCCGGAATTTGCGTGATTCGGCTGTGCGTTTGTTCGAGCTGACGCCGGACGCGCCGGAACAGGCGCGCATGATGATCATGAACATCGAGAATCCCGAGCAGCTTGCCGATTTTCTGGCGCCAAACCTTAATATAGATGTCGCACAAAAGCAGGCGTTGCTCGAAGAACTCGACGTCGAAAAACGGGTGCGTGCCGTCCAGCAACACGTTTCGGCGCAGCTTGAGATCGCCCAGATCCAACAGCGACTGCAAAAAGATGTCGCATCCCAATTTTCCGACGCACAACGGCGCGCGTATCTCCGTTCCCAGCTCAAAGCGATCCAGCATGAACTGGGTGAAACGGAGGGCGGCAGTGAGGAACAAGCGCAACAACTGCGAGCGCGTCTCCAGGAAGCGAATCCGCCGGAAGCAGTGATGAAACAGGCCGAGCGCGAATTGAAGCGGCTGGATTTCATTCCCCCGGCGAGTCCCGAGTTTTCAGTGATCGTGAGTTACATCGAAATCATTGCCGACCTGCCATGGAACAAATTGAGCAACGACAATCTCGATCTCGATCAGGCGCAGCAAGTCCTTGATCGCGATCACTACGATCTGGAAAAAGTTAAAAAGCGGCTCATCGAATATCTCGCGGTACGAAAACTCAATCCGCAAGGACACGGCGCGATCCTCTGTTTTCTCGGGCCGCCCGGCGTAGGCAAAACCAGTCTCGGCCAATCGATTGCCGACGCGCTGGGCCGCAAATTTGTGCGGATCAGTCTCGGCGGAATGCGCGATGAAGCGGAGATTCGTGGTCATCGTCGCACGTATATCGGCTCGATGCCGGGACGCATCATTCAAGAGTTGCGCCGCTGCGGCACGCGCAATCCTGTTTTTATGCTCGACGAGATCGACAAAATCGGTGCGGATTTTCGCGGCGATCCGGCCAGCGCGTTGCTCGAAGTGCTCGACCCGCGACAGAACAACGCGTTTGTCGATCGTTACCTGGATGTCCCGTTTGATCTGTCGCAGATCATTTTCATCGGCACGGCAAACTACATCGAGGGCATACCGGAACCGTTGCGCGACCGGATCGAAGTGATCTCACTTCCCGGTTACACCGAGCGCGAGAAACTCGAGATTGCGAAGCGATATCTTGTCCCGCGACAACTGGACGAGAACGGGCTCAAATCCGAGCAATGTGAATTCCAGGAGGACGCGCTTCGCCGCATCATCAGCGATTACACGCATGAAGCCGGCGTTCGTGAGCTCGAGCGTCAGATCGGAGCTGTGTGTCGGGGTGTTGCCGCGCAGGTCGCGCGGGGCAAAATCGATCACGCAACAGTCACGCCGCAGATGGTTGCGGAAATGCTTGGCCCGGCCAAATACGTTCGCGAAACGAAGCTCAAGACCAGTAAACCCGGCGTGGTCACCGGATTGGCTTACACACCGTCCGGCGGCGAAATATTGCACATCGAAGCGACGCGTTATCCGGGCAAAGGGAATATCACGCTTACCGGCCAGATTGGAAACGTGATGAAAGAATCTGTGCAGGCCGCGCTCAGTCTCCTTCGCAGCCGGGACGGTCAACTGGGCGTCAAGGCCGAAGATTTTCGAAAGATGGACGTGCACGTGCACGTCCCGGCCGGCGCGGTGCCAAAAGACGGGCCGTCAGCCGGTATCGCAATGTTTACTGCGCTCGCTTCGCTTTTCACCAATAGACCGGTCCGTTCCGATGTCGCGATGACGGGCGAGATTACTTTGCGCGGACTGGTTCTGCCGATCGGCGGATTGAAAGAAAAAAGTCTGGCTGCGATGCGCGCGGGCATTTCGACTGTCATCATTCCCAAACTCAACGAAAAAGACCTGCCTGATGTTCCCGAAGAGGCGAAACAAAAACTCAAATTCGTGCCCGTCGAAAATGTCGACGAAGTCCTCGCGATAGCTCTGGAGAAAAACGCGGTGACGCCCGCGTCACAAAAGAAACGATCCTAAGTGCCGAGCCGGTGGATGCTCTGACATCCTGTAAGCACTACTTCCATTCCCAATATTCGGAGTGCGTGTTGCCCTCTGCGTCTACTGCGTACTCGAATAGCACGGCCACCTTGTTCAGGCGGGACCATCGTTGGGGCATAGTTTGGAAATAAAGGGCGCCGCGATAAGTCGCGGTTCCGTCTTTTTTCATTGTGCCAACACCATGGCCGGTCCAAGTGGCCGTTTTGCCGTCCTTCGTTATCATGATGCCTTGACCTTCGCCGTATTGTGTCCCGTCCGGACGGAAAATGGTCCGGTACGTGCCCGTGTCTTTTATGTTTGTGCCCAGCATTGATCCACTTGCCTGAAAAGATGTTTCCATCTTTGGGTATCCGCCCAGATTCGGCAAAACGCGCTGCATTGTAACCCTGCCTGATATTTCACCAATCTTCTCGCCTAGCATAAATCTCTTCCTCCTAGTTGAATTTCCTCGAATTACTGAAAGGACTTGCTTCTAATTCGTCGGTATTGAAGTTGCTCAGCGCTCGATTAATCCAGATCGTACACCTCAACCAAACCAACTCCAATGGTATTACTTACGCCGCGCACGATGGCGGTGTAGCTGCCCGGTTGCAGATTTGCAATAATCGCCGACTCACTTGCCGCAGTCGGAGCGTGGCCGCTGTTCTGAATAGCGCTGACCTGATTGCCGGTGATAATGCCGCCGAGTACCGTTGTCTGCCAATTATCATTGGTGGCAATCAGCGTTCCGGCACCATTGTGCAGTTCCAATCTCGGATTGGCTAACGCGTCGGCGATTCCGAATTGCGTGAGCTCAGGTCCAATAGCACGAATGATGACCCTCTTTCTTCCACTTCCTTGCACAATAAAACCCCCAATCATCACGTGCTCGCCAGTTTGAACAAAGCTGCGGGTGCTGATGTTTCCGAGACTTGAATTCGCGCCAGGGCTTAAATCGTATACTTCGACCAGAGCAACTCCGGTGGTGTTGTTTACACCGCGCAGGATGGCGGTGTAGTTGCCCGGTAGCAGGTCTGCGATGATCGCCGACTCGCTTGCTGCGGTCGGGGCGTAGCCGCTGTTTTGAATCGCGCTCACCTGATTGCTGCTGATAATTCCGCCGATGATCGTGGTCTGCCAATCATCATTGGTAGCAATCAGTGCTCCAGTGCCATTGTGCAGTTCTAATCTCGGATTGGCTAACGCATCGTTAATTCCAAACTGAGTGAGCTCAGGACCAATGGCACGAATGATCACCCTCTTTCTCCCAGTGCCTTGAACGATAAAACCGCCAATCATCACATGCTCGCCCGTTTGCACGAAACTGCGGGTGCTGATGTTACCGAGGGATGCCGGAAGGAGCGCCGCGGATGGCCGGACATAATAGATGTCTTCCTCGCCGTTGAATGTGGCTGCATATGCAATGTTCGCGCTGGCGTCGTCCGAAACGACTGTGATGTAATCGCCGATTTTTTGTTGATTTGGATAACCGATGAAAGGGTTAAACGGGATGCTGAGCGCGACGTTTGGCGACCAGGTATTTCCGCCGTCGAGGCTGTAAGAATAAAAGAGCTGCGAAGTGGTGTTGTTCGCAGCGCTACGCGAATCGTACCAGGCCACATCGATTCGACCGTTGGGCGCAACCGACAGAGCGCCGAACCAGTGCCATTTCGCATGATTAATTGGGTCGTCATTGATCCGACGCGGCGCGCTGAACGTGCGGCCCCCGTCTGTGCTGCGCACGAACATCACGTCGCTGCCGGTGGCAAAGCCGGTGGGCTGCACACTGGCGAGCATGTAAACGTTATTGTTCGTGCTCGTGCCTGAGCGATCGACGGCGAGAAAAACCTGACCCACTAATCCTACCGGATTTATCGATTCGCCGAAAACGATCTCGCCACCAAGGTTCACGGGCGTGCTTTGGTCGAACGACGGGACAACAGCACCGTTCTTTGCGTTCGTTGACCGAACACACCAAATCTGACCAGTGGCCAGGTTTACGCCTCCGATGAAGAGATTACCATTCGAATCGACGTCCAATGTGCCCCACCTGGGGGTATTCGGAATGTTAATCGGATTCATCCAGGTCAATCCATCGTTCGTGGAGCGGCTGAACTGTCTGCCGCCGAAGTTATTTCCGTCGGCCTCGTTGCTCCAGCATTGATATTGGAAACCGTGTCCGGAGCTGTTGGTGTTATCGATCGTGAACCACTGTTTATCGCCGCCGTCTGCCGGTCCGACAAGGCTCCATGATTGACCGCCGGTAATTGATCGCCATAAGTCAACGAAGAAGTTCTGCAGAAGACTGAGATAAAAAAAACGTCCAGTAGTGTCGGAGTTCAGAACGGGATCGCTGCGGAAGACGTTGTTTTGCAGAACGCCGGGAGCAATCCATCTCGTGCCGCCGCTTGTCGTGTATGCAAAACCTGCCTCCCGGAAATTCGACGCAACGCTGTTGAACTGTCGCCAGCCGATGCTCATCCTGTCTGGATTGTTACGATCGACACAAATGGACGGCTCATTCGCAGCGTCGCCAACCCTGTTATTACCGCTTACGTCGACGTTAACTTGATAACTTGTGTATGGACCAAAAGTTGAGACTAAGGCCGGCGAAATCCTTAGTACCTGCGCCGCGACCGCTGGTGGATTATCGTATTTTTCGAGCGGCTCGGTGGGAAGCGGCTTCCGCGCAACTGTTTGACTGAAAACTGCTGGAGCGAGCAGCAGAGAAATGGCGGTGAGTAACCCCCGGCGCAACATCCCATGCGATTATAGGCCGGAACTGTCCCTCGCGCACGTTGCAAAAAGGCGACCGGCGGTTCGCTCCCCTCTCGCCCTACGAAACCGCCGGCCAATCAACCGAAAGATTATTGCAGCTCTTGACCGGTCTGCGTGACCGGAATGACGCCGGTTAACTTGCGTCGTCGTGGTCTTGCTCGTACGCCCGGATCGCACGCCGCGTTTGCGGCCCCAGGACTCCGTCGATGGATCCACGGTAATAGCCAGCCCGTGACAACCGCCGTTGCAACTCGGTGACTCTGGATTGGCTGCTGTTTCCGTAGCGAGACTGGTACTCGGCGCCGTATCCGTTGCCTCCATTGCCATACCCGTTGCCGTATCCATTATTATACCCGTAGCCATTACCGTACTGGTAACCGCCGTAACCGTACCCGTAGGCGCCACCATAGCCATACGGATAATAGCTGTATGGATAGCCGTAGTCCCAGCCCCACGAAGGCCCCCAGCCCCACCACCAGGGAAAGCCGAAGCCGCCGATGAAGACCACATCATTGCCGTTATGATGATGCCCATTATGCCAATTATTGCCGTGCCAGTTGTTGCCACGCCAATTATTGCCATTCCAGTTATTGCGACCGCTCCAATTACGGCCATTGTTGGCGCCGTTCCAATTGCGGCCACCGTTCCACGTGCCGCTCCGGTTACCGCCGTTCCATCGAGCTCCAGACGGCCCCATTCCAGCCCGAGCATAGCCACCCCGGGCATATCCACCGTATCCACCGCGGGCGTATCCACCCCTGGCATATCCCCCTGGGGCATATCCCCCTCGAGCAAAGCTTCCGCCGCGTGACATTCCACCGTAATGGCCGCCGCCGCCGCCGCCACGACCGCCACCGCCGCGGCCAGCCTCGGTACTTAATGGCGCAGCAAGTGTTAAACCGAGGACGCAAATTGCAGATACAAGGAGTTTTGAATTATTCATAGCAGAGTAGGGTTCACTCCATTAGACACCGTGGATCGCCCAAAGTCGCAATATTTTTTTTGCGACATGAGAAAAAAGGCCGGCTCTGCCTGGTGGCATTTGCTGATTTTTGTGGAAAAGAAATGACCGGCGGCCTTGCTCCCCTTTGTGATGCGACGCCGCCGGCCGAATACCTGATTATCTGTTCCGACTAAGCTAGCCCCAAAGTGGCGAGCAGCGGTCGGCTAATCGTCCCATCCACGGCTAAGCCATTTCTGCTTTCAAAAGCCGCGATGGCGCCGCTGGTCTGCGGTCCAATAACTCCGTCGACCATGCCGTGGTAGTAACCGAGTTGGCCAAGGCGCCGCTGCACAGCTGCAACCATGGATGCGTTATAGCCATACGTTGGCGTGTAGTACGAGTAGTTGTTGGTGTAACCACTGTACGGATAACCGCCATAGTACGAGTAACCACTATAGGGGTAACCGCCATAGTATGAAGACGGGTAATATCCCCCGGATCTGCCGTAGCCCCAGTTCGAAGACGGCCAGCCTGAGTAGTACCCGTTATAAGGGTAGGATCCGCCGCCATAGTAATAGCGGGTACTGCCCCCATAATAGTTGCCGCCATAGCGTGTGCCGCCGTAGTAACGCGTCCCGGCATATTGCCGGCCCGCGTAAGAGCGCGTGCCACTGTACCGGGTTCCGCCGTAGTAGCGGGTGCTGCCCGTGCGAGCGCTAATGTTTTGATTATGGCGATAGTTGCGGTTCACCTGTGTCGTTTGCGGAGCCGTTCGTTTTGACTTCGACATCGAAGATTTCTTTGCCGACTTACCCATTGCTGGCGACGCTATTAACGCGCCTGCAGCCAAGCAACTTACGAAAATTAAACCTTTGGTTTTCATGCTTTTCCTCCTGTTGTGATTTCCCTCTGTGATTCGTGACTGCAGGGTATCGCGGATGCGTCGCGAGACGGCCGTAAAAGCTACTCTACAGGTAATGAGAAGGGGGATGGAACAGACAGAATTGCTGCTGGTCAGCCGCCGCCTGTCGGAAGTATCATCGTGAGACAAAATGATGAAATGCGTTGTGGCTGTTCTGTGTTCTGCAGCGACGTGGCAAACGGCTTACGCGGCACAACCCGAACACAGTACGAGTCCGTCGCGGCAATTCGTGATTTACGGGGCGGACGCGAAGGCGCGCGGCGCGATATCTGGCCTGGCTGAACAGACCAAAACTGATCTTCTCGGGCTGTTGCGGCAACGCGACGACTGGAAGACGCCTGTCGTGGTCAATTTACAATCACAACAGTCGAATCTCCCCGAACTTCCGCCGGCTGACCTGCGTTTCAGTCAGACCGGTTTCGGCATCAAGCTGCAACTCGACCTGACTATTTCCAAAAACGTCGACGTTTCAATGGTCGAACGGGAATTGCTCCGCGCGATTTTGCTCGAAATGATTTATCGCAATCGACCGCACATCACTGCGGGCGCACTGCTGGTGGAGCCGCCCGATTGGTTGATTGACGGCGCGCTCACTCTTGCGCCGGGGCGTGATCGTGGTCCGTTGATCGAGGCACTCGGCAGCACGGAGAAACCTCTGCCACTGGAGAAATTTCTTCGCCAACGTCCCGGGTTTCTTGATTCTACGGGCCGCACGCTTTACCGCGCATATGCTTTCGCGCTAGTGCAAATGCTCCTGGACGAGAAAAACGGCGGAACGCAGTTGGCGAAATACATCGATCATTTATACGACTCTTCAAATGATCCGCTCGCGGATCTGAAGGCGCAATTTCCGTTACTCGCGGATGACGCCGAGAGAACGTGGCAGCTGGCGTTGAATCGCTTGAAAAGCCTACAGACATTTCGGTTACTCACGTTCGCGGAAAGCGAGTGGCGTCTTGACGAATTGTTGCGTGTGAAAATTTCGGAACCCAAGAAGCCGGAGAAGCTGGTGCGCTTGGACGAACTTGCGCAGCACAAACTTTCCGTCAGTGAAAAGATGGCGCTCGATCAGTTGAAACGGGACTTGCTGTTCTTTGTTCCCCAAAGCAATCCTGTGCTGCGACCGATTGGTCGTGAATACCAGGAGATCGCTGCGCTGCTTGCCCGCGGGAAGCGCCGGGGAGTACCGAAGCGCCTGTCGCGTCTGGAGGTCACTCGACAGCAGCTCGCCGCGCGGATGAGCGAGATCGACGACTATCTGAATTGGTTCGAAGCGACACAAATGAACAGTGGCAGCGGCAATTTCACCGGTTACCTCAAAGCCGTCGATCAATCGCAAGTTCCGGCTCCACGGCGGCACGATCCTCTCTCAGTTTACGTGGACGCATTGGAGGATCAGTTCGAAAATTAGGGAAGTCTTTCTTTGCGACGACAACGACCAAAGGCACAACACTGCGGGCGATGCGTGCAAGGAGCGACAGCAGTTGATCGGGCAGATATGCAGTCTATCTTACGTAGCGCGTTTTGAAACGCGCGTTTTCTATTCATGCAAAAAATTGGATTCGCCGAGGCTCTCGAGTCGGTTGTAATTAGCGACCCCCGCTATCAACGGGACGGGTATATCTTTTTGCGCGATGCGCTCGACTTCACGACGAAACAACAAAAGAAAGTCAAGGGCGTCAGCGTGCGTCATGTGACTGGGCCGGAATTGCTCGATGGCGTCCGGCAATACGCGCTTAAGGAATTCGGCCCGATGGTGATGACGGTGTTCGATAGCTGGGGCATCCATTCCTGCGAAGACATCGGGCACATGGTTTTCAATCTGATCGGCGCCGGCATTTTCGGAAAAACCGAGCAGGATTCGATCGAGGACTTTAAGAACGTTTACGATTTTGAAGAGGCATTTGTGAGACCGTTCGCACCGGCGAAACCGGAAAGCGCGAAACCGCCGGCGCAGTTGCCGGCGTCAAAGCCAGCCACGTCGAGCAAGTGAATTCTGCCAGGGTGAATTGAACGAAAATTTCACCTTGGCTGTCCGTCATCAGTTACCTGCTCACCGCGGAGTTATCACGCAAGGACGCTTAGTAATCGAATGTTCCAGTAATGTATCGCATCCCAGTAGCGAGTTTTGTCACAGCGGCCCTATTATTTGCCATGGTCAATTTGAAGGCTGCGCCACCTGAATCGTCAGCCCGGATTTCGTTTCCGCCGAGCACGGCGCAAAAATGGATTTTGCCAAACGGGCTGACCGTCATCGTGCAGGAAGACCACAGCGCGCCGGTAGCGAGCGTGCAGGCGTGGTGCGCCACTGGAAGCATCGATGAGGACCAGCATCTCGGCGCGGGGTTGTCCCACATTCTGGAACACATGCTGTTCAAAGGAACGAAAACACAGTCTGCGAATCAGATTGCTCAGAGTATCCAGGACGTCGGGGGTTACATCAACGCCTACACTTCTTTCGATCGGACGGTTTTTTGGATCGACGTGCCGAAAGATGGCGTTGGCACCGCGCTGAAGGTGTTGAGCGACGCTATGATGAATTCCGCCCTGCCGCCGGCCGAATACAAAAAAGAGCAGGAAGTCATCCGGCGCGAGTTCGCCATGGGCATGGATGACCCCGATCGCATGGTTAGCTTGCTCCTTTTTGGGACGGCGTATCAGCGGCATCCTTACCGGTTTCCGGTCATCGGCGAGCTGGAGATCTACAACCAACTTACGCAAGAGCAGGTGATGCAGTATTACAAAACGCGTTACGTCCCCAATAATCTCACCTTCGTGGTTGTCGGCGATGTGGACGCGGAAAAAGTGCGACAACAATTGGGCGACTTGTTTAAACCATATCCCGAGAAATCGCTTAAACCGGTTTTCATTCCGTCAGAACCGCCACAACTTGGCCGGCGAGAAGTCCACCGGGAATTTTCCACGGAGTTGGCACATCTCGCGATGGCCTGGCACATCCCGGAAGTCACGAGTCCCGACGTTCCCGCGCTCGATCTGCTCTCGACTATTCTCGGGGATGGGCGCAGTTCGCGGCTTTATCGGCGCGTGCGCGAAGAAGCCGGTCTCGCATTTAGCATTTCGGCGTTTTCTTACACGCCGGGCGATCCCGGGTTATTTGGCATCGACGCCACTCTCGACCCAAAGAAGCGCGAAGCTGCCGAGCAATTAGCCCTGCAAATTCTTGATGAGGTGAAACAGACCGGCGTGACCGCGGACGAATTAGAAAAGGCGAAAAAGATCACGCTCAGTCAGCATCTCGGTGCGCTGACCACGATGCGCGGTCAGGCTTCGGACATCGGTTCGAACTGGTTGCTCACGCGCGATCTGAATTTTAGTCGCGAATATCTGGATGCGGTCCAGAAAGTGACGCTCGACGACGTCCAACGCGTCGCTAAAACGTATTTGACCGAGAACAACCTGACGGTGGTCTCGTTAAATCCGAAAGGCTCCCTGAGCGGCAAAGCTGAGCCCGTGAAACCGGTTGCCGCGGGTGAGATCCAAAAATTCGAGCTCTCGAACGGATTGCGATTGCTCGTGCGTGAAGATCATCGATTGCCGCTCGTGGGGATGGGCGCCGTGTTTCGCGGTGGCTTGCTCGCAGAAAATCCAGAGGACAACGGCGTTACGCGATTGATGGCGAAGGTGCTGTTGAAGGGAACGAAGACGCGTACTGCTGAGCAAATTGCAAATGAGCTCGAATCCGTAGGCGGCTCCATTTCGACTGACGCCGGCAACAATTCGTTCAGCGTGTCAGTCGATGTCATGAAGCCCGATGTGAAACTGGGTGTGGGCCTGCTCTCCGACGTGTTGCTCAACGCCACGTTCCCGGAGAAAGCGATCGCGCGCGAAAAGGAAATCCAGATCGCCTCGATCCAGCAGGAGGAAGAACAATTGACCAGCGTCGCGCGCAACATTATGCGACAGGCGCTTTTTCCACAGCACCCATACGCGCTGCGTTCAAACGGCTCGGTCGAAGCTGTGCAGCACCTGACGCAAAAAGATTTGGTCGATTTTCGCGACCGTTACGTAGTCGCGAAGAACGGTGTGATCTATGTTTTTGGTGACGTTAAAGCCGCCGAGGTAAAACAACTCATCGAAGAAACGCTCGGAAAGATGCAACCCGGCGCGCTTGCGCTGACAGACGCAAAGCCGTCCATGCCGCTAAGCAAATCGGAGACGGTCGAGAGCCGCAAAGACAAGGCGCAGGGGGTACTCATGGTTGGCTTCCGCGGCGCGAGCCTGTCCAGTCCCGATCGCTACGCGCTCGAACTGATCGATGAAGCAAGCAGCGATCTCGGATCGCGTTTCTTCATTCGCATTCGCGAGCAAATGGGTCTGGCCTATTACGTGGGCGCCAGCGAGATGCAGGGGCTCGTGCC
>WNFX01005904.1_pt1 | contig 11734 bp, 8 predicted proteins | sample 5400111 | NCBI WGS metagenome assembly WNFX01 (sample SAMN13153363, study PRJNA577476) | soil metagenome | isolation source: 40 cm soil or saprolite under grassland replicate 1 | place: USA:California | collected 2016-06-15
CGCGCTTGTTCTCGCGCCGGATCCGGTCGATGGCCTTGCGGTTGGCGGTGGTGGTCAGCCAGGCGCCGGGGTTGGGGGGTACGCCGTCGGCCGGCCACCGCTCGACGGCGGTCGCGAACGCCTCGGCCGCCGCCTCCTCGGCGATGTCGAGGTCACCGAAACGCCTGGCCAGGGCGGCGACCACCGGCGCCCACTCCTCGTGGTGGGCCTGGGTGATCGCCTCCCGCACGTCGACCCTGTTCACAGGAACGGCCGCACCTCGACCTTCCGATTGCAGGCCTTCGACCCCTCGGCGGCGAGCTTGAGCGCCACGTCGAGGTCTGGGGCCTCCATGATCCAGAAGCCGGCCAGATACTCCTTCGACTCCAGGAAGGGCCCGTCGGTGAACATCGCCTCCTCGCCTCGGTTGTCGATGACGGTGGCCGAGCTGGGCGACGCGAGGCCACCGGCGAAGACCCAGTGACCCTCCGCCTCGAGCCGGTCGTTGAACGCGTTGATCGCAGCCATCTCGGACGGGGTGGCGAGGCCGACCGTGTCGTCGATCACGGAAACCAGGTACTGCATCTCGGATCATCTCCTGTGGTTCGGGGCGCCCCTCGTGGGCGGCCGCTCACCCTGCTACGAACACCTCTGCCCCGATCCGACACCGCCTCCCGGATGTCTTTCAAGACTTTCTGGTACGCCGGTTGTTAACGATCCGACTCGTCGAAGCCATCGCTGGACACCTGCGCCGGCCGTAGGCGCGGCCGGCGGCTTTCGCAGCGTTGCGCCGCGCCTCGACCTTCCGATTGCAGGCCTTCGACCCCTCGGTGGCGAGCTTGAGCGCCACGTCGAGGTCGGAGGCCTCGATGATCCAGAAGTCGGCGAGGTACTTCTCGTTTCCAACGTGGGTGGGTCTTGGCCATACGGCTGGAACCGGTCGGTCGTCTAGTGCGTCACCTATGTCACGTGCTTCAGTCGGTTGCATACTGCGGGCGCCCGGCCGGCCGGTAGACCTGGATCGTTATGCCCTTCGGGAAGGCTCGCGATTCGACCAGGTCAAGCGCTATGTCCGGGCCGGTGTCGGGGAATAGCCGCGTGCCCTGGCCGACGACCACCGGGACGATGAGCAGATTCATCTCGTCGACGAGGTCGTTCTCGAGCAGCCACCGGGTCAGGGCGCCGCTGCCGTGCACCTGCAGCTCACCCGCCCGCTTGGCCTTCAGCTCGCCGATGGCCGCCGCGAGGTCACCGGAGAGGACGGTCGTGTTCGCCCAGCGCGGTTCGGTGAGCGTGTTCGATGCGACGTACTTGGGCTTTGTGTTCAAGGCACCTACGATGGGGTTCCCCAGATCTTCCCTCACGCCCCAGTAGCCGGCGAAGAGCTCGTAGGTCCGCCGGCCGAGCAGGAACGCGTCGGCGCGCTGGTACACCTGGTCGACGAACGTCATGGCCTCGTCGTCGAACAGCGGCCTGGCCCATCCGCCTCGCTCGAATCCGCCGCTGCGGTTCTCATCCGGCCCGCCGTTTCCCTGCACCACTCCATCGACGGAGACCTGCGTGGTGGTCGTCAGTTTCATGATCGCGGTTCCCTTCTCCTTGGGGCGCCCCTCGTGGGCGGCCGCTCACCCCTTCTACGAACACCTCTGCCCCGATCCGACACCACCTCCCGGATTTCTTTCGAGGACTTTCTGGTACGCCGGTGTGAGCGATCCGAGGGCGAGACGGTTCCGGGACGACTGCGCCGGATTTCTTGGACTCGGTAACCACGTTGAGCGAGATGCACGGATGAGCCTGGCCACTGCCCTCAAGGGCGCGGTGGCCGACGCCCGCCCGCTGCAGAACCCAGACTTCCGGCGCCTCTGGGTCACCCAGATCATCACCATGATCGGCGCGCAGCTGACTGCAGCCCGACTCGAAGGTCAAGCCGACACGAGGCCAGGGCCACCACCGGGTGCGGTGTAGACCTGCGCCGGAGTGCGGCCGGCCAGCGCCTGGTGCGGCCGGATCGTGTTGTAGAGGTGGCGGAAGCGGTGGACCTCGGCGGCAAGGGCGTCGCCGTCGCCGATGTCGGCACGGTAGAGGTGTTCGTACTTCAGGGAGCCGAAGAACCGTTCGACGACGCCGTTGGTCTGGGGTGAGCGGACCCGGGTGCGGACGTGCCGGAGCAGCGGATCCTCGCCGCGGAACACCTCGGCGTAGATGCCGCCGCGGAAGCAGGGGCCGTTGTCGGTGACGACGGCGATCGGTGCCGGCACCTGGCCCAGGACGTACTCGTCGGGGTCGACGATGTCCATCAGCCCGCGGTCGTCGCGCAAGTCGTCCAGGCCGGTGACCCGTTCGGCCTCGGCGATCGCGGCGTGCAGGCAGGCGACGGCGTCCTGGGCGCGGCTGGTCGGGCCGATGGTAACGGCCAGGCAGTATTTGGTAGCGTAGTCGATCACCGCGCAGATCCGCCAGATCCCGCCGGCGGTGGTTTCGAACTCAGAGAAGTCGGTCTGCCAGGCCCGGTTCCGGGCGGTCGGCGGGGCGTGGAACACCTTCTTGCGCAGCAGTGCCCATGACTTCCGGTCCGCCCGGAACCCGGTCGGCAGCAGCAGGCCACGCCGGCGGAGCGCTCGTTGCACGGTCGAGGTGGACACCTGGTGCCCGTCGGCGCGCATCATCGCGGCGATCTTGCGATGTCCCCACGCCGGCCAATCCACGGCGTACTTGGGCGCGGTCGCGGAGCACAAAGCGCAGCCGGCGCCCGCGCTCCTCCAGTGCCAGCAGCAGGTTGCGGGCCTGCTGGGTGACCCAACCACCGTCGGGGTTGGCGGTCACACCGGCCAGATGAACCCGCCGGGTGTCCAGCTCGATAAAGAACAGCACGTACAGCCGTCGCAGCCAGACGGTGTCGACGGTGAAGAAATCGCAGGCGACGATCCCGGCGGCCTGCTGGCGCAGGAACGCCCGCCAGCTGGTGGTCGTGCGACGCGGGGCCGGACCGAGCTGGTGGCGGCGGAGGGTGGTGTGGATCGCGGTGGCAGACACATACACGCCAAGTCGGAGCAGCTCGCCTTTGACGCGCTGGTAGCCCCAGTGGGGGTTCTCCGTGGCGAGGCGGACGATCAGCTGTTGCACGTCTTCGTCCAGCGGCGGCCGCCCGGGTCCGCGATGCGGTAGGTCCACGCTGCCGCGATCAGCCGCCGGTGCCAGCGCAGCAGCGTCTGCGGGGTGACGAGGAAGCAGGACCAGCGGGACCTGGGCAGCACGCGGCTGATCGCGGCGAGCAGGGCTCGGTCGGCTGGTTCCAGCTTGGGTCGCGGAACCTGGCGGCGGAGCACGGTGAGCTGATGCGGAGAACAAGGAGTTCCAGGTCCTTGGCAGCATCGCGGCGGGCGAGCAAGGCCAAGAGCTGGATGGAGCGGCACAGGGTCAGGTAGGCGAGTCTGACAGCACGCGGGATGGCCTCCGCAGCGGCGTTTGAGGACAGGCGCACGATAGCCGACTCGTCATGCGAACCCGCAGCTCACAGGCCATGCCACACTTTCCGCACCCTACACCATCCTCAAGCTCCGCGCCCTGCGCAGCAACGGCGACTTCGAGGACTACTGGCGCCACCATCTCACCCAGGAGAAGCAACGCATTCATGAAGCGCGTTACGCCGACGGCGTCATCCCACCGCAGCGTGAGTCCCTTCAACAGGCCGCACTCGATTGATTCCGTCGAGTACTACCCAGCCGCAGCATGACGTTCGGGTTCTGAACCCGGGCTGCGGGCTATCGAGCAGAAACGCGTGGCGGCCACTCCTTCGCCACCATCGTGAGCACGTCGTATTTGGCTACCGATGAGCCGTCCTGCTTGGTGACATCGGCGTCCCAGCGGACCTCACCGTGCTCGCTTGTTCCGCGCGGGCTGATCTGCTTGCAGGTCAAGGTCACGGTCAGTTCGTCGCCGGGATATACCGGGGTCAGGAACCGCAGGTTGTCGATGCCGTAGTTCGCAAGCACCGGGCCTGGCTCCGGGTCGACGAACAGGCCCGCAGCGAGAGAGACGACCAGGTAGCCGTGCGCGACGATGCCGTCAAAGAACGGGTTGGCGGCTGCGGCTTGAGCATCGGTGTGCGCGTAGAACGTGTCGCCGGTGAGCTCGGCGAACCGTGCGATGTCGTCGGCGGTGACCCGTCGCGGGCCGGCCACGACCGACTCGCCGAGTCGCAGCTCGTTCAGCGACTTCCGGAAGGGGTGTGGGCCTTCGGTGTGACGCGAAGCTCCCGGCACCCAGCGGTTCGTGACTGCCGTGAGCACCCGGGGGCTGGCCTGCACTGCGGTGCGCTGCATGTGGTGCGTGATCGCCCGGATACCGCCCAACTCCTCGCCGCCACCGGCGCGTCCTGGCCCACCGTGCACGAGCATCGGCAACGGGGACCCGTGTCCAGTGGACTCCGGTGCGTCGTCGCGGTCGAGCACCAGGAGCCGGCCGTGCCAGGGGGCGACACCCAGCACGACCTCGCGGGCAAAATCGGGGTCGTACGTGACGACCGAGCCTGCGAGGCTGCCAAGACCGCGGGCAGCAAGGGCGATCGCGTGGTGGGTGTCGCGGTAGCCGATCAGTGTGCTGACCGGGCCGAAGGCTTCGACTTCATGTGGCTCGGCGCGATCCGCGTCGGCTCGCAGCAGGATCGGTGAGATGAATGCGCCGCGCTCCGGGTCGGCGTCGATGACCTCGACGTGCTCCGGGTCGCCGTAGACCACCTCACCGGCGGCGAACAGGCCCTTGAGCGAGCGGCGAACCTCCTCGCGCTGTTCGAGGCTGGCGAGCGCGCCCATGCGCACCGACGGGTTCGAGGGGTTGCCCACCACGACCCTGGCCAGGCGTTCGGACGCCGCCTCGCCCACCGCTTCGAGCAGTGTCTCGGGAACGATCGCCCGGCGGATGGCCGTGCACTTCTGGCCGGCCTTGACCGTCATCTCGGTGATCAGTTGCCTGACGAACAAGTCGAATTCCGGGGTGCCAGGTTGTGCGTCGGGGCCGAGGACCGAGCAGTTGAGGGAGTCGGCCTCGGCGTTGAACCGGACCGAACGGGCCACCACGGTCGGGCTGGTGCGCAGGCGCGTGGCGGTGGATGCAGAACCGGTGAACGACACCAGGTCCTGGTCGGTGAGGTGATCGAACAGGTCCCCGACCCCGCCTGCGATGAGCTGCAGTGCTCCCTCGGGCAGCAGCCCGGAGGCCACGATCAGCTCGACGAGCCGGTGTGTCAGGTATGCGGTGGCGCTGGCGGGCTTGACGACGCTGGGGACTCCCGCAAGGAAGGCCGGCGCAAGCTTTTCCAGCGGTCCCCAGACCGGGAAGTTGAACGCGTTGATCTGGACGGCGACGCCGCGCAGCGGGGACAGGATGTGCTGGCCGACGAACTGCCCAGCCTTGCCGAGCTGCTCGACCTCGCCTTCAACAAGGACCCGGTCGTCCGGAAGCTCTCGTCGGCCCCTGCTCGCATAACTGAACAGGACGCCGATCCCGCCGTCGATATCGAACTTCGAGTCGCTCAGCGTGGCACCGGTGCGGGCCGACAACGCGTACAGCTCGTCGCGCTGCTCGCGGAGGAAGGATCCAAGCGACTTCAGCAGCGCCGCGCGCTGCTGAAAGGTCAGCTCACGCAACGCCGGTCCACCGACCGCGCGCCCGTGCTCCAGCACAGCATTCATGTCGATGCCGGCCGTGGACACCTTCGCGACCTCCGCACCGGTCACCGCGTCCAACAGCGGCTGCCCCTCATCCGCCGGGCTCGTCCAGCTGCCGCTCACATAGCTGCGCAATGCCATATCGCCGGCTCCCCATCGATTCCTGACCGATCGTTCGGTTGACATGCTCGTCGACTGGCAGCCCTATGTCACCCTCGCCGCCGGCTCGTCGCTGTCATCGCTGCGCTCCGTGCTGTGCGGCGGTTGCCGGTCCCACCGCGAATCAGCTGAAGCACCCGGGCGCGCAGCTCCACCAAGGTCCGCGTGGACTTCGTGATCACCTGGTCGCGCCGGAGCCCTGCCAGGAACACAGGGGTCGGGGCACCTGGCGCCGGAGCGCCGCGACCTCGTGCCGCAACACCAGCGGCTCCGCGTTTGTTGGTCGCCGAACGCCGCACCAGCAGTCCCAGCCATCTCAGCAGCTGGCAGAAGATCAGGTAGAGGAGTCGTGGCGCCATCCACCGATCATCTGCGTCTGAGCCTCCCTCGGCGAAGTCGCAGCCCGGAGGCTACGGTCGAGTTTGTGGCACCCACAGGCGCGAACGTGGTTGCGCATCGGGTGGATTTTGCTCGGTGGCCGGGGAAGGGATCTGGCTCCTTTGTTGAGGGCGGGTGATAGGGTCCGACATCACGTTCCGACAGCAGGGGTCGTGCCCATGGACGAAGCCGCTCGACCCGCAGCGCTGGAGCGCCTGGATGCGTTCGTCGGCGAATGGAGCATGGAGGTGTCGTTTGCCGCCGGAGTGACCGGACGCGCCGTCTTCGAATGGGTGCTGGGCGGGCAGTTTCTGGTTGAGCGCTCGGAGGTCCCCGGCGCCCCGGACGGCATCGCGATCGTCGGCTTGGATCGTGATGGCGAGGCGTTCACCCAGCACTACTTCGACTCGCGAGGCGTCGCCCGCGTGTATGCGATGACCTTCAGCGACGGTGTCTGGACGCTGTTGCGGGACTCGCCGGACTTCTCGCCGCTGGACTTCTGGCAGTGCTTCACCGGAGAGTTCAGCGCCGACGGCGGCACCATTAGCGGCCGCTGGGAGACGTCCACCGACGGCTCGAGCTGGGAGCACGACTTCGACCTGACCTACCGGAAGGTCAAATAGCCGGGTCACGTCCGGTCAAGAGGTGTACGAGGATGAGCGCGTCATCTCTGGGTGCCGGGATTACTGCCCGCGTCCCGCGACGTGGTGTATTACTAAATAGTTCGACTACCACCTGAGCGGTCCGTTCACAGGCGCGAGCCGCCGGGAGGTCGTCGGCGTCTTGAGTTCGCTGAGCGTGGCGAGTGCGCCGCTGCGCGTGGCCGGTAGGCCTGCGGAAGTTTGGAAGGTGTACAGCGCACATGCGAGGGTGCACAGCACGGTGGGGGAGCGGCGTTGCCGTGTTGCTGCTGGTCACGGCGGTGCGTTGGCGCGGCACGCTGCGGCTTTCGTCATTGTGGGTCCCGGCGCCGGCATCTTGACGCCTGTTGGCGCGCTGCCTCCTGGGAGGAGTCCTTGGAGCTGACACGTCCAAGTGGGGAGCGGTGGTCCAGAGGGTCCATCGCCCTCGCCCGGCTGGCCCGAACGCTTGGTGGACAGCACAGCTCGGACAGATGCCATGTGGGTTCCCAGCCCAGGACCAGTTCTCCGCGAAGGACACCCAGGCAGATGCGGCGTTCGGCGAACCCGACGGATACCCCGCCTGGCCGCCTCGATGGCCTCCTGGAGGATGTCGCCAGCAAGGTAGGCCAACTCGCCACCCTTGTGCCTGTCTACCACCGCGGGCGGAGTCCACTGCGCCACGACCACGCTTTGGTGCTGGCGACGTGCGTCCGTGGTGTATCCGGAGTCCCGGTACTGGCAGTCCCGAGCCGTCACCGCCCAGCACGAACAGCGGGCCACAACCGTACAAGCAGGTATCAAACAGCACCACAAGTCACCTACAACACATAATGGCGCCGGCTCGTAATCGGCAGGTCGGGGGTTCGAGCCCCCTCAGGCTCCACCGACATCCCCATTGACCTGCGGTTTTGTCGACTCAAGGCCCACCGCGATTGTGTCTTCGCCTCGTGGTGTATCCGTGGTGCGTCCATTAGCTCGGATTCTCGAACTGGCCCCGTTCAGCAAGAACGCCCGGTCGGATCTTGTGGCAGGCCGCCAGAAGGGTTGGTACGTCGAGGTGTTGGCGCGCTGCCTGCCCGATGGTAGGGCTGCATTCGCTGAGCATTACGGGTGAGCTATGCCCGTCGTGCGAGTGAGCGAGCGGCGGAAGGTGGCGCTGCCACCGCTCCTACGGCATCCGTAATCGTTGGAGTTACACGATTGTGATCCACGGATCGGGTCATATAGAGCAGTGAGGGCGCAACCGCACAGCATGCAGCACCCTATGATCCACTGCCATGCGCTCAGCGAAACGACCGCACCGTCGGGAGGCGGCGTTCTTCGCCGACCCCCAGCAGGCCGCCCAACGCCGCTACGAGGCGCTGCGGGCCTACTTCCTCGAGGGCGCCACCGCGGCCCAGGCCGCGGCTCGGTTCGGCTACGCCGAGTCCAGCGTGCAGGCGATGGTGCGCGACTTCCGGCGCGGCGACCGGGCCTTCTTCGCCCAGCGCCGTCCCGGCCCGCGCGTCGCCCCCGCCAAGCAGGCGGCCCGCGACCAGGTGTTGCGGCTACGAGCGGCCGGGCACTCGATCACCGAGATCACCCAGGCGCTGGCCACCACCACGCCGCTGAACCGCACCGGGGTGTGGGAGCTGCTCTCCGAGGAGGGCTACGAGCGGCTGCCCACCCGGCCCACCGGCCAGCGAGGCGGCCCGCGCCGCGATCACCCACCCCGCACCCGCCGCATCACCTGGCCAGCCCAGCCGCTGCGCCTGCCCTCCGACTTCGCCGGGCTCCTGCTGCTGGTGCCCGGCCTGGTCACCCTCGACCTGCCCGGCGCGGTCAGCGCCGCCCACTTCCCCGGCACCCGCGAGGTCCCCGCCATCTCCAGCGTGCTCAGCCTGCTGGCGCTCAAAGCCACCGGCCGCCGCCGGGTCTCCCACGTCGACGACGTGGCCACCGACCCCGCCCTGGCCACCTTCGCCGGCCTGGAATCCCTGCCCAAGGCGACCGCGCTGGGCACCTACTCCTACCGGCTCACCCGCCGCCACGACCAGCGCCTGCTCGCCGCGCTCGGCCCGGCGATGGTCCGCACCGGGCAGGCCACCGGGACCGACTTCGACCTGGACTTCCACGCGATCATGCACTACGGCCACGACGTGGCCTTGGAGACCCACTACGTGCCCCGCCGCAGCCAGCGCACCGAGTCGGTGCTCACCTTCTTCGCCCACGACGGCCAGACCCGCAACCTCGTCTACGCCAACGCCGACCTGACCAAGGCCGACCAGGCCGGCGAGGCGTTGACGTTCGCCCGACACTGGCAGCAGGCCACCGGCAAACTCCCAGAGCTGCTGGTGTTCGACTCCAAGGTCACCACCGGCGCGGGCCTGTTCGAGCTCCACCAGGCCGGCATCCGCTTCCTCACCCTGCGCGCCCGCAGCCCCAAGCTCGTCGCCGCGCTGGACGCGCTGCCCGCCACCGCGTGGACCCGCGTCACCCTGGACCGCACCGGCCCCTACCGCCACCCCCACGTCCACGAGGACCAAGTCAAGGTGCGGGGCTGCCCGGTCTGGCTGCGTCAACTCGCCGTGCGCGGCCTGGGCCACGAGGCTCCCACCCTCATCCTCACCAACAACCACACCGCCAAGCCCGCCAAGCTCATCGACCGCTACGCCAAGCGCATGATCATCGAGCAGCGTCTGGCCGAGCAGATCCGCTCCTTCCACCTGGACGCGCTCTCCAGCGCGGTCGCGCTCAACGTCGACCTGGACACCACCCTCACCGTCTGGGCCCAGGCCGCCTACGACGCCCTACGCCGCCGCCTACCCGGCTATACCACTGCCACCCCCGACACCATCTGGCGCCGCTTCGTCTCCACCAGCGGCCAGCTCACCCTCGGCCCCACCCAGGTCGTGGTCCGCATCGCCGAGCGCACCTCCAGCCCGGTGCTGCGCTCGGCCGACCTGCCAGAGATCGAGGTCCCCTGGTGGGGTGGGCGCCGGCTGCGCTTCGAGATCGCCGTCGGCAAGAAGTAGGGCTCAATTCACTGTTCGAGAATCCGAGTTAGTACGAGATGCGTCCCGGCGGTGCCGGTCCACTTGAGCTCCCGCGAGGGACCGAAGGCCACCGCAAGCGTCATCTCGAAGCGGCTCTGCGGAGGCCGCCCGATAACCATTCGACCAGCAGCGCCCTAGGGTCGAGCCCTCTGGGTCACCGCGCGCGAATGGGTCGAGGAGCGGCATGATTCCGGCCATGCCGCAGGTTCGTGCCTGGGCAGAATTCACAGCAGATGGGAACACCAGCGACCAGCTCGTTCACCCGGCCATCTCGTAATTGAGGGCGTATTCCGTTGTCGTTGATCGGCTTCTGCCTCCAGTCCGATCGGGGTCAAGAGGCCGTGGGCCCTGCGGAGTTTCCCATGGGCGTCACGGGGGGTTACGACCCATGGCTAAACGCCGTGACCAGCACGAACGCGCACCACGGTATCGGTCGGGCTTCAGCCCCACTTTCCGTTCGGCGGGGCTGCTACCAGCAGGAACGTCCCAGGCCGGTCAGTTGCCCCCCTTTGGTTACCAGGGGACGCCACAAGCATGGGTAACAACGCCAATCCTGTGGCGTGGTCGCACGCTCGGATCTGGCTGGCGGCGTCGGGCAGGCCGGACCGGACCGCCGACCTGGAGGACTCGCTGGGCACGCTACCCGACAGGTGTGACAACTACCGGACCTGGTGCCACGAGTCGATTGGTGGGCATCACGTCGTGGCCAGACGCCGTTGCAGGCTGGAGCGCTCATCGCAAGGAGACGGGATCGCCATTCGTCCGCGGCCGGCAGCTCTCGGCTGGACCGCTGAGTTGGAACGGACGTTGCTGTTTGATGTTACAGTCGTAACATGACACGGGGTCCTTTCTGGTCGTGGGCGGCGCCTGGGCCGGCCGCCGACCCCGGCGCTGGTGGCCGGCGTCGGCTGCGGGTGCTGGGCGGGCTTGCCGAGTCGCTGCAGTTGCTGCTGGCCGTGGTCGCGATCGTGCAAGGCATCTGGGGCGAGCTGCGGGCTGCATGTGCAACAGGAAGGAGAACGTCATTGGGCGTGCGAGGGCGCGTCGGCGGTCGGTGTCGGCCGGGCTGGGTTCGGCCATCTAGGCCATGGATGACGGCCGTCGGCCTCCACAGCGGAAGGCCCGGTTCATCCACGACCACGACCTCCTGGATGCTGTGCCGGGGTGCGCTAGGGTCAGGCCATGACCGGTAACGGCATGCACACGGGTCCGCGTGGGGCGGGTGGGCCACCGACCCGCACCCAGCCCGAGCAGGACCGCGACCTGTCGTATCGGCCGCCGGCCGCCGGCTGGCACGCCGTCTCGGCCCAGGAGGTCCTGGAGGGGCTGGGTTCGGCCGCGCAGGGACTGCGCCAGGCGCAGGCCGCGCGGCGGCTGGAGCGAGTGGGGCCCAACAGCGTGGAGGAAGGCCACCGTGAGTCGCTGCCAGAGGCGCTGCTGGAATCGCTGCGCGAGCCGCTGCAGCTGCTGCTGATCGTCGTAGGGGTACTGTCGGCGATCTGGGGGGAGCTGCGGGACGCCATCGCCATCTTCGCCATCATCGCAGCCGTCGCGGGCGTGGAGACGGCCAGCGAGTGGCGGGCCCGCAAGGCCCTGGACGCGCTGCGCTCGCTGACCGCGCCCAGGGCCCGGGCGCTGCGGGACGGCCAACTCCTGGAGATCCCGGCCCGCGAGCTGGTCCCCGGCGACGTGGTCGCGCTGGAGGCGGGGGACGTGGTCCCCGCCGACTGCCGCATCATCGACGCCAGCGGGCTCGGCGTTGATGAGTCCGCCCTCACCGGCGAGCCGCAGGCCGCCCCCAAAGGTGCCGGCCCGGTCGCCTCCGACGCGCCCCTGGCGGCGCGGTCATCGATGGTCTTTTCCGGCACCGCGGTGGTGGACGGTGAGGGCACGG
>WNFX01005905.1_pt1 | contig 11733 bp, 8 predicted proteins | sample 5400111 | NCBI WGS metagenome assembly WNFX01 (sample SAMN13153363, study PRJNA577476) | soil metagenome | isolation source: 40 cm soil or saprolite under grassland replicate 1 | place: USA:California | collected 2016-06-15
ACCGGCGAGCATCCGCTTATCCTGGGCGAATTCGGCATGGACACCATTCGGCATTCGCAGGAGGAACAAGCCGAAATGCTCGGTTGGCATGTCGATAGCGTGATAAAATGCGGTCTGGCTGGAACCATTTTTTTCACTTGGACGGATGAATGGTTCACCGGCGGCGAGGAAATTACAGACTGGGCATTTGGCATCGTCACCCGAGAGCGCAAACCCAAGAAGGCGTTCTACACGCTGATAGAAAAACTGGGGCGAGACGATTCGGCTTTGCCGCATCGCCCCTTGCCGCGGGCGCCATTTGTCTCAGTCATTGTCTGCTCGTACAACGGCGGCAAGACTCTTGCGGCGTGCCTCGATTCGTTAGGCAAACTGAACTATCCCGAGTACGAAGTTATTCTCGTCGATGACGGCTCGACCGATGACACGGCCTACATTGCGGCGCAGTTCCCGCAGGTCCGCTACATTCACCAGAGCAACCATGGGTTGAGTCACGCCCGCAACACCGGGGCCGCCGCCGCCAAAGGCGAAGTGCTCGCCTACACCGATTCTGACTGCATGGCAGACGTGGATTGGCTGTATTATTTGATCGGCACACTTGTTAGCGGAGATTACGCTGGAGTGGGCGGACCGAACATCACACCGCCGGCACAAAATTGGATCCAAGCGTGCGTTGCTGCGGCACCCGGCGGTCCAAGTCATGTTCTGCTTACTGACGTAATCGCCGAGCACATTCCCGGTTGTAACATGGCTTTTTACCGGTGGGCGTTCGAAAGCGGGGGCGGCTTCGATCCCGAATATCGCAAGGCTGGGGACGACGTCGATTTTTGCTGGCGAATTCAGCAGGCTGGCTGGGTCATTGCTTTCAGTCCAACTGCGATTGTCTGGCACTACCGACGGTTTACTCTTCGCGCTTTTTTGAAGCAGCAGGACGGCTATGGGGAAGCGGAGTCACTCCTGCGATTTAAGCATTTGATCTTTTTCGGACCAACAGGCACGGCGAAATGGCGCGGGCAAATCTACGGCACGCCACGGTTCAGTTGGTTCGTGAACCGGCCGGTGATCTATCACGGAATTTTCGGTGAAGGTTTTTTTCAATCGATTTATCCCGCGCCTCAATCAGATGTAGCCGCCTACCTAAGCAGCATTGAGTGGTTTGCCCTGACGATTTTCCTGTTCGGCCTGGGCATTTTTCTCCCCGCATTGCGCATTGTGCCGTACCTCATGCTGGGCGGCACGCTATGCGTTGCCCTTTCCTATATGGTGCGAGCTTCCATTGAACCAAAATTCGATACGGCGGGCGCGCGGTTGCTTGTCATGTTTCTAGCCTTTGTCCAACCGCTCGTGCGCGGATTCTCCCGTTATTTCACCTGGCTGCATTTCAAGCGGACACCCGCAAGCGTGATTCGTGCGCACGAACACCTACCGGAGCGCAGGCGTCTTGCGAGCAGTCTAAGTCGCCGGGTGTTTTGGAGTGAACAGGGGAGGGACCGCCACTATTTGCTCGGCGCTATCTTCGAGCTGCTGGATGAAGAAGGCTGGCGTTATTCCACTGACAGTGGGTGGAATGAATGGGACATTCAAATTTATGGGAATTTTTGGTGGAGCATCGCGCTTCAAACGGTCACCGAGTATCACGGCGGCGGTAAGTGTCTGACCCGTGTTCGGCTTCGCAACCGGTTTGTCACGACGACTATTATTTTCAATCTGATCGCCTTAAGTTTGTTGATCTATCGTCAGCTCAATATCTCGCACGTAGATCTCTGGGTCCTTGTTCCGTACCTGCTCTTTCTGGTGTTTCTCTGGACGCGCGCGCGTTTGCTGAAGTCACGGGTCGCCGAACTCGTCGACGTTGCCGGGCATCGCGCTGGTCTGCAGCGGGTGATGCGTCGAGGCAAAATCGTCGGAACCGAGTCAACGCCGCAAGTTGAGGTGCCAGCGATTACCGTGGACGAGGTTTCGCCGCACGTACCCGAATAGGCGCGGGCCTAGAGTGTTGGCTGCAACAGCAAACGCTCAGAACTTCAGGCGAACTCTGCCATTTCCGCGCGCGATTTGGCCGATTCGTTTTACGTTTAACATCGGCATTGCGCGTTCAGCATCACGTTCGGAAACCACCGCGACCATTCCAATCCCCATATTAAAAGCTTGATACATCTCCTGAGGATCGATTTTTCCGTTTTTCTCCAGGACCTGAAAGATCCCAGGCACACGCCAGCTTTTCGTTTCGATTACTGCGTCACAATTCGCAGGTAAAATTCGCGGCAGGTTGTCAACTAGCCCGCCGCCGGTGATGTGAGCAAGACCTTTGATCATGCCGCTTGGAACTTTTGCTAAAAGCGGCTGATAATTTTTGTGCACACGCAATAATTCCTGGCCGACCGTTTTCGCCGAACCGGGAAGACGCGAAGTAACTTTGAGCCGCATTTTGCGGAACAGAATTTCTCGTGCAAGCGAGTAGCCGTTTGTGTGCAAGCCATTTGATTCCAGCCCGAGAATGATGTCGCCCGAACGAATTTTCCTGCCGTCGATGATGTTGCCGCGGTCCACGACACCAATGATGCAGCCGGCGAGATCGTATTCGCCTTCGCGATAAATTCCGGGCATTTGCGCCGTTTCACCGCCGAGAAGAGCACAGCCCGCAGATCGACAGGCACGCGAAAGACCCTGCAGCAACTGTTGGAACACACGGGCTTCGAGTTTCCCGCAGCCAATGTAGTCCAGGACGAAAAGCGGACGTGCGCCCAAGACCGCGATGTCATTTACACAATGGTTAACCAGGTCGGCGCCGACCGTATCATGCTTGTTCAGAGCAAACGCGATTTTTACTTTCGTTCCTACGCTATCAATGCTTGCAACAAGGACCGGCTCGCGCATTCCAGGGAAGTTCGCTCGAAACAAGCCGCCGAAACCCCCGATCTTACCCAACACTTGTGGCCCATGCGTTTGCCTAACGAGTGACTGGATGCCGCGCTTCAGTTTATTGCCGAGATCGACATCAACGCCTGCACGAGCGTACGCCTTTTGTTTCTTTGTCATTCCGAGCGAAGTCGAGGAATCTCTGTTTTTAAGTCTGAACAGCAAGAGATTTCTCGACTTCGCATAAAGCTACGGCTTGGCAGGCGACTCCGCGGAATTTACCCTGAGGGCGCGAAGCGAGGCGATGGGCTTCCCTCGAAGTAACAAGCTACTATTTCAAATCCGTGAACAAGGTCGGATGTGCTTCCTGGTCGGCGAGCGCTTTGGCGCGGTGCTCGCGTTTTTCCATAATGAACTTGTCCAGCGCAGGGTCAACGGGCAGCGGATAATCCCCATTGAAACAGGCAAGGCAAAAGCTATTCATCGGTTTTCCGGTCGCGCGTACCATGCCTTCCACGTCGAGGTAACCGAGGCTGTCGACACCCAGGTATTTGCAGATGTCTTCCATCGACATCTGGTTCGCGATCAATTTTTCCGGATCGGGAAAGTCGATTCCGTAGTGACAAGCAAACCGGTGCGGGGGACAGCTTACTCGCATGTGCACCTCTTTGGCGCCAGCTTCGCGCAAATTCACTACGCGCGCTCGCGAAGTCGTCCCACGCACAATCGAGTCGTCTATAACCACGACCCGTTTTCCGGCCACCATTTCCTTAATCAGATTCAACTTCACCCGCACGTCGAAATCGCGAATGAGCTGGCTTGGCTGCAAGAACGTTCGGCCAATGTAGTGATTGCGGACAAAAGCATGGGCGTACGGAATCTTTAGCTCCTGGGCGAAACCAAGAGCGGCATAGTTTCCTGAGTCAGGCACAGGCACGACGATGTCTGCATCGACTGGAAATTTTCTTGCCAATTCGCGTCCCATTTCCATACGCACCTTGCCGACGTTAACTCCGCCGATCATGCTGTCCGGCCGCGCGAAATAGACGTATTCGAACATGCAAAATGCTGGCCGCGCGTCCGGGAAGGGCCTTTCCGAACGCAATCCGTTTTCATCGATGATCAACACTTCGCCGGGCTCAATTTCGCGGACGAACTCCGCATGAATCAAATCAAAAGCGCACGTCTCGGATGCCAGAATATAAGCGTCATCGAGTTTGCCCAGGGAAAGTGGGCGCCAGCCAAATGGATCGCGCACACCGATCAGTTCGCGCTCACTCATAATGATGAGAGAGAATGCCCCTTGAATCCGGCGCAACGCCGCGAGAACATTTCCGCCATTCTCCGACGGTTGTGCCAGGAGATGCAAAATGATTTCGCTATCGGCGGTGGTCTGGAAAATGGAGCCTTTTCGCTCCAGTTCATCGCGCAGAAGATCGGCATTGATCAAATTACCATTGTGCGCAATTGCCATTTGGCCGCGTACACAGTCGACCACGAAGGGCTGCGCGTTTTTGATCGTGCTGGTTCCGGTGGTCGAATAACGCGTGTGCCCAATGGCGCGTGTCCCTTTCAGTCTCGCCAGCTCTTCCTGCCCAAAAACCTGCGACACAAGACCCATGTCTTTGTGCTGGAGAAAAGTCGTGCCGGGACCATTGCTGGTGACAATTCCCGCGCTCTCCTGGCCGCGGTGCTGCAGCGCAAACAGGCCATAATAACTCAGGACCGCTGCGTTCGGATGACCGAACACGCCGAACAGCCCGCACTCATGCTGCGGGAACGGATTGGTTTCGGCCTCGATGATGTCGATCTTGTCTGGAGAGATCACACTCAATAATTCACCAAATCTCGAACGGTTCAATGAATCGTTCGAACAAAACCGGGCCCAAATAGCAATCGTACTTTTCGGGGATCGAGTCCTCGAAGACGACATTGATATCGTGCTTCATAAACTCGGGATGCCCTCTGCGGCCGAATCGCTTTCCACCGCGCGCCGGATCGCGGTCCACCAATCGTCATGAAGATCGCCAACTGGCCAGGAAAATTCTTCGCTGCCGACTCGGATGCGCAGTTGGTTGCCGCCAACTTTGCCAAGCGATTGAAATGGAATTTGTTGCTCCTGCAAAATCGACATCGTCTTTTTCAGATTTTCGGGCGCGACTGAAATGACGATCCGCGACTGTGATTCGTTAAAAAGCGCAATAGCAGCAGGGGTGCCGCCTGTTTTCAGATCGACCTCTGCACCGAAAAGTTTTTCCGGATTAAAGCAACATTCAGCGAGCGCAACTGCTAGACCGCCTTCGCTGCAATCGTGCGCGCCTTTTAGTAGGCCTTGGCGAATCAAATCTCGCACAGCAATCTGGATTTTGATTTCGCACGCCAGATCGACAAGTGGCGGCGGACCAAGTTTCAAACCGTGACAAACTTTGAGATAACGTGAACCACCCAGGCTGTAGCCGAGGGCGTTGACCTCGGCTTCTCCGTTGTGGCCAGTCTTTGCCCCACCGCGGTCGGCGCCCGCGGCTACAGTATGGGCGATTTCACCAACTAGGATTATCGTGTCCCCATCGTTCTTGAACCATTGAGTCGTGATGTGTTCTTCCTTGTCGATCAAACCCACCATTCCGATGGTCGGAGTTGGATCGACCACACCTGCCGGGCTCTCATTATATAAAGACACATTTCCACCGGTGACTGGCGTCCCAAACGCGCGGCAGGCTTCGGCGATGCCTTCGACTGCTTCTCGTAACTGCCAAAAGTTTTCCGGCTTATAGGGATTGCCGAAGTTTAAGTTATCGGTGACTGCGAGAGGCCGGGCCCCCGAGCAGGTGAGATTTCGCGCCGCCTCGGCGACGGCAATCTTTCCGCCTTCGCGCGGATCCAGCGCGCAATAGAGCGAATTGCAATCAGTAGTCGCAGCCAGGATTTTGTTTGCATAACGCACAAGGAAAACGGCCGCGTCCGAACCTGGTTTCACGAGCGTGCCGGTTCGGACGGTGTGATCGTACTGCCGATACACCCAGTTTTTCGATGCAATGGTCGGGTCGCACAGCAGTTGGCGCAGCGTTTCGTGATTATTGACTTTGGGAAGGTTGTCGATTTGGCGGTCACGGACCGCCGCTAAAGGATTCGCTTCCCTAAAATAAAGAGGCGCTTCGTCAGCCAGCTCCCTGGCGGGAATCTCTGCGGCAATCGCTCCGTCATCGCGCACACGCATCATGCCGTCATCGGCGACCCGGCCGATTTCGACGCACGGCACATCCCATTTCTCGAATATTGCGCGGACCACGTCTTCCTTGCCGCGTCTGGCGATGATCAGCATTCGTTCCTGCGATTCGCTCAACAAAATCTCGTATGGCGTCATGCCGGGCTCGCGTTTCGGAACTTTCGTGAGGTCAATCTCGATGCCGCTTCCGGCGCGACTGGCCGTTTCACATGTCGAGCAGGTAAGCCCTGCGGCACCCATGTCCTGAATCCCGGCGACGGCGTCATGACCAAGGAGCTCAAGGCACGCTTCAAGCAAAAGCTTCTCTTTGAACGGGTCGCCGACTTGCACGGCGGGGCGATCCTCGCGCGATTGGTCTGTCAATTCGCGCGAAGCGAAGGCCGCCCCGGCCAAGCCATCGCGCCCCGTCTCCGCACCGACGTAAAATACTGGATTACCGACGCCGCTCGCTGTGCCACGCGCTAGGTGCTCGTGACGCAACACACCTAGACAAAAAACATTTACGAGAGGATTGCCCTCGAAGCTCTCATCAAAATAGATTTCACCGCCAATCGTAGGGATCCCAATGCAATTTCCGTAATGCGCGATCCCGGAGACGACGCCGGTGAACAACCGCCGATTGGCAGCCATTTTGGAATTTGAAATTTCAGATTTCGAATTCGGTGTGATCGGTCCGAATCGCAGAGAATTCAGGCAGAATTCCGGGCGTGCGCCCATGGTAAAGATATCCCGGATAATTCCGCCGACACCGGTGGCTGCGCCCTGAAAAGGTTCGATCGCGCTTGGATGATTGTGGCTCTCCATCTTGAACGCGATCGCCCAACCGTCTCCGATATCGACGACACCTGCATTTTCTTCCCCGGCTTTTACCAGTATGCCGGCCCCCGTAGTCGGAAATTTCTTCAGTTCTTTCTTCGAGTTCTTGTAGGAGCAGTGCTCACTCCACATTACGGAGAAAATTCCCAGCTCGGTGAAATTTGGCTCGCGACCAAGGATCTTCTTAATGCGCTCGAATTCCTCCGGGGTGAGGCCGTGTTGCTTGATGAGTTCTGGAGTGACTGCTGGCTCGGCAGTCTGCATCTGGCTGATCATCGGCAGATTCAAGGTAACGAATCCGCAAGACCGCTCAATTACTCAAATAAGGAATTTTCATCAAATCGTCACATTTTGAAAGCGTCCAGCACATCTTCGAACTACGAACATTGGGTGTCAGGATCAATAAGAGGAGGCATCCATGGTTAAGAAAACAATTGTCGCTCTTGCTTGCGTGCTCATTGCATCGCCGGCGTTTGCGCAGACTACTACAAGACTGACTACTGTAGAGGGAGTAACCGTAACGGCACCCGTCATTTCGGCTCAGGGAGGGACTGCAGCAAGCTATCAGCCTCCCGGGACGCTAGTGATTCGTACCGACAGCGCGAATCCCGAGCGGTTTGACTCATTCGGACCGGGAGTTGTCTTTGATAAGTTTGGCCGGCCCTTTCGCGGTTCGATTCAACCCGGCGCGCGCGTGGTAGTGTTTTACGCTAGCGACGGCTACACACGTCTGGTCGACCACATAGTCGTCTTAGACTGAAAAAATCTGTGCCTTTCGAATAGCGGCGGCCAGCAACCGTCAGAGGGAGAAATGGACAGGCGTAATGTAGGGATGCCTGTCCAGCTCCCGAGCATCCCGCTCGGGAGAAACCATCAAAATAAATAAGGAGGTATATATATGACAAGAACAATAATTGCTCTTACCTGCGCGTTAGTGGCGCCTGTGGCGTTTGCGCAAACGAGCACAACGACAACCGAAACAACAACAGAACCAGCGACAACAACCCAGACAACGACTACAACGTACACGGCCGGCACTGTGACCACGTACGAGCCTGGAAAGACTGTAGTAGTCAGGGGTGAGCAGGGGCCAGTCAGCTTTGCTTTGGGCACGGCCGCGCGAATCGTCGATGGCGCAGGCAAAATCGTGACTGCACCGCTGCGAGCTGGGCAGAAGGTGCGAGTGTACTACACCGGACCCGAAAGGGAAAGGGTAGTCGAGCGAGTAGTTGTTGAAGACCAAGACTGACCGTTCTTAGCTACGACCTAGCAAGGATCGGTTGGTCAAGAATTCAAAAGCCGCAGGATCGAAATGATCCTGCGGCTTTTCGTTTACCGCGACTGGCAGCCGTAATTTGCGTTTCGAGCGCAAATCGCAGAACGTCATTGGATGGCTTTTGATCTAAAGGAAATTATCGCGGCGCGACTGGGTGAGAATTATCAACTCCACGAGCGGCACGTAAACTCGACGCTGGTCCAGGCGCAGCGAGTCATCGGTTTCGACAAGGTCTATGCGCGAGCAGAAGGCGCGTACCTCTATGACATGGATAATCGGCCGTACCTGGATTTTCTAAGCGGCTATAGCGTTTTCAATATCGGACGAAATCATCCTGTGGTGAAACAAGCGATTCGGGATGTCCTCGATCTCGATTTGCCAAACATGGTGCAGATGGATTGCTCGCTTTTGAGCGGGTTACTCGCTGAGGCTTTGACGAAACGAACTCCACCCCATTTGAATGCGGTGTTCTTCTGCAACTCAGGAACCGAAGCGATGGAAGGCGCGTTGAAGTTTGCGCGGGCTGCTACCGGGAGAAAACGGGCGGTTTCGCTTGCAAGCGCATTTCACGGGCTAAGCCTCGGTTCGTTATCGTTGATGGGATGCGAAAGTTTCACTGAAGGCTTCGGCCCTTTGATGGAGGGACTTGATGCGCGTGTGCCACTCGATGATGTCGAAACGCTGGATCGACAGTTGTGTTCACGCGACGTGGCGGCCTTGGTGATTGAGACCGTCCAAGGGAAAGGCTGTCAAACTTCCAGGACCGACTTCTTTGTTCGCGCGCAGGAACTTTGCCGGAAATACGGGACGCTGCTGATCTCAGATGAAGTGCAGACCGGACTCGGTCGCACCGGAAAAATGTTTGGATTTCAACATTGGAACCTGGAGCCGGACATCATCACGCTTGCAAAAACATTGAGCGGCGGCTACGTGCCGTGCGGCGCGATCGTGGCACGACGTGATATCTACCAGAGAACTTTTTCTCGAATGGATCGTTGCGTTGTGCACTCGACAACATTCGGCCGGAACAATCTGGCGATGGCATGCGGGCTCGCAGCGCTGGAGGTAATTGACAACGAAAAGTTAGTCGAGAACTCTGCGAAAATGGGCGCGTTGCTGGTAAAAGAAGTGGACGCGCTGCGTGCGAAACACTCGTTCATCAAAGAAGTGCGGGGCAAGGGGCTCATGATCGGAATCGAGTTTCATGAACCGCAGGAATTCAAACTAAAGATGGCATGGAAGCTATTGCACAAGATCGACAAGGTGTTGTTCGCGCAAATGATCGTAACGCAAATGCTGAGCAAGCATCGCATCCTTACGCAAGTTGCAGGCCATGCCATGGACGTGATGAAAATTTTACCGCCATTGATCATTGGCGAAAAAGAAGTCAACATGTTCGTGAACGCCCTGGACGACGTGCTCACAGAATGCCGCAAATTTCCGGGACCGATGTGGGAGATTGGAAATAATTTCGTCAAAGCCGCGCTCGGCTCAAAGCGCACGGCCGAAGCGCGGCCCGCCGTTTCTGCGTAAATCATCGAACGTGCGTCGTTGCTTGCGCCGGCGAAATCACGCGAGCGGCGCGAGTGAGACTTTATCGTTGTCGATCTTTTGATCGAGGCGTACGTTCCAGACGAAGTCGAAACGGAGAATTTATTATGAGCACTGCTATTGCTGAAGAGAAAAAAACTGAACCGAAACTGAATCAGCTCGATCAACTCAAGACGTTTACCAAAGTTGTCGCTGACACGGCGGACTTCGAGTCCATGAAGGAGTTCAAGCCGCAGGATGCGACGACGAATCCGAGTCTGGTTTACGCCGCCACGCAAAAACCAGAGTATGCGCATCTGCTCGAGGAGGTACTGGCTGAACGCAAGAAATCAGGCCTGAGCGGCCACGAGCAGATTGGAGACATATGTGATCATCTGCTTGTCCAGTTCGGCACGGACATTCTCGAAATTGTGCCAGGACGCGTGTCGACCGAGACCGACGCGCGATTGTCATACGATGTCGAGGGTTCGATCAATAAAGCGCGCCGATTGATCAAGCTTTACGAGGAACGAAAAATTCCGCGCGAGCGGGTGTTGATCAAAATCGCTTCGACTTGGGAAGGCCTGAAGGCCGCTGAGCAACTCCAGAAGGAAGGAATCAAGTGCAATCTGACGCTGATGTTTTCGCTGCCGCAGGCGGTTCGCGCAGCGGAAGCCAAAGTGCAACTTATCTCTCCCTTCGTCGGTCGGATTTACGACTGGTACAAAAAAGAGAACAAGCGCGATTACGCAGGCCAAGAAGATCCAGGAGTGCAATCAGTTGCGGAAATTTATACGTATTATAAGAAGTTTGATATCCCGACCGAGGTGATGGGCGCGAGTTTTCGGAACGTTGGACAGATTCTGGAACTGGCGGGATGCGATTGCCTGACCATTAGTCCCGAATTGATGGAAGAGCTTTCAAAATCGAACACGCCAGTCGAGCGGAAGCTCACTCTGGAGAAATCGAAGTCAGCGAAGATCGAGAAACTGGAGCTCGACGAGAAGAAGTTCCGCTGGATGCTGAACGACAACGCGATGGCCTACGAGAAAACAGGCGAAGGAATTCGGAAGTTTGCCGCGGATGTGATGAAGCTGGAAAAATTCGTCGCGAGCAAATTGTAGCGTTATTTCTTCCTTTATCTGCTCCTCTCCTTCGACGGACTGAAGGTGAGATGAGCTCAAGACGAAGAGGAAGAGTAGATGTTTAACGTTGTCCTGGTGCGGCCGGAGATACCGCCAAACACAGGCAACGTCGGTCGGCTTTGTCTAGCCACACAATCAACTCTGCATTTGATCAAGCCGCTTGGTTTTTCGCTGGACGATCGGCAATTGAAACGAGCGGGCCTCGATTACTGGAACGAAGTGAGCCTGAAGGTTTGGGATTCCTTCGGCGCTCTGCGGCAGTCGCAGCCGCCGGATGCGAATTACTTTTTTCTGACGACAAAAAGTAAGCGCCCTTACTACGAGGCGAAATTTCAGCGCGATGATTTTCTCGTGTTTGGCCCCGAAACAAAAGGGCTTCCGGAAAATTTGCTCGTGGCCAATAAAGAGCGCTGCATCAGCATCCCGATGCATGGAACTCGCAGCCTGAACCTCGCCACTGCGGTCGCAATCGTTCTATTTGAAGCCGTGCGCCAGCAGCAACGCTGATCAAAAACATCGCAACACATCGGTCGCGGTCGCAGTTTAATTTGCGAAGGACACCCAGAAAATGACGCTGTGACGTTGAATAAGTGAGACGCTTGAGAACGTCCAAGAGCCTAGGAAGGGAAAGCTTATGAGAACACTCTTAGTTTTAGTTTGTAGTCTTGCACTCGCATTCGCCGCGACTGGTGCACAGCAGGAAAAGAAAAAAGAGGAGAAGCCAGCGCCGAAAAAGCCTGCTCAAGCAACACAGGTTGCTAAGCCGACCGGTGGTGGGCCTAAAGCAGGCGGACCGCGGCAGCAAGCTAATGCCTCGCAAAGAGGTACTGAGGCAGCAAAGGGTAAAGGAAAGCGTTCGCAGCAAACGAATGCTGCTGCGGGAC
>WNFX01008731.1_pt1 | contig 11731 bp, 9 predicted proteins | sample 5400111 | NCBI WGS metagenome assembly WNFX01 (sample SAMN13153363, study PRJNA577476) | soil metagenome | isolation source: 40 cm soil or saprolite under grassland replicate 1 | place: USA:California | collected 2016-06-15
GCCACACCGTGCGCACCCCGGACAAGCTGGCCGCCGAGCACGAGGCCCATCCCGATGCCGGTGCCCACCGATACGAAGGCGAAGCTGTCCGCCTCGCGGCCCAGGCCCTGGGCACGCTCGGCCAGCGCCGCCGCATCGATGTCGTTCTCCACCGCCAGTGAGGGCCCGAACGCCTCGCGGAGCCGCTCGAGCACCGCGGGGCGATCCCACCCGGGCAGCTCACCGGTCAGCGCCATGGCGTTGCGGCGCGGGTCGTAGACCCCCGGGCTGCCGATGACCGTCTGGGTGATGCTGCCCCTGGCGACCCCGGCCTGGGCGCACAGCTCGTCGGCGAGCCCGATCAGCTCGCCGACCCGGCCCCGCACGCTGGACGCCCGCGACCTGACCGAGGACCGGGCCCTGATGCCGCCCGCCAGATCGGCCAGCGCCCCGCGCACGTACTGGGCCCCGACGTCGAGGCCGAGGATGAACCCGGCCTCGGGCCGGACCTCGTACAGCAGCGCCGAGCGCCCGGGGCGGCCGGTGCGCTGCCCGGCGGTGCGCACCAGCCCCGCCCGCTCCGCGTCGGCGAGCGCGACCGAGACGGTGGGCTTGGACAGGCCGGAGATGCGGGCGAGCTCCGCGCGTGAGCACCGGCCGAGGTCCCGGATGTGCCCGAGCAGGAGGCGCCCGTTCAGCGCGCGGATGAGCTGGGGACGCGCGGCGGACAGCTCACCGCCGAGAGGTCCCCCGATACCGCTGGCGAACGGCTCCTGGGCGCCCGCGCCGGGCGCCGCGTTCCCGGGCAGGACGCTTGCGGGCACCGTGCCGCCGGGCACGCCAGCCGACGTGACCGCCACTCCCACCTCCGCCACCATCCTGCCGCAGTGCCCGGGCCGGCGCACCTGGTTTCAATTCCGTCACGAGTTATTGTGAGGCCCTGATAGTTAGGATACTGTCCTAACTATCTTGACGGAAGATGGCGCAAGCAGGCAGGTCAACGTGTCCAAGCCCCCGGTCGTGCTCGGGCTTGACTTCGGCGGCACGAAGATCGCCATGATGGTGTGCGAGCTTAGCGGCGAGCGGATTGCGTCGTCCACCGTCGCCAGCGGCGGCGAGCTCGGGGCCCGGGCCAGTTTCGAGCGCGGCATCCAGGCCGCCCGCGCACTGCTGGCGGGCGCCGCCGCCGGGCGCGGCCTCGCCGCGGTCGGCGTCTCCACCTTCGGGATCCCGTTCGATGACCGGGTCGAGCTCGCCCCCGCGATCAGCGGCTGGGACAAGCTCGCGTTCGGGCACGAGCTGCGTGACGCGTTCGCGGGGGCGCGGATCGTCATGGTCACGGATGCGAAGGCGGCGGCCCAGGCCGAGGTGCGCTGGGGTGCCCTGACCGGGTATGACCCGGCCGTCTACCTGAACCTCGGCACCGGGCTCTCGGCCGCCATCGTGACCGGCGGCCAGGTACTGGCCGGGATGAACGGGGCGGCCGGCGAGATCGGCTACAACCTGCGCACGATGGCCGATGTGGGCGTCCCGGCGGCGGCCCGGACGACGCTGGAAGACATGATCAGCGGGCAGGCCCTGGCCCGCCGGGCGGCCGGTCACACCGCCGACGGCCAGCCGATGGAGGCCGGCCAGGTCTTCGAGGTGAGCCGCGACGTCCCCGGGCTGGACCGCCTCCTGACCGATTTCGCCGCCGAACTCGCCTACCACGTCGTCAACCTCGCGATCTGCCTGAACCCGGTGCGGATCGCGGTGGGCGGCGGCATGGTCCGGTCCTGGGACCGGCTGCGGCCGGCCCTGCAGGACGCCCTCAGCGCCGGGGTACCGTTCCCGCCGGAACTGGTTGCCGCCCGGTTCCCCTCCGATGCCCCCTTGATCGGCGCGATCGCGCTCGCCGTCGACGCGACCCGGGCCGACGGCGTGGGCAGCGCCGACATCACCCTCCCCGTCACACCACTCAGTGAAGGGCTACCACTATGAGACGCTTGAGAACCACCGGTGTCCTGGTCGCGGCCGGCCTGCTGGCGGCCGCCTGCAGCTCCAGTTCCAGCTCCGGCAACGGCAGCGGCGGCGGCAACACGTCGGCCGCGAGCACTGTCACCATCTCCAACGAGGCCGGCCAGCTGTGGAGCTGCGGGTTCAGCCCGTACAACGGCTCGACCAACTTCCTGTCGACCGGATTCGTCTACGAGCCGCTCGTCTTCGTGAACCCGCTGCAGAACGGCAAGACCACGCCGATGCTCGCGACCGCCTGGAAGTGGGGGGCGGGCAACAAGTCGCTCACGTTCACCATCCGCAAGGGTGTCAAGTTCAACAACGGGACCGCGATGACCCCGGCGGACGTGGCGTTCACCTTCAACATGCTCAAGAAGTACCCCGCCCTCGACCTGCCCGGCGACTGGGCGGTGCTGTCCAGCGTCAGCCAGACCGGCTCCGACCAGGTGACCATGGCCTTCAAGGCGCCGGCGGTGCCCTACTTCTACTACATCGCCGGCCAGACCCCGATCGTGCCGGCCGCCATCTGGTCGAAGCTCGCCAACCCGGTGACCTACAACGCCCCCCACCCCGTTGGCACCGGCCCCTACATGGTGAACCCGTGCACCGGCCAGAACATCACCTACACGGCCAACCCGCACTTCTGGCAGCCGGGCCTGCCGCACATCAAGAAGGTGCAGTACCCGGCGTTCACGTCGAACAACACGGCCAACGACCAGCTCGCGAACGGCCAGGCGCAGTGGGGCTCCCAGTACATCCCGAACATCAAGGCGTTCTACACCTCGAAGAGCCCGGACAACCACTACTGGTTCCCGCCGACCGTGAACGTCGCGCTGGTGCCCAACCTGACCAACCCGCTGCTGGCCAACGTCAAGGTCCGGCAGGCCATGTCGTACGCGATCGACCGGGCGAAGGTCTCCTCGATCGGCGAATCCGGGTACGAACCGCCCGCGAACCAGGCCGGCATCGTCACGCCGACCTTCTCCAGCTGGCTCGACAGCTCGCTGACCAGCAAGTACAACTTCAGCTACAGCCCGGCGAAGGCGAAGGCGGTGCTGGCCTCGGCCGGCTTCAAGCCGGGCTCCGACGGCATCATGGTGAACTCGAAGGGCCAGAAGCTCGCCTTCACCGTGATCAACATCGGCGACTACTCGGACTGGGTCGCCTCGATGCAGGTGATCCAGCAGAACCTCAAGGCGGTCGGCATCCAGCTGACGCCCAGCAACCTGTCGAGCCCCTCCTTCAACGCCGCCCTGTACTCGGGCAAGTACGAGCTCGCCTACTACGACCAGCAGTCGTTCGGCCCGGGCCCGTACTACGAGCTGCGGAACTGGCTCGACTCGCACAACACGGCCCCGATCGGCAAGACGGCCGTCAGCAACTACGAGCGCTACATCAACCCGGCCGTTGACAAGCTGCTGCTGACCTATGCCGGCACCACCAGCACGGCGGAGCAGCACTCGATCGTCCGCCAGCTGGAGCAGGTCATGCTGACCCAGCTGCCCATCATCCCGGTCGTGGAAGCGGTGGACTGGTACCAGTACAACACCGGGAAGATCACCGGGTGGCCCACGCCGGGCAACCCGTACGCCCAGCCGGCCGCCTACGCCTACCCCGATATGGAGCAGGTGCTGCTGCACCTCCAGCCGAAGTAACCGCCGCGCGTGCCCGGGGGCCCAGGCTCCCGGGCACGCCACCCCGGCCCCGGGGTATGACAGTTTCCGGAAGGAGCCGGGCATGACCGCGAGGAGGCGAGTATGAGATTCGCGCTCCGCCGCCTCGGATTCTTCCTGCTCACGCTGTGGATAGCGCTGACCATCAATTTCCTGCTCCCGAGGCTGATGCCGGGCAACCCCGCGCTCGCGATGATCTCCAAGTTCCACGGGCAGCTGAACCCGCAGGCGCTGAAGGCCCTGTACATCCTGTTCGGGATCAACACCCACGCGAGCCTGTGGCAGCAGTACGTCACCTACCTGCACAACGTGTTCACCGGCAACTTCGGGACGTCGATGTCCTTCTACCCAGCGTCGGTCGGCTCGGTCATCGGCGGCGCGATCTGGTGGACGGTCGGCCTGGTCGGCGTGGCCACGCTGCTGGCCTTCGTGCTGGGCACCGGCCTGGGCATCCTGTCCGCCTGGCGCCGCGGCGGCGGGCTGGACAACGTCCTGCCGCCGGTGTTCGTGATCGCCTCCGCGGTCCCGTACTTCTGGGTGGCCATGGTCCTGGTGCTGATCTTCGGGATCAGCCTGCACTGGCTGCCCTACATCGGCGGCTACAACGTCTCGTCCGACACCCCGTCCCTGTCGCCCTCCTATCTCGGGGATGTGCTCTCCCACGCCCTGCTGCCCGCGGCCGCGCTGCTCATCACCACGATCGGGACCTGGATCCTGACCATGCGCAACGCGATGATCACCACCCTGGCCGAGGACTACGTGCGGATGGCGCGGGCCAAGGGGCTGCCGGGCCGGCGCATCATGCTCGACTACGCGGCGCGCAACGCGATCCTGCCCAACCTCACCGGCTTCGCCATGTCACTCGGGTTCGTGGTCAGCGGGGCCATCCTGATCGAGTACGTGTTCAACTATCCCGGGGTCGGCTACATGCTGCTGCAGGCGGTGTCCGGCGAGGACTATCCGCTGATGCAGGCGCTGTTCCTGTTCATCACGGTCGCGGTGCTGGTGGCGATCCTGATCGCCGATATCGCCACCGCGCTGCTGGACCCGCGGACGAGGACGGCGGGGTAACGCCGTGTCCATGCCCATCTCCGGGGTCTCCACCACGGCCGGCCCGCCCGGCCAGGAACCCACCGCGGGCGCGCCCGCCGAACAGGCGGCGCCGCCGGCCACGCGCGCGCTGGGCCGGATGGCCCGCGCGGTGCGGTCCAACCGCAAGGCGACCGCGGGCGCCGTGCTGCTGGGGATCTTCATCCTGGTCGGGCTCTTCCCCGGCCTGATCGCCCACGACAGCCCGACCGCGGACGCCTATGCCCCGCGCCTGGGGATCTCGACCGCCCACCTGCTCGGCACCACCGCCTACGGGCAGGACATGTTCGCCCAGGTGATCTGGGGAACCAGGAACGTGCTGATCCTCGCGTTCGTGGCCGGGCTGGCCACCACCGGGATCGCGGTCCTGGTGGGCGTCGCCGCCGCTTACCTCGGCGGCCTCTGGGACGGCTCACTCAACCTGGTCACCGACGTGCTGCTGGTCATCCCGCTGTTCCCGCTGCTCATCATCATCGCCGCCTACCTGCACGGCGGGACCACCATCGTGCTCATCCTGGTGATCACCGTCACCAGCTGGTCCTACACCGCACGCCAGCTGCGGTCCCAGGCGCTGTCGCTGCGGAACCGGGACTTCCTGGCGGCGGCGCGGGTGCGCGGCGAGCGCCGGCTCTACATCATCGTGGTGGAGGTCATCCCCACCATGACCTCGCTGCTGGTGGCGTGCTTCCTGACCAACGCCCTGTACGCGGTGCTGTTCGCCTCCAGCCTGCAGTTCATCGGCCTCGGCGACCCCAACACGGTGAGCTGGGGCACGATGCTGTACTGGGCGCAGAACAACGCCGCGCTGCAGACCGGCCAGCCGATGTGGGCGATCGCGCCGGGTGCCTGCATCGCCGCGCTCGGGGCGGCGTTCGCCCTGCTCAACTACGCCTTCGACGAGATCGGCAACCCGGCCCTGCGGCCGGTACAGAGGACCCGTGTCAAGCGTGCGGACTGACGCCGATCCCCAGCCGCCGAGCGCCCGCGGACAGGCCGGGCCCGTCCTCGCCGTCCGCGACCTGTCCGTCGCCTACGCGATCGACCGCGGCGCCGTGCTCGCCGTCGACCGGGTGAGCTTCGAGCTGTACCCGGGCGAGTTCGTCGGGATTGTGGGCGAGTCGGGCTGCGGCAAGTCCACCCTGCTGTTCGCCATCGCCCAGCTGCTCGCCCCGCCCGCCGCGGTCATCGGCGGGAGCGTTGACTTCAAGGGCGTGAACATGGTCGGCCTGACCAACAGCCAGCTGACGGCCATCCGCTGGCGGGACCTGTCGGTCGTCATGCAGAGCGCGATGAACGCGCTCAACCCGGTCAAGTCGATCGGGGCGCAGTTCAAGGACGCGATGAGGGCGCACGGAGTGACGTCGGCGGACGAGATCGCCGGGCGGTCGGCCACGGCGCTGCGCATGGTCGGTATCGACCCGGTGCACCTGAAGAGCTACCCGCACCAGCTCTCCGGCGGCATGCGGCAGCGTTCCATGATCGCGATGGCGCTGCTGTTCACGCCGGACCTGGTCATCATGGACGAGCCGACCTCGGCGCTCGACGTGGTGGCGCAGCGCTCGCTGATGATGCAGATCAAGGCGCTCCAGGAGGAGCTCGGCTTCGCGGTCGTCTTCGTCACCCATGACATGTCGCTGGTCAGCCACTTCTCGCAGCGGCTCATGGTGATGTACGCCGGCCAGGTCGCCGAGTGGGGCGCCACCAGGAGCGTCTTCGACACCCCGCGGCACCCCTACAGCATCGGCCTGATGGAGGCGTTCCCCTCGATCAGGGGCGAACGAGTCCCGCTCACCGGCATACCCGGCCGGCCGCCCGACCTGTCCCGGCGCCAGCAGGGCTGCTGGTTCGCGCCGCGCTGCCCCAAGGTGATGGCCGTCTGCACCGAAACCAACCCGGACCTGTACCCGGTCCAGGACGCGCTGGTGCGGTGCCTGCTCTACGCCGGGGCGGACGGGGCCGGGACGGACAGGGCCGGGGCGGACGGGAAGGCCGCCGGTGACTGACACCACGGACGAGCCGCTGCTCAGGACCGACCGGCTGACCAGGCATTTCAAGATCGGGAACGCGCTGTCGCGCCGCACTCTGCACGCGGTCGACGACGTCAGCCTGGCCATCGGCGCCCGCGAGATCGTCGCGCTGGCGGGAGAGAGCGGAAGCGGCAAGAGCACCATCGCCCGCCTCCTGGCCAAGCTCTACCAGCCCACCAGCGGTGAGATCTACTTCGCCGGCCGGCCGCTGTCGTCGATCCGGTCGCGCGCGGACCTGCTGCGGTACCGGGGCGAGGTGCCCATGGTCTTCCAAGACCCGTTCAGCGCGACCAATCCCGTGTTCCGCGCCTCCCACGGCATCCTGCGGGCCCTTACGCTGCACCGGCCGGAGCTCAGCCGCCGGCAGCGCCACGAGGAGGCGCAGCGGGCGTTCGAGGCGGTGGGGCTGGCCCCCGCCGCCGAGATCATGGAGCGCTACCCGCACGAGCTCAGCGGCGGCCAGCGGCAGCGGGTCGGCTTCGCCCAGGCCCTGGCCATGCGGCCCAAGCTGATCCTGGCCGACGAGCCGGTCTCCATGCTGGACGTGTCCATCCGGATCGGCCTGCTCAACGTGATGGCTGACCTGCGCGGCAAGCAGGGCGTGTCGGTCCTCTACATCACCCACGACATCGCCAGTGCCCGGTACGTGGCCGACCGGCTGATCGTGATGTACGCGGGCCACATCGCGGAAGCGGGCCCCGTCGAGGAAGTGCTGGCCCGTCCCCGGCATCCCTACACGCAGCTGCTGCTCTCGGCCGTCCCCGACCCCCGCGCGGAACTCCACGTCACGGAGGAGACCGACAAGGGTGAGCCACCACGGGTGATCGACCCCACACCCGGCTGCCGGTTCCGGTGGCGGTGCCCGCTCGCCATCGATGAGTGCCACCAGGTCACCCCGGCCCTGCGGGAGCTGGTCCCGGGGCACAGTGCCGCCTGCCATGTGGCCCGGGCCGACGCCGCGACGGTGGCCTTCCGGTGACGGCGACCGCCCGCACGGCACCGGCCGCCATCCTGGCCGGCGTGCCATTAGGGCCAGCGCCATGGATCTGATCGCGTTCGGCACGATGTACCTGGAGATCGTCTTCGGCGACGTGCCGTCCCTGCCCGCTCCCGGGGAGGAGATCTTCGCCGACGAGTTCGCTATCTCCTGCGGCGGCGCGGTCACCGCCGCCAGCGCCGCCAGCCGGATCGGTGCCAGCGCGGGCCTGTCCACCCTGCTCGGCGATGATCTCGGTTCCCGCGTGGTGGAAGAGTACTGCCACCACGCCGGAGTCGACCTGTCGGCCTCCCAGCGCGTCACCGGTCCGGCCGCGGGCATCACCGTGGTGGTGAACTACGCGGGAGACCGGGCGTTCATCAGCTACCTGCCGCCGCGCGCCCAGACCGAGAGCCGCGAGCACGAGCGCTGGCTGGAGGTCCTGCACCAGGAGCGGCCGGCCTGGTGTTACCTGCACGCCCACCGGGGAATGGCCGGGCTCATACGGGAAGCGCGTGACCTGGGTATCCAGGTCGCGGTTGATGTCGTCCTCAATGAGATTGCCGCCGATCCGGCGGCCGTGCTGGCCTGTGCGCGGCTGGCCGACGTGTTCCTGCCCAACGCCGAGGAACTGCTCCGGCTGACCGGGGCCACCTCGCTCGCCGCGGCGATCGGCATCGCGGCCTCCTGGGGCCCGCCGGTGGTGGTGAAGCGGGGTGCCAACGGCGCCATCGTGGCCGGCCAGCCGGGCCGGGTGGGGCAGACTGAGGTGACCGAGGGCATCAGGCGGGTGCGGGTGCGCGACCGGACGGGCGCGGGTGATGCCTTCGCCGGAGCGCTGATCGGCGCCCTCTGCCAGGGGGCATCGCTCACCGAGGCCGTCGCGGCAGGCAACGCGGCCGGCTCGGACACGGTGAGCCGGCTCGGGGCCGTGGGCGAGGTCAACGTGGAGGGCCTGAGCTCGGCCGCTTCCGCTCTGATGGCAACCGCCGTGACGGTGGCGGCCGGTGAGCGGGCAGCCCGGGCGGGCCGGGACATGCCGGACGGCCGGCACCTCGGATCTGGCCGCCAACCGCCCGGGCGGGACTGTCCGTCATGAAGCTGGCGGTGCTCGGCGGCGGGGGTGTGCGGGTACCCGCGTTCATCCGCGGGCTCCTGACCTCCCGTGTGGCGGCCTTCGACGAGATCTGCCTGTTCGAGCCGGACGAGTTGCGCCGCAAGACGACCGGGCGGCTGGCGGTCGAATTGGCCGGCGCGCTGGGCAGGCCGGGTGCCGTCCAGCTGACCGCCGAGGCCGAGGAGGCGTTCGCGTCCGCGGATTTCGTCTTCTCCGCCATCCGGGTGGGCGGCGACGCCGCGCGGGTCGTCGACGAGGAGGTGGCGCTGCGGCGCGGCATCGTCGGCCAGGAGACCACCGGTCCCGGCGGATGCGCGATGGCGCTCAGGACGATCCCGGTCCTGCTGGGCTATTGCGGCATCCTCGCCCGCTGCGCTCCCGGCGCGGTTCTCATCAACTTCACCAACCCGGTCGGCCTGATCACCCAGGCGGTCTCCCTGCACACCAGCGTGCGGGTGGTCGGCGTCTGTGACTTCGATCCCGCCCAGGTCCGCAGGCTCGGTGCGATACCCACTGAGTACGTGTACTACTTCTACGAGCCCGCACGCTATGTGGCGGCGGTCGCGCGCGCCGGGACGAGCAGGGGCGCCGACGTGCTGCGGCTGAACTCTGAGCTCCTGGCCGCGATCGCGTCGGCCTTCGATGCGGGCGGTGTGGATGATGCCTGGTCCGCCTACTCGACGCTGATGGGCGTCCGCCACGACACCTACATGCGCACCGACACCGATGGCGACAGCCAGCAGGCGCAGGCGCGGGCCCGGCGTGCCGCCGCCGGGCCGGCCGGGCCCAGCGGCGGCCGGCCCAGCGGCTATGAGGGCGTGGCCCTGCAGGTCATCGACGGGCTGACGGCACGCAGCCCCGGCGAGGTCATCGTCAACACCCGCAACGGCGCCAGCCTGGGCTTCCTTGATCCGGACGACGTCGTCGAGGTGCCGGCGCTGGTTCATGGCGGCGGCGTGTCCCCGCTGGCCATCGGCCAGCTCCCCCGGTCGGCCATAGGCCTCATCACCCAGACAAAACAGTACGAGCGTGAGCTGGTCGACGCCGCGGTGACCGGCGACGCGGGCCTGGCGGCCCTGGCTCTCGCCGTGCACCCGCTGGTGCCCGGAGTCACCGCCGCAAGGGAGATGATCAGTGAGTACCGCGAGCGGCATGGCCCACACCTGGCTTACCTCCGCTAGCCCCCGGGCCGCCGCGTGAAGGTCGCGGTCGTCGGCGGCGGGTCGACCTACACCCCGGAGCTCGTCGACGGGATGGCGAGGCTGGCCGGCCGGGCCGGTATCAGCGAGCTGGTGCTGATCGACCCCGACTCCGCCCGCCTGGACGTGATCGGCCCGTTCTCCGCCCGGATCATGCGGGCCGCGGGCCACCCGGCGCGGCTCCGCTGGACGGCCGACCTGGACGACGGCCTGGACGGGGCCGGCGCGGTGCTGCTGCAGCTGCGGATCGGCGGGCAGGCGGCCAGGCAGCGCGATGAGACCTGGCCGCTGGAGTACGGCAGCGTCGGGCAGGAGACCACCGGGGCCGGCGGGTTCGCGAAGGCACTGCGGACCGTCCCGGTGGTGCTGGACATCGCCGAGCGGGCCCGGCGCCGGGCCGAGACCGGCGCCTGGATCATCGACTTCACCAACCCGGTCGGCATCGTCACCCGTGCGCTCCCGGAGCTGCTGGCCGCCCACAGCGACCAGATCGTGGACATGACCGCCCAGCCGCCGGGTGTTCTGCAGGAACTGGGGGTCGTTCCCTCGTACTACCTGCGCTACTTCTACTGCCACGATGCGGTGGTCGCCGAGCAGCGGCGGCACGCCACCCGCGCGGAGGAGGTGGCGCGGCTGGAACGGGAGCTGCTGGCCCTGTACGCCGACCCGGCGCTGGACCGCAAGCCAGAGCTGCTGGGCCAGCGGGGCGGCGCCTACTACTCGGAGGCGGCCGTGGCGCTGCTGGCGTCGCTGGTGACCGACCGCCGCGACACCCAGGTCGTGAACGTCCGCAACGCGGGCACCATGCCCTTCCTGCCCGACGAGGCCGTGATCGAGGTGCCCGCCGTGATCGGCGCGGACGGCGCCCGGCCGGTCCCGGTGGCCCCGCTGGACCCGCTGCTGCGGGGGCTGGTCGGCCGCGTGTCGGCGTATGAGGAACTCGCGGTGGAGGCCGCCATCCGGGGCGGCCGCAGCCGGGTGCTGGCGGCGCTGCTCGCCCACCCGCTGATCGGCCAGTATGACCTGGCCGGACAGCTGGCCGACCGGCTGATCGCCGAGAACAAGGCCTACCTGCCCTGGGCCGATGCGCCGGCAGCCCGGTGAGTGGCGCCCTGCCCGCGGTCCTCGCCGTCGACGGCGGGAACAGTAAGAGCGACCTGGCGCTGGTGGCGGGCGACGGCACCCTGCTGGCCAGCGCGCGAGGACCGGGGATGACCAAGCCCGACCTGGCCATGGCTCTCGGGCTGCTGACCAGCCTGATCGCCCAGGCACAGCGCCAGACAGGCAGGCCAGGGTGCCCCGTGGCTCGCCACCTGTCCGCCTGCGTGGCCAACGCCGACCTGCCCGAAGAGGAGGAGGCCCTGGCCGCTGCGCTGCGTGCGCAGGGCTGGAGCAACACCACGGAGGTGGTCAACGACACCTTCGCGGTGCTCCGAGCGGGGCTCGATGCCGTGGCCCCGGCCGGCCCCTCCTCCACGGCTGGTCCCTCCTCCACGGCTGGTCCCTCCTCCACGGCTGGTCCCTCCTCCACGGCCAGCGGCGCGGCGGAGCGGCACTGGGGGGTCGCGGTCACCTGCGGGGCGGGCATCAACTGCGTCGGCGTCGCGCCGGACGGGCGGAAGACCGGGTTCCTCGCGCTCGGCGGGATCACCGGCGACTGGGGCGGCGGGCACGGG
>WNFX01007078.1_pt1 | contig 11730 bp, 9 predicted proteins | sample 5400111 | NCBI WGS metagenome assembly WNFX01 (sample SAMN13153363, study PRJNA577476) | soil metagenome | isolation source: 40 cm soil or saprolite under grassland replicate 1 | place: USA:California | collected 2016-06-15
GCACCCTGGCGGATGAAAATTTCCCGGCGTTCGGCAGTCATTCTTGACCTGGTCCACGCCCGCGTCATCGAGCATTTGAAACGCTGTCGCGGTTTTGGCTGCGTCCGCAAGCCGCTGCATGCTAACGAACACGTCCGAGTGGCTTGAGGTGAGGGGTGACAGCGCAGACACAGCGGGGTCTTGGGCAACTAAGCGCTTCAGATAAGTGATGAGTTCGCGGATCGTGCGCATCTGGAATCTAGACGTCTCGAACGGACTCAGTAGACATCGTACTCGCGTCGCAAATCTGGCTTGAATCGGTCTAACCAATCAGAGAGCAAGAGCAGACTGGTATACATAGTTTGCAGTCGGCAAAAAATGAGAACAAGGGCGGTGATAATTGCGTAAGCCTTGTTGTCGAGAGCGAGGGTCATGCCGACAATTATGACCAGTCCAAGCAACATTACACCATTCGATTTCTTAATTATGCGTTCCACGGTCAATTTCTCCATCGAATGCCCTTTCGTCTTGTGAGCTATGAACTATTGGAGCGCAGAAATTGTATGGGGGTTCGATTTGCGTTCTATAGGAATCAGAGTTCGGCGAAATACGCAATGCCTCTTCCAACTGCGGCCTAGTTAGGATTCGTTGCCCATAAGATGACGAATGAAATGACAAGGAGCACCAAACCTAAAACGATGGCCTTGCAGTTGTTCTTAACGATTTTCCAATTCTTGTAGGCAAAAAAAGGATAGAGAATCCAGCCCAAAAATATCATCGCAAGGAGCCAACCGCTGGATATCCTGGGCGCAAGGACGAACGCCCAGATGTATGCCGAGAAATACACTGCTGCACCTGCTATCAGAAGGACGTTTCCGAAATCTCTCATTTAAGGCCTTGTAGAGGCGATTCGGGTTACTCCTGCTCGGCTAAATTCGCTCACAAACACAGAGCTATCGAATTGCTCATATTTATCAGAGGCAGATACGCTCTGGCAACTACCAACAGCGTTATACCGGTCAGAAAACCCCATTTCTCCACTCGATACTTTATGCCCATTACTTTTTCCCTCGATTTCATCATCCCCTCTACTTGCTCCAGTAGCTGCCTGATCTCTGTTGCGGCTGACGACGTCGATTGATCGCGACTGGTACTCGAATTAAGCACGACCTTTTGCGCTCGCAACGTATCTCGTAGATCAAACCCTAAGTCATTCTAGACAGCCCGGCGAATGCCGAAATTAGTAGACTGAACCACGCCATTAACTCAAGCGCATCCGATATTCCGCTCACACCGAACTTCGCGGTCTGAATTGAGAGACCTAAAACAGTGAATATGACCCCGAGGAAATAAAACTCAAACTTCTCGTGTGTCTTCTGCGCAATTTCAAGATTACTTTCAGGCATACGCGACGTCCCCTCTAGTAACGCTCCCCGATGGAGTAACACGGGGGCTACGGATACATCATAGGCCAATGCCAGGTGGCGTAGAACGACTCCCCGACCAGGGCTCGAACCAAGGCTCTGGATCAACAGGTAACGGGAATGACCGCTTCGGGTCGAAAGCAGTAATCGCCTTCGAGGGGAACCCTTAGCGACCCGACAGTAAATCAAAGGCACTGGATTCCCGCTTTCCGCGGGAATGACATCAATTATGCTGATTTGTTGCGTGCTTCTCGCAGTGCGCGCCAGAGCCTATCCGGCGTCACCGGCATGTCGAGGTTATCCACGCCCGCCGGCCGCACCGCATTGAGGATCGCGTTCATGGTCGCGCCGAGCGCTCCCGATGTCCCCGATTCGCCCACGCCCTTGGCGCCGAGGGCGTTGGCTTTCGTGGGCACGGCGTGTTCGTCGCAGCGGATCGCGCGCATCCAGTCGGCGCGCGGCATCGGGTAGTCCATGAAGCTGCCCGCGAGCAGCTGCCCGGTTTCGCGGTCGTAGATCGCGTGCTCGGCGAGCGCCTGCCCTACGCCCTGCAGCACGCCGCCGTGCACCTGGCCCTCGACGCTGGTGTGATCCACCACGTTGCCGATGTCGTCCACCGTCGAGTAATTGACGACGTTCAGCGTTCCCGTGTCCGGATCGATCTCCACCTCGGCGACGTGGCAGCCGTTCGGGAAGGTAGCGCCGAATGTCCCTTCCGCGACGCAGTCCATGGGATGAGGTGAATTGCCGGCGAGCTTTTGCGCGAGTTCGAGGAAGCCGATGCTCTTGCCGGCCGCGTGAAATTTTCCGGCGCGGTATTCGACGGATTCCGTCCCCAGCGCTGCGGCGGCGTGCGGCTTCGCCGTCTCGATCAGCTTCGGTGCGAGGAGCTTCACCGCGCTGCCCGCGCCGTAGAGCGAGCGCGAGCCGCCGGTGCCGTTGCCCACGACCGTGAGGTCCGGATCGCCTTCGTGAACGCGGATGCGCTCGCCGGCATTTTCGTGAATCAGGCCCAGACCCTCGCACAGGATGCGCACGAAAGCAGTCTCGTGGCCCTGGCCCGTGGATTGCGACACCGTATACACATGCAGATCGCCGGCCTTGTCGAAGCGCGCGTGCGCCTGGTCCTTGGGCGCGAGGCCCGCCGCGCTGCTCTCGAGGAAGGTGGCGACGCCGATGCCGCGCAGTTTCCCTTCGCGCTTCGATCGCTCGCGCCGCGCGGCGAAGCCCTTCCAGTCGGCGAGCGCAAGGGCCTTGTCCATCACGCGCTCGAATTCGCCGCAGTCGTAGGTCGTGCCGTTCGCCGTCCTGTAGGGCATGGCCTCTGGCGGAACGAAATTCTTCCGGCGCAGCTCGACCGGATCGAAGCCGTGCTCGGCCGCGGCGTGATCGACCAGCCGTTCTATCGCGCAGGCGATATCGGGCCGCCCGGCGCCGCGGTACGCCGAGACGGGAACGGCGTTCGAATACGCGCAGCGCGTATGCGCGTACATCGCGGGGATGCGGTACACGCCGCCCATGGTGACGGTGATGTTGCGCGTGCCGATCTGCGCGCCGAAGGGCGTGGCGAAGGCGCCGAGGTCGGCCGCGTCCTCGAAGCGCAGCGCGAGGAAGCTGCCGTCGCGTTCGAGGGCAAGCTCCCCGGTGAGCGTGAGGCCGCGCCCCTGGTTGTCCGAGAGGAAGATCTCCGAGCGCGTCGCCACCCATTTCACCGGCCGCCCGAGCTTCTGGGCGGCGAGCATTACGGCGAGGTGCTCGGCGTAGGAATAGCTGCGGATGCCGAAGCTCCCGCCCACCAGCTCCGTGATCACGCGGATCCTCTCCGGCGGCAGGCCGCTCGCCGCCGAGAGAAACCCGCGCATGTTGTTCATTCCCTGGCTGGGCGAGTACACGGTGAACACGCTGCTCCCTGCATCGTAACTCGCGAGAAAAGCGCGCGGCTCGATCGGATTGCCGACGAGACGCTGGCTTCTCACGGTGAGCCGCGTCTTGAGCGCTGCGCCGGCGAATGCGGCCTCTACCGCCGCGCGGTCGCCGCTCTCGTATTCGAAGGCGAGGTTGCCGGGAATGTCCTCGTGGAGCTGCGGCGCGCCCACGCGCGTCGCGGCCTCGAAGCCGACCGCGGCGGGCAGATCGCGGTACTCGACCGCGACGTCCTCGGTCGCGTCCTGCGCGAGCGCGGCGGATTCGGCGACGACGAGCGCCACCGGCTGGCCGACGTAGCGGACTTTTGCTTGAGCGAGCGCGGGCCAGAAGGGCTTTTTCATCTTCTGGCCGCCTACGCCTTCGTAGGCGACGCCGCCCGGAAGCGATTTCCATCCGGAGGCCGCATAATCCGCGCCGGTGAGAACGAGGCAAACGCCGGCCCGGGCCGCGGCGGATTTCGTATCGATCGAGACCATCTCGGCATGTGCGCGGTCGGAGCGCAGGAAGAAGGCGTGGAGCTGTCCGGGAAGATTCCAGTCGGCGGTGTAGCGGCCGCTTCCGGTCAGGAGGCGAGCGTCTTCGCGGCGAATTGTTCTTTCAGTCATGGGTTCAGCGAGGCGGCGCGGACGAAAAGGCGCAATTGTCTCAAAAGGCCGGCTCCGTGCAAACCTCGGCGGCGCGCCGGGAACGAGTTCACTCGCTCGCAAACTTCCGGATGCTCCTCCCGATCACCCCCGCCCGATGAACGGCATCTTGGTCGCCATGATGGTCATGAACTGCACGTTCACCTCGAGCGGCAGGTTCGCCATGTGCAGCACCGCGGCGCCCACCTGCTCGACTTCCATCAGCGGCTCGACCGCGATCTGGCCGTTCGCCTGCGGCACGCCTTTCGCCATCCTCGCCGCGAGGTCGGTGCGCGCGTTGCCGATGTCGATCTGGCCGCAGGCGATGTCGTACTTCCTGCCGTCGAGCGCGGTCGACTTGGTGAGGCCGGTGACCGCGTGCTTGGTCGAAGTGTAGGGCGCGGAGTTCGGGCGCGGGGCGTGCGCCGAGATCGAGCCGTTGTTGATGATGCGGCCGCCGCGCGGGGTCTGGCTCTTCATGATCCTGAAGGCCTCCTGCGTGCACAGGAACATGCCGGTGAGGTTGGTGTTCACCACGGCCTGCCACTGCTCGAGGGTAAGATCTTCGAGCATGATGCCGCCCGGTGTTCCGATCCCGGCGTTGTTGAAGAGGACGTCGAGCCTGGCGAATTTCTCTTTTGTCGCCGCGAACAGCGCCTGCACCGATTTTGGGTCGGTGACGTCGGTTTGCACGACGAGCGCTCGCTCACCCGCGCCCGAGTCCTTGGCGGTCTGATCGAGCCGGTCCTTGCGCCGCCCGGCGAGCGCGACGCGGTAGCCGTCCTTCAGGAAGGCGAGCGCGACCGAGCGGCCGATGCCGCTGCCCGCGCCGGTGACGATCGCGACTTTTCCGGTCGAATTCATTTTCTTTCCTTTTCAGCGCACGGCGGCAAGCTGCCTCGCCCTCTCGACCTCGCTGGCGACGCGCTTCGAGCTCTCGAGCGCGCGCCTGCGGGCGGCGGCGGCGGTGCCTTCGTCGGCGAGCAGCGCCCCGCCGACATGCAGCGCGAGCTTCTTTCTCGCATCGGGATACGACTCGAGCAGCCGGCTGAGCGCTTCGGCCGAGAGCCGGTAGTCGGAGTAGTCCTTTTCCAGGCGGTCCTTTGCGCGCAGCGCCTCCTGGATCCAGGACCCCGAGCGCCGTTTTGCCGAGCGCATGTGATCGCGCAGCGCCCGGTCGCTCGCCGACACCTGGATGCGGTAACGATGGCTCGCGGCCTGGTTGCGCAGGATCTGCCTCACGGTGAGCATGTATTCTTCAGCGGCGTCGACCAGCGCGCGGTCGGGCGAGGCGCTCATGTCGCGCAGCTCGAGCACGTGCTTGTCCACTTCCTGGGCGTGGTCGTCGAGCCTGCCGACCGTCTGGTCCGCGGGCATCGTTCCCGTCTCGATGGCGAGCGCCGCCTGCAAGCGTTCGCTCGTATCCTTGACGAGCGCGGTGACCGCCTTCTGCAGCTCGCTCTTCCGGTAGGCGCTGACGCCCCAGTAGCCCAGCGCCGAGGCGCCTACCAACGCTGCGGCAAGGAGCGCGGCGGTCCTGGTTGTCAGCCCCGGATGCATCGGCGTTCCCGCGACCGCCTATCCGCGGGTCGGCGCCGGTGGCGCGATGAGCGCTCGCAGGAACTTCATGGGCGCTAGGCTAACAAGCGGGGGGGTGGCGGTCAAACTCCCGCATGCCTTTCGCGCGGCCGCCTGCCCTGCCGGAATCCCGGCGGCCTCCGGCTCCGGGAGCCGGCGCCGTGGTGCGCGGCCGCAGGGCGTGATCTAATGGCGCTTCAGTCGAGGGGGACCCATGGCTCTGCTGCAGGTCATCCTGTTCCTGCTGCTGTGCGCGGTGGCGCTCGGCTGGGTAGCGCGGCACTTCCAGTTTCCCTACCCGATCGCGCTGGTGATCGGCGGCGGCGCCCTGGGCTTCGTGCCGCGGCTGCCGCAGCTGCAGTTCGATCCGCAGTTCCTGCTCGTGCTGGTGCTGCCGCCGATTCTCTATCAGGCGGCGCTGCTCACCTCCTGGCGCGACTTCAAGGCGAACATCCGCCCGATCGGGCTGCTCGCGATCGGCCTGGTGATCGTGACGACGCTCGCCGTCGGCGCGACCTTGAAGTTCCTCATTCCCGACATACCCTGGTCCGCCGCCTTCGTGCTCGGCGCGATCGTCTCGCCGCCCGACGCGGTCGCGGCGACCGCGATCCTGTCGCGGCTCAACATCCCGCGGCGCGTGGTCACCGTGCTCGAAGGCGAGAGCCTGGTCAACGACGCCACCGGCCTGGTGATTTACAAGTTCGCGGTGGCCGCGGTGCTGACCGGCGCCTTCTCGCTGTGGCAGGCGAGCCTGGAGTTCGTCGGCGTGGCGGTCGGCGGCGTCGTCGTCGGCGTCCTGATGGCGCGGCTCTTCGTCTTCATCCACCGCTATCTCGGGGACGCCTTCATCGAGGTGCTGACCACGCTCGCCGTGCCCTACGTCGCCTACATCCTCGCGGAATCGCTGCACCTGTCGGGCGTGCTCGCCGTGGCCGCAGCGGGCCTGGTGCGCGGACGCTACGCTCCGGAGATCGTCTCCGCCGAGATGCGCATCATCGCGCGCTCGGTGTGGAACCTGCTCGTGTTCCTGCTGAGCAGCCTGATTTTCATCCTCATCGGCATGCAGCTTTCGGGGATCGTCTCGAGGCTCACCGACTACTCGCTGGCGCAGCTCTTCCTCTACGGCACGTTCGTGAGCGTGGTCGCAGTCATCGTGCGCTTCGCCTGGGTCTACCCGGCGACCTACCTGTCGCTCATGCTCAGGGCCTCGCTCGGCCAGTTCGTCGCGCCGCCAGTCGAAGGCGAGGTGTTCATCATGGCCTGGTGCGGCATGCGCGGCATCGTGTCGCTCGCCGCCGCCCTCGCGCTGCCTCCGACGCTCGCCGACGGCAACGCGTTCCCGGAGCGCGATCTCATCGTCTTTCTCACCTTCGTCGTCATCGCGGTGACGCTGGTCGTTCAGGGGCTGAGCCTGAAGCCGCTCATCCGCCGGCTCAGGGTCGGCAGGGACTGGAGCCTGCAGGAGGAGCAGCAGCGCGCCAAGATGGCGCTCGGCAAGGCGGCGATCGCCGCGATCGACGCGGTGGCCGCAAAGGACGAGGTCCCCAACGAGCTGGCCGAGCGCATCCGCGCCGAGTTCGCCGAGAAGATCACGCTGTCGGTGCCCGGCGGCCTGATGCTGAGCCACAGCGGCGCCGACGACGCGCGGCGCCTGAGGGCCGCCGCGGTGAAGGCGGAGCGGCAGGAATTGATCCGCCTGTGGCGGGAAAACCAGATCAGCGACGAGGTCCTGCACTACATCGAGGAAGACCTCGATTACCAGGAATCGCGCATTTAACCGACCCACGAAGGGGGCCTCATGCTCCGCATCGTTTCGTTCGCGCTTCTCGCGCTCGGCGCCGCGCTGCCGTGCGCGGCGCAGTATCCCGACCGGCCGCTCACCCTGCTCGCGGGATTTCCCGCGGGCGGATTGGTGGACATCGTATCGCGCGTGGTCGCGGAGGGGATGAAGCCGAAGTTTCCGAAAGGCATCGTGGTGGTGAACAAATCCGGCGCGGGCGGCTCGGTGGCCGTCTCCGAGCTCGTGCAGGCGAGGCCGGACGGCTACACCGTCCTGCTCACGCCGCAGTCCTCGCTCGTCATCGCGCCGCAGCTGAATCCGAACCTGTCGTACAAGACCCCCGACGAGTACGACCCGGTGATCAACCTGATCGCGTATTACCCGTTGCTCGTGGTGAACGCGGACGCGGAATGGACGAAGATCCAGGACTTCATCGCCGAGGCGAGGGCGAATCCGGGCAAGCTTCGCGTCGGCACGCCCGGCGAAGGAACCGCCAGCCACCTCAATCTCGAGGAATTGATATTCCGATCGGACGCGAAGCTCACCCCGGTGCCTTACGCGGGCTGGGGGCAGTCCTCGCCCGCGCTGCTCGGCAAGCACATCGAGGCGGTCGTCGCGCAGCCGGGCGAGGCGAAGCCGCTGGTGGACGGCAAGAGGATGCGGGCCCTGGTGATGTTCCAGCACTCGCGCCACGCGGCGTTCCCCGACACGCCGACCGCGAAGGAGGCGGGGTGGGACGTTGCCAACGGCGTCTGGTACCTGCTGGTCGTGCCCAAGGGCACGCCCGCACCCGCGCTCACGTATCTGCACGACGCCGCCAAGGCGGCGATGGACGATCCGTCGTTCAAGACCATCATGACCGCGCGCGGCGTGGACGTCGATTACCGCGCGGGCGAGCCGCTGCGCGCCGACCTGTGGAAGGAATACAAGCTGGACGGCGAGATCCTGCGGCGCATCGGTCTGGTCAAGCAGTAGCCTGCGCCGCGCGCAGGATCCGGGGGCGCGTGCCGGCCTTAATCGACCTTCGCCCCCGAGAGCTTCACGACCTTCGCCCACTTCTCGATCTCGCTCCTGATCAATGCGTCGAACTGCTCGGGCGTGGAGCCGACCGGCTCCATGCCCTGCTGCTTCATGCGCTCGGTGAGATCGGAGGATTTAACCGCCCGCGCGACGTCGGCGCTGATCCTGTGCACGAGCTCGCGCGGGGTGGCGCCGGGAGCGACGATGCCGACGATGCTGAGCGCGCTTACCCCCGGCACCGTCTCGGCGACGGCCGGATATTCCGGCGACTCGGGCGCGCGCCGCGGGGAAAGCAGCGCCAGCACCTTGATCTTGCCGCTCTTGATGAGCGGGGTCACCGCGTAGAGCACGTCCATCAGGATCGGCACGTGCCCGGCGACCACGTCCTGCTGCGCCGGCGTACCGCCCTTGTAGGGCACGTGTACCAGATCGATGCCGGCGGTGGTCTTCAGCAGCTCAACGGAGAGATGCATGGCCGTGCCGCTGCCCGGTGTCGCGTAGGCGAGCTTGCCTGGATCTTTCTTCGCAAGTGCGATGAGCTCTGCGATGTTGTTCGCTGCAAGCGACGGATGCGCCGCCATCACCAGGTGCTGCACCGAAACATGAGTGACCGGCGCGAGATCCTTCAGCGTGTCGTAGGGCAGGTCCTTGCGCAGGCTCGGGTTGATCACGTAAGCCGTCACCACCATGCCGAGCGTGTGGCCGTCAGGCGCCGACTTGGCGACGTAGTCGGTCCCGACGACGGTGCCCGCGCCGGGCTTGTTCTCGACCACGACCGGCTGGCCCCACACCTCCTGCATCTTCGCGGCGACAAGGCGCCCGATGATGTCGGTCGCTCCGCCCGGGGGAAACGGCACCATCAGCCGCACGGGTCTGGTCGGGTAGGCCTGCGCCGCGGATGCAAGCGGCACAAGCGTCGCAGCCGTGAGCGCGAGGCATCGCAAGAGCTTCTTCATGGGTTATCCGAATCGCCGCTCAGCGCCGCTGCGCCGCTTCGTCGCTCACCTTGAGGTCGGGCACGCCGCCCGAGGCGACCGGGTCGTCGCGGTAGAGCTTGGCGAAATCGAAGCTCGCGCGCCGGCCTTCCTGTCTCGGCACGCCGTTCGTCCTGAAGAGATTGAATTCCTTGGGAACGTCGCGGAAGCCCTCGTTGTCCAGCCACAGGCGCACGAGGTGCCGCTTGCGGTCGGGCTCCGGAAAATTGGTGAAGCGCGTGCGCGCGTGCATCACCGTGTAATTGTTGACGACGATCATGTCGCCGCGCTCGAGGAAAAACGCAAGGCGGTTCTCCGGCGCCGCGGCGATGCCGTCGAAGAGGTTCAGCGCCTCGAGGTCGCGCTCGTCGAGCGGCACGCCCAGCTCGCGGTGGCCGCCCGCGATCCCCGAGCGCTGGTAGCGGCAGCTGAGCTGTCCGTTCCTGTTGGCGAAGACCGGCACGCGGTAAGGCGTCGCCGGCTCCTCGCCCGGCCCTTCTTCGCCGAGGCGATGGTAGTGGAAGCCGCGGTAGAGCGGCTCGAGCAGCTCTGGAGCCCGCTCGCGGATCGCGTCGTGCACGGTCACGCCGCTCACGATGATGGAGGCGCCGCCCGATTGCGACTTGTTCCAGCAGGCGAGCAGAATCATCGCGGTGATGTCCGAGTGCGGCCGCAGCTCCAGGTTGCTGCGGTACAGGCGCGGGGTCGCGTCCTCGGCGGTGGCGTCGATCACGCCGGTGACGAGCTCGCCTTGGGCGTTTTGCGAGAGCGCGCTGCCAAAGTGCAGGCCGACGCCCCAGACGGCGGCGGTGAACTGCTCGAGCGCGAATCCCTCGACCGGCAATCCTCGCAGGACCACAAAGCCTTTACCAGAGCGCACGTCTTCGTAGGCACGCGTGAGCTTCGCGCCCAGGGCGCGGAAGCGGAAATCGTTTTTCGTCAGGGCGTGCGCGGGTGCGATCCGCCCGCCGCGATCGAGAAAGGCGAGCGCCGCCACGATTTCATCCCGGTCCTGGCGGTCGAGCTCCAGGACATAATCCGATGGACTGCGGAAGCTCGAAGCGCGCCAGGCGAACGAAACCGAAGCGTGTTGAAAGGACGGCGTCGTGCTCTTCGGCGGCATCTTGATAATTATTGTAACGCCGCCTCGGCCGCGGCGCTCACATCGGCCACATCTACAATTCACTCGGACAGAGGTCGGTCGGCATCATGCAAGAACCGCCTAGAACTTCTGTGTCAGGGAGAACGAGACAAAGTCGCGGTCGGTAAAGCGGTCGGCGTTGTTGCCTTTGCCTAAATATGAACGATAGGACACGCGCGTGACTAGGGATTTGTCGACGCCGCAATCGACCGCGAGGATCACCGATTGGCTGCCTTCGAGCAGGGTGCCAAGGGTGATCGGGGCGTTGCCTTGTGGGTCGTGAATCCAGGTGAGGGAAGGGGAAACGCTTTGCATTCCCATGAGGTTCGCATAATCCAGTCGGGTGGAGATGCGGTAGCCCCATGAGGAACGCGTGGCGAAGCCCTGCCTTCTGCCTCCGGAGGCGTCCGGCCGAATGCTGACGCTGGCATCGAGAAATTTGTCCTTGAACCCGTGGATGTAGACGCCGCCAGCCTCAGCTGCCAGCGACCACCGCCCCGCGCCCAGGATCGGCGGCAGGCCTTGCCCCAGCGACACGGCGTATTGCGACACATTGAAGCGCTCGTATCCGCTGATCTCGGTCGAGAAAAAACTCGCCGCGTTGGCCGCCGTGATGCCTCCTCGCGAGGCGATCAGCGGGTTGCGGTTCAGCGCCGCCAGGGTCGCATCGCAGGTCGGACTGGGGCCCGGCGCGCACGCACCCACCGCGGCCGCGGGCGCGAGGCCCGCGGTGATGAGAATATCATCGTCGATCTGCAGCGGCTGCTTGAGGCGCATCGAGTAATCGAGATTGAGCCGGGAATGCGCTGCGGGAGCGAACCGGGCCGAGGTTCCCAGCACCGTCACATCCGGCACGTACTCCACGAAGTAGCCGCTGCTCGAGGTGTAGTCCGGCGCCGTCGCGCCCTGCAAACCGCCGAGCGTGCCCGTGCGGACGCTCACGATGGGCTCGCGGCTGTGCACGCGCATGGCGTAGCCGGCCAGCGCGAGCTTCGCCGGGCCGAGCTCCGGCGTTTCGATTCTCGCGCCGAACTGTCCCCCGCTGCCCGGCTGCCGGTCGGGGTCGCGCGGCACTCTGGATCCGAACGGCGTCGCGGGGGTGACGACCGACGCGTCGGTATCGGGAACCGAAGGCGAGCCCTGGCCGAGCTGGAGGTAGCGTCCGCCCGGGGAGTAGTAGTCGTTGCCGCTCAGAAACGTGCCCGCGGCCTCGGTTTCTGTCGGACTGAAACCGAACAGATAGAAACCCTGAAGGTTCCAGTGGCCTGCGGATTCAATTTTCCCC